>OGRN01001985.1_pt1 | contig 16438 bp, 16 predicted proteins | sample 1553401 | NCBI WGS metagenome assembly OGRN01 (sample SAMEA2580096, study PRJEB22360) | human gut metagenome | biome: human gut; feature: human-associated habitat; material: faeces | place: Denmark | collected 2008/2010 | reverse complement strand
GTAGAGCACTTGACTTTTAATCAAGTTGTCCGGGGTTCGAATCCCCGCACGCTCAGTCAGAAAAGAGCGGAAATCATTCAGGTTTCCGCTCTTGTATTATAAATATTACAGGCGGATGTGGCGGAACTGGCAGACGCGCTAGACTTAGGATCTAGTACTTCGGTGTGCAGGTTCGATTCCTGTCATCCGCATTGGGATCGTGATTCTTGATATTACTTCAGGGGCTGCGGTTCTTTTTTTTTACCGGGTTGAATCGTGGGGCAAAAAAAGATATAATGTGCTGTGTGGAAAGAGACAAGCATGAAAAGGAGCGGATGATAAAATGCTGGAAGTTAAGAATCTGACGTTTAAAGTTAATGAAAATGGCGTAGAGAGAAGTATCGTTAAAAATATAAGCTTTCAGGTAGAGGATGGAGAGATGCTGGTCATCACCGGACCCAACGGAGGCGGAAAATCAACTCTCGCCAAGGTCCTGATGGGAATCGAGGAAGCAGATGCAGGCCAGATCATCCTGGACGGTGAAGATATTTCTTCCTATGATATTGATCACCGGGCAGGCGCCGGGATTGGTTTCGCGTTTCAGCAGCCGCCTAGATTCAAGGGAATGACGGTGAATAAGCTGCTGTCCCTGGCGGCAGGGAGAGAACTGACAGAGCCTGAATGCTGCAAAATGTTAAGCGCCGTAGGACTCTGTGCAAGAGAATATATCACAAGAGAAGTGGACGGAACACTGTCAGGCGGAGAGATGAAGCGTCTGGAGATCGCCACCGTCCTGGCAAAGTCGCATAAGCTGTGTATATTTGACGAGCCGGAGGCGGGCATTGATCTTTGGAGCTTCTCCATGTTGATCCAGCAGTTTGAAAAAATACACAAAAAGAAAGAGGAAAGTCTGATCCTGATTTCCCATCAGGAGCGGATCATTCAGATGGCAGACCGGATTATGGTTATCGAAGACGGAAAGATATCCGCCATCGGACCAAGAGACGAGATCCTTCCCACACTGTTGGATAAAGGTGACAGCTGCGTATGTATGGACCGAGAATAAAGGAGGCGTTTGGAAATGACATTATTGGATGAAATTACAGAAAAGATTCTGAAACAGATCGACGAAGCAGGATTCCAGCAAAAAGGTGCATTTAACCTGCGCCATAACGGGATTGCACTGTGCCATGGCGACAGTGAGCATATCAAGATCCGGAAAAAAGAGGACAAACCAGGAATCGACGTCTACATTGACGGAGAGACGAAGGGAGAACAGGTACACATTCCGGTAGTAGTTGATGCTTCTGGAATGACAGATATCGTATATAATGATTTTTACATTGCGGATGGCGCAGACGTGACCATCATTGCCGGATGCGGGATCCATAACAGCGGATGCAATGAGAGCCGTCATGACGGGATCCATTCCTTCCATGTAGGAAAAAATGCCAACGTGCGCTATGAAGAGAAGCATTACGGGGAAGGAGAAGGCACCGGAGCAAGGGTACTCAATCCTGTGACCAGGATCTATATGGAAGAAGATTCCATGTTTACCCTGGATACTGCACAGATCAAGGGTGTAGACTCTACGGTACGTGAGACAGACGTACACATGGGAGCCGGATCGAAGCTCTATGTGCTGGAAAGGCTGATGACCCACGACCAGCAGACGGCGGAATCCAATATGGAAGTAGATCTGGACGGGGAAGGAAGCTCTGCTCAGATCGTGTCACGTTCCGTTGCCAAGGGAACGTCCAGACAGGTCTTCCATCCCAAGGCAGTGGGAAATACCAAATGCCATGCACATATCCAGTGTGATTCGATCATCATGGATCATGCAGAAGTAAGCTCGATCCCGGAGATCAATGCCAGGCATCTGGATGCCGCTATCATCCATGAGGCGGCCATCGGAAGGATCAATGATGAACAGCTGATCAAGCTTCGGACGCTGGGAATGACGGAAGAAGAAGCAGAAGGTGTGATCATTGAAAACTTCCTGAACTGATCAGGTCCGGCGGAGAATAATTTATGAAGATAAAAAAGAGAATGCGCGTGATGGGGAGAGCCCTGCATATGGAGCTGAGGGAACATAAGAGTTCTTTTATCGTGTATTTCGTGCTGAGAGCTCTGGTGATTCTGATGATGATCCTGCAGATTTTTAACCGGAATTATGAAAATGTGTTCCTGTGCCTGCTGACTCTGGTTCTGCTCGTCATGCCCAGCCTGATCCAGATCAACCTGAAGATCGAACTGCCCACAGCCCTGGAAATCACCATCCTGGTGTTTATCTTTGCTGCGGAGATCCTGGGAGAGATCCAGGCGTATTATATCAAGTTTCCATTCTGGGATACTGTGCTGCACACGCTGAACGGATTTCTGATGGCGGCCATCGGATTTGCACTGGTGGATATCTTAAACAGGAGCGAGCGCTTTTCCATCCAGCTGTCCCCGGTGTTCTTAGCCATCGTTGCGTTTTGTTTTTCTATGACCATCGGCGTGATCTGGGAGTTCTTTGAGTTTGGGATGGATCAGTTTTTTGGCCTGGATATGCAGAAAGACACTGTGGTCCACAGCTTTTCTTCGGTCATGCTGGATCCGACGAATACCAATATCCCTGTTCACGTCCGGGATATCACGGACGTTATGGTCAACGGAAAAGAACTGGGACTTGGGGGATATCTGGATATTGGTCTTCTGGATACGATGAACGATTTATTTGTCAACTTTGTGGGGGCAGTCATCTTTTCCATCATCGGTTACTTTTATGTAAAGAGCCGTGGAAAGGGGAGATTTGCCCGGAAGTTCATTCCACGGCTGAAGACCAGAGATGCAGATTTTCTGAAAAAGGCTATTGAAGAGGAACGTAAGGAGGCTAATGCCTCCGGTTCAGAAGACGGCGGATCAGACAGATGATCACGCCCGCCGCGCAGAGCGGCAGCAGAGAATTTTTAAGATTACCGTATACCAGGAGCGCCGCCTGTACGCCCTGAAGTGGTTCCGGCGATGCCGGGATCAGAGGATACATAAGGTCGGACAGGAAGGAGCCGATGTAGATAAAGAGAAAGGAAAACAGGCCGCTACCATATCTGCTAAATAGCAGGGACAGGCAGGTGATCCCTTCAATAAGCAGCAGAAAAAGAGCTATGCCTCCATAAGCTGCAAGCGCATAATTTTGTTCTGTGGCTGCAGAGGCGATATCTCCAAGCGGACGATAGTTTTCCCAGAAGTTCTGGGCCAGCATCCACAGGATGATGGCTGACAGGATCAAAGCGGCGCACCGAAGGATCAGGTTCAGAATCCGAAGAGCCGCCTTTGTTCCGGCCTTCAGGGTTTTCGCTCCGGTTTTGACGGTTTTACCGGCAGGGGAGAAAAGATTTGGCATCCGCCGCTTTTTCCCCTGTCTTTCTTTTTGCTTTCTTAGCATTGCGGTGTCAGCATTTTCTTTGACATAATCTATTTTCTTTGTGTGGTCCAGCTCTGAAAGATTGGACAGCACATCATAATAATCATCGTCTTCAGGCTCGTCCACAGACAGATCCGGAAGATCTCCGTCATATATGACTTCAAAATCATCATCAAAATACTGGCTGTAGTCTTCCTGCTTGTTGTCAGATGATGCTCTCTTTATACTCATGGTAAATCCCTCCTAAAACGTTTTCCATTTTATTATGTTTATGAAAAAGTCTCAATAGATATTACAGAATGTTTAGGAAGAGATAAGAACTTCTTAAGAAAGTGTGTGGCTGTATAAGAAGGATTGTGATAGAATCTAGACTAGGAGTATGAAAGATCAGGAGGAAAGGCTATGTATTATATTGGAATCGATCTGGGAACTTCGGCGGTAAAGCTTTTGCTTATGGGCGAAGACGGCCGGATCCACAAGGTGGTATCCAGAGAATATCCGTTGTATTTTCCCCATCCGGGCTGGTCAGAGCAGAATCCGGAGGACTGGTTTGAGAAGACAATCGACGGGATTCGTGAACTGACGGCGGACTGCGAAAAACATCTGGTGGCAGGGATTGGCTGCGGCGGACAGATGCATGGTCTGGTGGCGCTGGATCGTGAAGATCAGGTGATCCGCCCTGCGATTCTCTGGAATGACGGGCGGACGGCAAAACAGACAGATGATCTGAACACGAAGGTTGGAAAAGAAAAGCTGTCAGAATACACTGCGAATATTGCGTTTGCGGGATTTACGGCTCCAAAGCTTCTGTGGATGAGAGAAGAAGAGCCGGACAATTTTCAGAAAATCGCAAAAATCATGCTGCCAAAAGATTATCTGTCCTATCGATTAAGCGGAGTTCACTGTACGGATTATTCGGATGCATCAGGGACGCTGCTCCTGGATGTGGAGCATAAATGCTGGTCCAGGGAAATGATGGAGATCTGCGGCGTTACGGAAGAACAGCTGCCGGGGCTGTATGAGAGCTACGAGGTAGTTGGTACGCTGAAGCCGGAGCTGGCAGAAGATCTGGGGCTTTCGAAGGATGTGAAGATCGTGGCAGGAGCCGGGGATAATGCGGCTGCTGCAGTAGGCACCGGGACGGTGGGAGACGGACGGTGCAACATTTCCCTTGGGACATCGGGGACCATCTTTATCTCCAGCAGGAAGTTTGGGGTGGATGAACATAATGCGCTGCACTCCTTTGCCCATGCTGACGGACACTATCATCTGATGGGCTGTATGCTGAGCGCGGCAGCCTGCAATAAATGGTGGCTGGAAGAGATCCTGAAGACAAAGGATTATTCTGGAGAACAAAAAGGAATCCAGAGACTCGGTGAAAATCAAGTGTTCTATCTTCCTTATCTGATGGGCGAGCGGTCTCCACATAATGATCCAAACGCCAGAGCCTGCTTTATCGGTATGTCCATGGATACCACCAGGGAGGAGATGACCCAGGCTGTCCTGGAAGGCGTGGCGTTTGCGCTGAGAGATTCTCTGGAAGTGGCAAAGAGTTTAGGAATCCATCTTGAGCGGACCAAGATCTGCGGCGGCGGGGCAAAGAGCGCTCTGTGGAAACGGATCATTGCCAATGTGATGAACCTGAAGGTGGATGTGATCGCCAGCGAGGAAGGTCCCGGCCTTGGCGGCGCGATCCTGGCGGCCGTAGGATGCGGTGAATTTGCAAGCGTGGAAGAAGCGGCAGAAAAGCTGATACACATTGTGGATACGATAGAGCCAGAGCTGGATCTGGTGGCAAAGTACGAGGAGAGGTACGCCAGATTTAAGAAGCTGTATCCGGCACTGAAAGACGTGTTTGGGACATAGGATTTGTCAAAAGGGGACAGGGGATTATGCAGATGGGGACGTAGTATAATGCAAAAGGGTACGTCCCCAACGAAAGGATGAGAGTATGAAAAGAGAGAAGTTTGGTTCCCGTATCGGGTTTATCCTGGTGTCGGCGGGATGTGCGATCGGGATTGGAAATGTATGGAAGTTCCCGTATTTAGCGGGGGAGATGGGCGGTGCTGCCTTTATTTTGATTTATCTGGTGTTCCTGCTTATCATGGGGATACCGGTGCTGGTGTGTGAGTTTGCCATGGGCCGGGCCAGTCATTACAGTATTGCGGAGGCGTTTGAGACGCTGGAGCCGAAAGGGACGAAGTGGCACTGGACGAAGTGGATTGGGATCCTGGGCAGTTATCTTTTGATGATGTTTTATACAACGGTGGCCGGCTGGATGCTGTACTACTGCTACCGCAGCATCCGGGGAGATTTTGTCGGCGCCAGCACCGCAGATGTGGAGGCTGGATTTGCGGAAATGATGGGGAATGCGCCGGTAATGGGGCTCTGGACGTTCATTCTGATCGCGGCCGGATTTGCAATCTGTTGGTTCGGAATCCAGAACGGGATTGAGAAGGTATCGAAGGTGATGATGTCGGCGTTGTTTCTGATCATGATCATTCTGGCAGTGCGGTCTGTGTTCCTGGAAGGAGCCGGAGAAGGCATTCGTTTTTATCTGATCCCGGATTTTCAGAAAATGCAGGAGATAGGAATAGGCAATGTGATCTTTGGCGCTATGAGTCAGGCGTTCTTTACACTGTCGATCGGTATCGGCGCGATGATGATCTTCGGAAGCTATCTGGGAAAGGAAAGAAGCCTGACGGGAGAAGCTTTCAGCATTACGATTCTGGATACTTTTGTGGCGACCATGGCCGGTTTTATCATTATCCCGACTTGTTTCGCCTACGGGATCGAGCCGGGATCCGGACCGAGCCTGATCTTTCTTACGATTCCGAATATTTTTGCTCAGATGCCGGGCGGGCAGATCTGGGGAGCACTATTTTTCCTGTTCCTGACCTTTGCGGCCTTTACCACGCTGGTAGCGGTGTTTGAAAACATTATTTCCTTCGATATTGATATGCTTGGCTGGTCCAGAAAGAAAAGCGTGATCGTAAGCCTTGTGCTGATCACCGTCCTGAGTATTCCCTGTATCCTCGGATTTAATGTGCTGGCAGATTTTCAGCCGGTAGGCGAGGGAAGTTCTGTCATGGATCTGGAAGATTTTATCGTATCCAATAATCTGCTGCCGCTGGGAAGCCTGGGCTACCTTCTCTTCTGTACCAGAAAAAATGGCTGGGGATGGGACAACTTCCTTGCAGAGGCAAATACCGGCGAGGGGCTGAAGTTCCCTGCGTGGCTGAAGGGATATGTATCTTATGGCATCCCATTGATCATCATGATCATTTATCTGAAAGGGTATTACGATAAATTCAGCACGATGGGCACTGCCGTTTTGGCCGGATGGATGACGTTTGCCGTGCTGTTGCTGGGATTTGTGGTCTATTGTGCATTTTCGCGGGAAAAAGCGAAGTAAAAGGAGATGTGAAGGATGAAGAAATATCGGAAATATCTGGAACCGGAATATGGAGATGTGGCGCCGGAGGTAGAGATCATGGCGCCGCAGGTCATGGACATGAGCCATACAAAGCTTTGGCGCCAGCAGAGTAATTATGAGTCCCTGTCGGCGATGACGGCAGCTTATCAGAAATGTAATATTTATCCAAAAGTTATGCGCGTGATGACAGAGGATATCCACTGCGATTTTGGAAACGGTCCGATCCGGGTACGCATCTACAGACCTGAAAACGGACTGGGAGAGCATCTCCCGGTACTGCTTTACTATCACGGAGGCTCCTTTTCCTTTAACAGCATAGAAGTGTATGAATATGTATGCCGGTATCTTGCTGCGTCCGGGCATATACTGGTAGTGGCTCCGGATTACCACCTGGCGCCGGAGTATAAGTTTCCAAAAGGACTGGAAGAAGCCTACGCGACCCTTGAGTGGGCGAAGGAGTATATTGGAAACTATGGCGGAGATCCGGAGAATCTGAATGTGGCAGGCGACAGTTCTGGTGGAAATTTCGCGGCAGTCGTGGCGCGGCTGGCAAAAGAACGGAAAGGCCCTGTTATCCGCCATCAGATGCTGGTCTATCCATTGGTTTCCAACTATGCCGAAGAGATGACCGAATCCGAAAGGCGGTACGGACGGGGATACTTCCTGGAATATCACTGCATGGAAGATCCGATGGCTCCCTATTTTACCAGAGAGGAAGAAAGAAAAGATCCGCTGGCGTCACCTCTTCTGGCAAGAGAAGAGGATCTGAAAGGGCTGCCGGAAGCATGTTTTGTATTCGCAGAGTGCGACCCACTGCTGGATCAGGGGCTTATGTATGCGGCCAGACTTGAGGATGCAGGTGTAAAGACACAGTGCCATATCATGAAAGGAATGCTGCATGGATTCTTAAACTGGACCTATGGGAAAAGCTTTGAAGCAATGGACTATTTGACGGCCTTTATGAAGGATTTTTAAAAATTATTAAGAGCTTTTTAATTTGCTTTACGGCATATCAGAAATAAGATAAAATAAAACAATAGAGTACATATTTATCAGCGAGGAGGGTAACACCATGAAGTATCAGATTTTAGGCGACACATTGCCGGTAGTTGTATGCCAGCTGGACGGCGGTGAACGGATGATCACAGAAAGCGGCAGCATGGCCTGGATGTCGCCCAACATGAAGATGGAGACGACAAGCAATGGCGGGATCGGAAAGGCATTAGGAAGAATGTTCGCCGGAGAGCATATTTTCCAGAATATTTATACCGCTCAGGGCGGCGAAGGAATGATCGCGTTTGCCTCCAGTTTTCCGGGATCTATCCGTGCGTTTCAGATCGAGCCGGGAAAAGAAATGATCTTCCAGAAGAGTTCATTTCTGGCAGGAGAGGCAGGCGTTCAGCTCTCCGTGTTCTTTAATAAAAAATTTACCTCCGGCCTTTTTGGAGGCGAAGGTTTTATCATGCAGAAGCTTTCCGGACAGGGAACTGCATTTGCAGAGTTTGACGGACATGTGATCGAGTATGAACTCCAGCCGGGACAGCAGATCGTGGTTGACACCGGATATCTGGCGGCTATGGAAGCTACCTGCAGCATGGAAGTGAAAAGTGTTCCGGGTGTAAAGAACATGCTGTTCGGCGGCGAAGGGATCTTTAACACACTGATCACAGGCCCTGGAAAGATCTGGCTCCAGACTATGCCGCTCAGCAATGTGGCAGGAGTCTTAAGACGCTATATGCCTACCGGATCTTAAACATAGATTAATTCCACAGCCTGGCTGATTTGTTCAGCCAGGCTTTTAAATTCCAGCTGGCTGCAGTCATCTGTGATCAGGACAGAGATCTCCTCCCAATCTGCAAACTGAAATAAAGAGGAAGACAAAAATTTTGTGTGATCACACAGGATCACGGAATGCGTGCTGCTTTTCAGTACGGCCTTTTTTACCTCTGCTTCCTCATAAGAAACGCAGGAAGGGCCCGAGAGATCACGGAAGCCGTCGCTGCCAAGGAATGCAAGATCGAGGTGGAGAGAACGGACCGCCTGAGTGGTCCATGCCCCTACGATGCCCTTGCTGCTTCCCCGGACACGGCCGCCGAGAGCAAATACCTGGTTTTCAGAGCCAGAGAGCAGGTTGAGGACCATGATCGAATTGGTAAAAATAGTCAGATCCTTTCGAAGAGTCAGAAGCTTGGCCAGTGCGTATGTAGAACTTCCGGCATCCAGAAAGATGACTCCATTTTTGGGAATCATTTCAGCCGCCCGTTCTGCGATTGCTTTCTTGAACTCCATACGTTCCATTTCTTTTTGTGAAACAGGACGTTCCAGGAGAAGTTCGCTGCTGGCGATGGCTCCGCCATAGCTTTTCTGTGCGATGCCCTGTTCCTCCAGATAGATCAGATCTTTTCGGATAGTTTCTGTCGATACGTCAAAATATTCTGCCAGTGCGCTGGCTTTCATGTTACCGTTCTTTAATAACAGCTGAGCAATCTCATTTCTGCGTTCAGCGGTCATTCTTTTTTTCATGGAAAATCCCCCTTTTGAGAAATATTTTAACATATATTCTCTGGAAAACAAGAAAAAGCAATTTATTTCTTGTGAATACTTGTTGACTACAAGAAAAAACAAGAATATAATTGTGATTAATTGGAAAACAAATGAAAGAAGGTGAGAAAATGCAGCTGCAGCTTGCACTGGATGATATTTCTATGGGCGAGGCTTTTCAATTGCTGGATCAGGTATCTGATTATATCGATATTGCAGAGGCGGGAACCCCTTTCCTCATGAAATATGGCATGGAAGCGGTACATAAGATCAGGAACAGGTATCCCTCTCTTAAGGTACTCTGTGACGGCAAGATCATGGACGCCGGAGTCTGTGAAGCGGAACTTGCGCTTCAGGCCGGAGCCGATTATGTGACAGTGCTTGCCGTGACAGATGACCAGACAATCCGGGATGTGGTATCCACGTGCCAGAAGTACGGAGGGAAAACGGCAGCGGATATGATCTGTGTGGAAAACCTGAAAGAACGGGCAACAGAGCTGGAAAAGCTGGGAGTAGATGTGATCACGGTCCATACCGGCGTGGATCAGCAGGCACTGGGACGTACGCCTCTTGGAGACTTAAAAGCACTCAGAGCATGTGTCTCCAGGGCACAGCTGGCAGTAGCCGGAGGCATCCGGTCGTCTACGCTGGGAGAGTATCTGGAATATGAGCCGGAGATCATCATCGTAGGAGGCGGGATTGTACGCGCAGATGATCCGGCAGACGAGGCAAAAAGGCTGGCGGAAAAGATTCACAGATGGGAGAAGCAGCAGGATGAGTGTTAAAAGTTACACGGAAAAAATCATAGAAGAGCTGGAAAGAAATCAGCAGTATCTTCAGGAGGCACAGCTTCGGAAAATCGTGGAAGAGATCTTGAAGGCCGGGCATATTTTCACGGCAGGAGCAGGGCGGAGTAAGACGGTGGTGCAGGCGTTTACCAACCGTCTGATGCATCTGGGCCTGGCGGTCAGCCATGTGGGAGAGATTACCGCGCCGCATACAAAGGCGGGAGATCTTTTGCTCATTGGCTCTGGTTCGGGAGAGACAGAAAGTCTTGTGGCGATGGCTGGAAAGGCAAAACGCGGTGGGGTGCGTATTGCACTGATCACGATGGATGAAACTTCCTCTATCGGCCGGATGGCTGATGCAGTGGCCGTGCTGCCAGGAGTTTCGCCCAAACTCAGACAGCAAAAAAATCAGGTGACCTCGATCCAGCCCATGGGCTCGGCATTTGAACAGATGTGTTTTCTGGTCTGTGACGGGATCATTCTGGAACTGATGGACCGTATGGGACAGACGTCAGAGGAGATGTTTGGGCGTCATGCGGATCTGGAATAATCAATTATACAGGAGGGAAAAGAGATGTTAGTTTCACTGAAAGAAATTATGGAAGAGGCCGAAAAAGGCGGTTATGCAGTCGGCGCGTTTAATGTATCAAATCTGGAGTCGCTGATGGCAATCATGGGCGCGGCAGAAGAGACGAAGCATGCGGTGATTTTGAATTATGCAGAAGTCCACGCACCGTTTCTGTCCATGGAACAGGCGGCGGTTATTATGCTTGATGCTGCAAAAAAGGCCAGTGTGCCGGTATGTGTCCACTTAGACCACGGCTCTTCTATGGAGTCCTGTATCCGGGCGATCCGTCTGGGATTTACTTCGGTCATGCTGGACGCGTCTGCTGAAGATTATGAGACAAATGTGCAGGAAACGGCGGAGATTGTACGCCTTGCCCACAGTGTGGATGTGACCGTGGAGGCGGAGCTTGGACACATCTTTTCTTCTGATATGGGGCTTGCGGAGTCACCGAAGGAGGCGGAGACGCTGGACTCTTTTGATAGTGCCGAGGATGTCTATACGGATCCTGCCACAGCCAGAGATTTTGTGGAGAGAACAGGGGTAGATGTACTGGCAATTGCTTTTGGAACGACCCATGGCATTTATACACAGAAGCCGAAGCTGGACCTGGACCGGATTACCAAGATTAAAGAAGCGGTTGATATCCCATTTGTTATGCACGGCGGATCCGGACTTAGCAAGGAAGAGTTTCAGACGGCCATTAAAAATGGAATCCGTAAGATCAATTATTATACATATATGACTCTGGCCGGTGGACGGGCAGTGAAGGAGGCTCTGGATCAGAAGAGCGCCGAGGAGAATATCTTTTTCCATGATCTTCCGATGATCGCGGTGGAAGCCATGAAGGAAAATGTAAAGAAAGCAATCCAGGTATTCAGCATGGAAGTATAGGTGGTGAGAGAAGTGGCAGAAGGAACCAGAGGAATTGCGGTCGCAGGGACGTTGATCGCAGATACATTTTATAAGATCGATACTTATCCGGATCCGGGAAATCTTACGAATATCCGTGATATTGTAAGCTATATCGGAGGGACCGGAAATATGCTTCTGGATCTGGCGAAGCTGGATGCGTCACTGCCCCTGAAGGTCAGCGGGCTGATCGGCGACGATACCCAGGGGCAGATGATGAAACGGGAACTGGCGAAATACCCGAACATTGACACGGCGAATCTGACGGTGGAAGGATACAGTTCGGTTACCCATGTCATGAACGCTCAGGACACCAAGCAGCGTACTTTTTTCTATCAGGGCGGAGCCAGTGATGTTTATGATGAGAGTTACATTGACTGGGAGGCATTGGACGCAGATATTTTTCATCTGGAATACCTGCTTTTGATGGATAAGGTAGATGCGCCTGATGAGGAGTACGGCACACATGGGGCGCGGATCCTTCATGACGCCAGAGAACGGGGGATGAAGACGTCCATTGACATCGTCTCAGAACAGAGTGACCGGGCGCCGGGCATTGTAAGTGCTGCGCTTAAGTTTACAGATTACTGTGCCATCAATGAGGTAGAGGCAGAGGCGGCCACAGGCGTAAAGCTTACCGGTAAAGACGAGATGGATGATGAGAAGGTAAAAGAAGCATTAAGGAAACTGCAGGAAAAGGGCGTGACCACATGGGCGGTGATCCACTGTCCCAGCTGCGGATATGGCTATGACTGCCGGAAAGAGGAATTTGTGAAGGTTCCAAGCCTGAAGCTTCCCGAGGGGTATATCAAGGGAACCAACGGGGCCGGAGATGCTTACTGCAGCGGCATTCTGTACGGGGCTTACCGGGACATGACGCTTAAGGACGCCATGATCCTTGGCACTGCCTGTGCGGCCTGTTCGCTGTCTGAAGTAAACGGAACAGACGGGATGCGTCCGCTTGCAGAAGTGAAAAAGCTTTATCAGGAACTCAGATGATTTTTCCGGTACTGACCGGGAGAGCATCCCATATAGCGTTTGAAGATCTGACCATAGTAGGCCGGCGTGGAAAATCCAACCATGCCGGCTGTTTTTGTGATACTCTCTCCGCTCATCAACAGGGGCAGGCTGTTCTGGATGCGGAGAAACAATATATATTCGAAGATGGTCATTTTCATATATTTTTTGAAGAAGCGGCAGCATTCACTTTTACAGATATTGACGTGGGAGGCCACGTCATCCAGGGAAATCTCCTGCTGGTAATGCTCCTGGAGATAAGTCAGGATCTCTCTCAGCCTTGCCAGATGCTTCTGGGGGTGATGCTCCCTTTCCGGAAGGGAGGAGTAGTAGCGGTACAGGCGTTTCCAGATGCCAGTCAGGATCAGATGGATCTCCAGTTCATAATCATCGGACGGACTCTGGGAAAGTTCATAGATTTTCCGTATATCCTGGATGATTTTGTCCTGCCAGTCCACCTGGGGGCTTAATTTCAGAGAGTGCCACAGTTCATTGGAGGTGATAAAGTCCACATATTTCGTCTGCAGAAGACTGTTCTCATAGCCATAGATAAAACGGGGAGAAAAGGTGACGGAAATATAACGGCAGTCGTGTCCGTCTACCATATAGCCGGAGTGAAGGGCATTGCTGTTGCAGAAAAGTCCTTCTCCGCCTTTCAGCAGATACTTTTTGTCATTGACATAGTACTCAATCTGGCCGGACTGGAACCAGGTCAGTTCAATCTCCCGGTGCCAGTGCCACATGAAAGAGCCCTGCTCATAAGAACGGATGGACTCAGGGCTTACATGCACCGGAAAGGCATAATTTCCGTGCTGTTTGATCTCTTTTTGGTTTTTCTCGGTGTGTATCTGCATATCGTCCCCTCATTTCCTCAATATCCTGATAATTTTCTCTAATATTCTTATTGTGGACTTTGCTGTATCTCATTATAATCATAAATTAGAAAGAGAAATTATGCAAGTAGAGTAGAGGAGACGATGAGCATGATGACAAAATTGATGGAAACGTTCCAGAAGCTTTATGGAGACGGGGGAGAGATCCGTACTTATTTCGCACCGGGACGTGTGAATCTGATCGGGGAACATACAGATTATAACGGGGGACATGTATTTCCCTGTGCGCTGACGCTGGGAACCTATGGCCTTGCACGCAGCAGAGAGGACCGTACGCTGCGGTTTTATTCGGTTAATTTTGACAGGATCGGTGTGGTAGAAACCAGTCTGGATGATCTGGTTCCCCACAAGGAAGCGTCCTGGACCAATTATCCGAAGGGCGTGATGTGGGCCTTTGAGAAGAGAGGATATCATCTGGAGCATGGGTTGGATATTCTGATCTATGGAAATATCCCGAACGGTTCCGGGCTGTCATCTTCGGCATCTCTGGAAGTTCTGGCAGGGATTATTTTAAAAGATATGTTTGGTTTGGATCAGGTGAGCATGGTGGATATCGCTCTGATCGGGCAGGATTCTGAAAATAACTTTAACGGCTGCAACTGTGGGATCATGGATCAGTTTGCCAGCGCTATGGGGAAGAAAGATCATGCCATTTTCCTGGACACCAATACACTGAAGTATGAGTATGCGCCGGTGATCCTTTCGGATGCGAAAATCGTGATCACCAACAGCAAGGTAAAACACAGCCTGGTAGATTCTGCATATAACGACAGAAGACAGGAATGCGAGACGGCCCTTAAGGAGCTTCAAAAGGTAGTAGAGATCCAGACACTGGGAGATCTGACAGAAGAAGAGTTTGAAATGCACAAAACTGCGATTGCTGATCCGGTACGCCAGAAGAGGGCGAAACATGCTGTCTATGAGAACCAGCGGACTATCCGTGCAGTGGAGGCTTTGAAAAACAATGATGTGGAGCAGTTCGGGAAATTGATGAATGATTCTCACCGTTCTCTGAGGGATGACTATGAAGTTTCCTGTGAGGAGATCGACATTCTGGTAGATCTGGCACAGGCGATGCCGGGCGTTTTAGGATCAAGGATCACCGGAGGCGGATTTGGCGGATGTACTGTCAGCATCGTAAAAAATGATACGGTGGACCGTTTCATCGATGAGATCGGAAAGGCCTACAAGGAGAAGGTAAAACACGAAGCAGAGTTTTATGTGGTAGAGATTGGAGACGGGGCCGCAAGGCTTTCATAAGGTATGGGAGAGTGTGCATATGTTAAATGAAAATATTAAAAAATTAGTAGAATATGGGATAAAGACGGGCCTGACTCCGGAGTGCGAGAGGATCTATACGACGAATCTCCTTCTGGAAATGTTTCATGAGGACTCCTATGAGGACGTGGAAGTGGAAGAGGTTCAGGCAGATGAAGGCGGGGAAGGGCTTGAGAAGATTCTTGCCGCTCTTCTTGATGAGGCCGTGAAACGGGGCATCATTGAGGACAGTATTGGATACAGGGATCTTTTCGATACAAAGATTATGAACTGCCTGCTTCCAAGGCCTGCGCAGGTGCAGAAAGAGTTCTGGGAGCATTACAGTCATTCACCGCAGGAGGCGACAGAATTTTATTATAAATTCAGCCGGGACAGCGATTATATCCGGCGTTACCGGGTGAAGAAGGATATGAAGTGGAAGGTGGATTCCCCTTATGGAGAGATTGATATCACCATCAATCTGTCCAAGCCGGAAAAGGATCCCAAGGCGATTGCGGCGGCAAAGAACGCGAAGACATCCAGTTATCCCAAGTGTCAGCTGTGTATGGAAAATGAGGGGTATGCAGGAAGGCTGGATCACCCGGCAAGAGAGAATCACCGCATCATTCCACTGACTATCAACGGTGGAAAATGGGGATTCCAGTACTCCCCTTATGTATATTACAACGAACACTGCATCGTATTTAATGGCGAGCACATTCCGATGAAGATTGACCGTGCTGCATTTACCAAATTGTTCGACTTTGTAAAGCAGTTTCCACATTATTTCCTGGGATCCAACGCTGATCTTCCGATCGTAGGCGGATCTATTTTGAGCCACGATCATTTCCAGGGAGGAAACTATACCTTCGCCATGGCAAAGGCTCCGATTGAAAAAGCGGTAACCATCCCCGGATATGAGGATGTGGAGTGCGGCATCGTGAAATGGCCGCTGTCTGTACTGAGGATTCGTCACAAAGACGAGAAGCGTCTCATCGATCTGGCAGACCATGTCCTGGGTGTGTGGAGAGGTTACACAGACGAGGACGCCTTCATCTATGCTGAGACGGACGGAGAACCCCACAACACTATCACACCGATCGCCAGAAAAGTTGGTGATACGTATGAGCTGGATCTGACACTCAGGAACAACATCACCACCGAAGAGCATCCGCTGGGAGTATACCATCCACACGCACAGTACCATAACATCAAAAAAGAAAACATCGGCCTGATTGAAGTCATGGGACTGGCCGTGCTTCCGGCAAGGTTGAAAGAAGAGCTGGAAATCCTGGCAGAATATCTGGTGGAAGGAAAAGATATCCGCAGCAACGAAAAAATCGAAAAACATGCGGCATGGACCGAAAGCTTCCTGCCGAAATACGAAAAAATCAGTCAGGAAAATGTAATGGACATATTGAAAGAAGAAGTAGGGCAGACATTCGTACACGTTCTGGAAGACGCAGGCGTGTACAAATGCACCGAAGAAGGCCGGGAAGCATTCCTGAGATTTATAGAAAAACTCTAAAGGGGACAGGGGAAAATCCAAAAAGGGACACCCTGAAACACAAACGGGGACGTACACTTTCGTGGTGTGCTCCCCGTCAAGTAGACAGTGAAAAAAATATAAAGTTTTTTGGTTGT
>OGRN01001982.1_pt1 | contig 16489 bp, 19 predicted proteins | sample 1553401 | NCBI WGS metagenome assembly OGRN01 (sample SAMEA2580096, study PRJEB22360) | human gut metagenome | biome: human gut; feature: human-associated habitat; material: faeces | place: Denmark | collected 2008/2010 | reverse complement strand
ACATTAAAATTTGATTGAAAGAAATGCAGCGATGAGGAGAGTAACTTTGCGAAATCATTTCAGGGAGTCCCGTTAAGTGAGAAGGGATAATGAGTCGTTAGGTGAAAGTAACCTCTAAGCAGTAAATGCGAAGAAATGAGTATTTACGGTGGGCACCCCTTAAAGTGCTAGCGTATCGTCGTCTTTAGACTGTACGCGAAGAGACGATTTGTGTGAGCAGATCGTGAATAAAGGTGGTACCACGCATAAGCGCCCTTGATCTTATAAAAAGATCAAGGGCGCTTTTTTTAGTCAAAAATATATTAGAAAATGGAGAGTGATTTTTATGAAGTTCGCAATGATTGGTGCAGGTGCAATGGGGTTACGTTACGGAATTTTACTGCAGGAGGCCGGCAATGATGTCACGTTTATTGATACTTGGCAACCACATATCGATAAAATCCGTGAGCAGGGCGGCGTCTACGTTATGCGGGATCATAAAGATCGCCACCTGACAAAGATTAAATTGGAAACTCCTGAAACTTATGATGATGATCCGGATATGCTGATTTTCTTCACAAAGCAAATGCAGTTGGAAGATTACCTGAAACGCTGCAAGCACTTCTTTAATGATCGTCAGTATGCCTTTACCTGTATGAATGGGATGGGCCACATTGAAAAACTGCAGAAGTACTTTGCCGATGACAAAATCATTGGTGGCACTGCTTTAATTGCCACGGTTCTACCAGGTCCCGGTGAAGTTGATTTTATGGGCAAACGCGGTGCCGGTATGATGAACATGTGCCCGTTGAATGAAAAGCCGGATGACATGTGCTATCAGCTATTCAATGAGTTAAAGAAGGCTCAAATGAATCCAACTTTAACTAATGACTTTACTGGAACTTTGATGACAAAAGTTATTTTTAACTCTGTTATCAATACGATTTGTACAATGTTTGAAATTCCGATGGGTGAATTTGGTAATTTCAAAGGGGCTTATCAAATGGGTCGTCAATTAATTGATGAAGCTTATGACATTTGTGCCCGTGCCGGCATTCATTTGGTTTCAACCCGAGATGAAGAGATGGCAGCTTTGGATCATAATACCCGAATTGATATGCCGCTTCATTACCCTTCCATGTATCAGGATATGATTAAGGATCGCCCAACTGAAGTTGATTATATTAATGGCTACATCGCGAACCTGGGTCGTAAATATCATTATGAAGCTGCGACTCACTTGTTTGTTACCCAAGCGGTTCATTTAGCAGAATATCACCGACAAAATGAAGCTAAAAGGCGAGCTGCTGAAAAGCAACGGGCAGAAATTGAATCTCAAACAGCGTAAAAACCGAGTAGGTGAACGTGATAGGTTGAAGCAAGTTCTTTGAGCGTTGCGAATATTTCCTCCTGTTGATCGCGCGTTCCGGAAACTTCAATGTAAAACGAGTAAACACCAAGCTCAGTTTTGGTTGGAAGAGACATTAGGGTAATTAAGTTTAGCTTAGCCTTAGCAAAGTAACCTAATATCTTATATAGCGTTCCCGGTTGGTCGTTAAAGGAAGGTGTAACGAAGAGTGGGGCCTTAAAGTGATTTGTATCAAGGGGTTGTTTGGATAATTCATTCAAATTGGCTGGTTGGTTTTTAAAAATGATGAATCGGGTGTTATTATCATCTTGATCAGCAACATGATTCTTCATTAACGGAAACTGTAAACCTGACATTTCTGATTGTGGAATGATCGCAGCGTCGCCAATCTCGCCCGTTTGAAATTTTTCCAATGAAATCATATTTGATGATGTCGTCATGATTTGCACACTAGGTAATTGAGAAAGTAGATTTTGGCACTGCCCTTCAGTTTTAAATTGAACATAGATTCGCTTAATTTGATTTAAGTTGGCAACGTTTGCCACTAACCCGAAGTTAACTGGGATAGTGACTTCACCGATTTCCGTGACGTCGGCAGTTTGTAAACGTTGTGAGGTTGCGGACACATAACCATCAAGCTGATTTTCCAGGGGTAACAGACCAAGGTTGTCTCCTGAAACAGCTTGATAGACCTGATCAAAAGTGGGGTGATAGTCAAGCGTAACTGTTGTACCAGGTTGGGTTTTCAAATAGGCTTTTGCGGCTGCATCGGTAAAAGTGCCGGCGGGTCCAAGAACTGAAAGTTTCATAAGCACCATCCTTTAAGTGAGCGATTTGTTGATTAATTGAAAGTTATCTAAAATTCTAAATTCGTTAACTGATATTATCTCACTGGACTTGACCCGTTGTGGCCCAGTCTTTTTATTATTATTACAAGTAAGAACTGGTGTAAAATTTACTTAGGTCACATTAATAATGTGTGATCATTGCCAGATGAAAATCAATTGAGGAGATGAAAGTTTTGGTGGGGGTTAAATTTAATACACGGACGATTGCAATCCTGGGGATGTTGATCGCACTTAATGTTGTTATTTCTATCTTTTTCCATATCCCAATCCCGATGACACACGGTTATATTAACTTATGTGATGCGGGAATCTTTATTGCAGCACTGATTTTTGGCTGGCGTGGTGGGGTCATTGTTGGCGGTGCTAGCGGACTATTACTAGATTTATTGCTAGGGTATCCACAGTATATGTTTTTCTCACTACTCGTTCATGGTTTAGAGGGCGGAATAGCAGGATATCTTGGTGCTAGCAAATCACATGGTCGACAGATTGCAGCGATAATTACTGCGGTAGTGGTGATGGTGGTCGGATACTTTTTGTCAGATTCGCTGTTGTATACGATGGCAACTGGATTGGTTGGTGTACCGACTAATTTAGTTCAAGCTGTGGTTGGTGGTATCTTGGCATTCCCAATTGTTGCGGGAATTCGACCAATCGTTAAACGTCATTTGAATTTTTAAAATTAGATGTGCTGGCTTAAGACAAGCGTTCGTCGTGCTTTTACGGAAGTTTGTCAAATGGTGTTGAAGGATAGTTTCTATCCTTTGGAGATCTCCTCGTGTGGGAGATCTTTTTTGTTGTTTTATTAGTTGCGGCGTTTAATCTGGTGTGTTATCTGAATATCGTACTTGAAGGCATAACAAATAAGCCTACCATCGTGACGTTATTGTGGTAGATAATCTAGGCAATCAGCTGGTAGACGCGTGTGAACATATTGGCCTGATTGGAGAAGCCATAACAAGCACGTTTGAGCTCCTTGATCTTACGGTTGATGCCCGCTATCGGTCCGTTAGAGTAGGACGATTTGGCGGCGTTAATTACGCCATTAAGATTCTTTCGTAGGGTATGCATGGCCGTATCTAGGGGCGTGCCGTTAGGCTGATAGTTAGTGATGATATTCTTGAGTTCATCAGCGTGACGCCCCATCAAAGCATCGTGGAGATCGATGTAGGTTTCATAAGCTGTTTTGAAGGCCGGAAACGTATCGGTTCCAATATCAATAGCGTTCTGTTCGGTCGAGTACTCATTCAGGCCGAAGAGGTAGCGGCTCTTTTGTGCGTCAGGGTTGGCCTTGTGGAATAGGCGTCATAGTGATTTCAGTACTTTATATTCCCGCGAATGCTTGTCGAGTTGCTTTAAACATTGAGTGCGAATGGTATCCATCGTCCGGCCCATTAATTGAATAATGTGGAACCGATCAATAATGAGTTCGGCGTTAGGGAATAGTTCGTGCACGAATGCCTGATAGGAGGCGTTCATGTCCATGATGACGCGTTGAACCGCGGCCCGTTCTGCGGTGCTGTACTGACTAAGAAAGAACTGTTTGCTGGTTCTATTAAGGCGGTCGCTAAGTACTTTAACTGATTTGTGAGTGTCGGCGTCAATGCAAATAAACGACATGGAGCCGTGCGTGGAACGGAATTCATCAAAGCATAGATTAATCGGTAACCGGCGGCTCGCGTGTGGATGAATATTAGCCGTCAAAATACGCTGAACTGAGTTTGTCGAAATACCGGTGAGACTGGCGATAGTCTTAGCCGGGAGTGATTTACTGGCTAGCTTCAGCACATGAGTCGCTAGTCCGTGACCGATGGCGTGGTTGGTTGATACCACTGGAGTGGTGGCTGTACAAGTGCTATGGCAGTTACTACAACGCCAGCGTTGCTTGTTTAGCTCTAGAATTACGGGCCGGTCCATGGGTCCTGCAATGTGGACATGAGTGAGCTTGTGTCCGTTAGGGTGCAACGTATTGTATCCACAGCTGGGACAGCGCCTGAGTGTGCAGGTAAGCTCTGCCTGGATGACCAAATACTTTTTGCGACCCGAGCCCCGAACATGAAATTCATCACGAGTACCGAACACCTGAATGTTTGTGTCTGTAATTCCCAGTAATTAAGTGTATTATCTAGTTGAGACATCTATTCCTACCCCGCTTATCTTGAGTTTCGTCGCTTAAAGCATAGCACTAGGGAGGCTTAGATGCCTTTTTTTGTTATCAAAAAGGGCCTAGTACTTTTGGAATGGAAATACTTTCCAACACCAAAAATTCTAGACCCTACAATATCACCCTCACGAATATAGGCCAACATTTTTTGCAGTTCTGGCCGATTAGTGTTAGCCCCACTTAATTTATCCGTAAATAATTTATCAACGCCCTTTAAAGCCGCTAACTGTCGATCTAAATGTTGCTCTCTGGAACTTACCCGGGCATACCCGATTTTAGCCATTTTTAGCGCTTCCTCTTGGACAGTTCTAATGAACATTTGTAATTCCTAGTATAGCACAGAAGCAAAAAAGGCCACTAGGGTATACCCAAATGGCCACCATTTTAAAAGATGGCAAATTCTATAATTAATCCGAACAGAAATTAAAAAGCCCAAAGCAATCACTTACAATGGTAGTAGCTAATTCCAACCAATATAGGGAGTGATTACTTTGGGTACATCTACTTTATCACGTTTTCAACGTGGCGCACTAGCACAACTGGTCAATGAGGGGAATAAATCTTACCAAGTAATGGCTGACGCCTTAGGCGTCCCCAAAGCTACGATTAGCTATGAGTTGGACCGGGTTAAACCTTATGATCCAGAATTAGCTCAGCAAGATGCAGATCGCAAAAGGCGGAATTGCGGTCGTCGTTCGATGCTGACGGCAGCATTAGCGACTTTAATTACCAATCACTTACGATTAACCTGGTCACCAGAAACCATTGCGGCTGCTTATAACTTGAGCACTGCGTCAATTTATAATTGGCTTAATCGTGGCTGGCTCCCCTTCAAATTGACTGATCTACCCAATCGGAATGTCCGCCAGCACCGAGTGAGCGAAAATCGTGGGAAATTTACAAGTGGGACTTCCATCGAACAACGGCCAACAACTGTTAATCAACGGTTAGCTTTTGGTCATTGGGAAGTAGATACGGTGCTTTCTAGTCGAAGTGAGTCACGATCATGTCTGGTTACATTCGTAGAACGTAAGACCCGACTTCTATGGGCCATCAAAGCCCCTAATAGAACGGCTAAGGCTCTAAACACCGCCTTTGGCAAGTTTATGGGGGCCTTCGGTCCCCAAGTAAAATCCATTACTGTTGATCATGGTAAAGAGTTTGCCAATTATCAGGCCTTAGAACAGGATTATCAGATCAAAGTTTATTTTTGCCATCCATATTCACCATGGGAGCGAGGTTCCAATGAGTATTTTAATAGACGGTTACGCTGGTTCTTCCCGAAAAAGACCAATTTTAGCCAAGTAACGACTGATGAGATCCTAGCAGCACTTGAACTAATTAATCAACGACCATTAAAAATACATCATCAACAGACTGCCATTGAAAGATTCCGGACTTGTTCGGATTAAACTTGTAATTTGCCATAAAAAATTTAGATAAAAAAGAACAAGGTGAGAAACCAAAATTAGTTTCTCACCTTGTTCTTTGAGCACTCAGATTCCTGTACCAAACCATCCTATAACCAACGATAGTAACAATAAAGAGTAAGATTGTAAATGGTACTTAAATAAGGCTTTGTGATCTTGTTCGTTTGGTAGTAGGAAAGCTTGTTTTTCAATAGGCTGCTCATGCCAAATAGGTTGTTGTTTCCAAAAATGATATAGCTGTTGGGGAAGTGCTATCGTGGGTGGAATAGCAATCATAAAGCCAATGATTGCTGGTCGGATTTGGATGATACTATTTCCGAAAGCAACTATGTACCAGAGCCACATGAGCGAACCATAAAAGCAACCTCTAGCAACTGTAAACTCTAGCCAGAAGAGTAGTTCGTTTTTTAGGGAGCTTCTACGATACGTTTGAAGGACTTTTTTCTTGATCTGTTTCATCTTTTGACGGGAATCGCTTTTTTTTAGAAAGAGGCCCCAAAAATATAACTCGTCTGATCTTGTATAGTCCATAATTTTTTTTCGAATCTTACCAAGAAATATGAGTAAAACAAACTCAACTAATAAGATCAATAATGGTAACATCAATTTTGGGCCTCCTTAAAAAGGTACACTTATCCAGTCGCTGGTAGTTACTTATCGTGAATGTTAGAGTTATACTATTGCTGATTTTAACCACCGAAATTTTAATAGTTAATTCAGTTGGCGCCAACGTGGTATTTATTAATTTGGGCCACAATAGCCGACTACATCTATAAATGACATGGTATCATACTATTTATAGATGTAGGTTGCTAATGAATCTTTTAATCGATGGTTATGTTGGTTTTTCTCAAACAGTCCAACTTTAACCATGTAACAATTAATGAGATCATAGCAGCACTTGAACCTATTAATCAACGGCCATTGAAAACTATCGGACTTATTCGGATTAATTTTACAATCTGCCCTATTTTTAAATTTAATGAAAAATTGACAATGACACATATAGTCCAATTAAAGTCACAAATAAAACTGGAATGGTGACTGTAATACCTATTTTAAAGTAAGTTCCCCATTTAATTTTTATACCTTTTTGGCTTAACACATGTAACCAAACTAATGTTGCTAGTGACCCAATTGGTGTAATTTTTGGACCGAGATCGGAGCCAACTACATTTGCTAAAACTAAACTCTGATGTAATACTCCGGTAACATGACTAGCCCGAATAGCCAAAGCATTAATCATAACCGTTGGCATATTATTCATCATCGAGGACAAGAATGCAGCTAAATAACCCATTCCTAGTGTGGCACCTAAACGTCCCCAATTAGAAATCTGCTTAATTAAGATAGCTAACATATCTGTTAAACCAGCATTTTGTAGACCATAAACAACTACGTACATTCCGATTGAAAATGCAACGATACTCCATGGAGCGCTCTTAATAGTAGCCAATACATCAACTTTCGGGCTTTTTCTAGCAAGTAATAGGAATATAGCAGCAATTGGTAAAGCTATTAATGAAACTGGTGCCTTGATAAAACTACTTAAGAAGTAGCCAATGAGCAGTGCTGTTAGAACTACCCAAGATAAATAAAATAATCGTAAATCTTTAATGGCATCTTTTGGTGAGCCAAGATGACTGCCATCAAACTCTTTAGGAATAGCTTTTCGGAAATATAAATAAAGAATTAGAATGCTAATACCAAGTGAAAATAAATCAGGAATCCACATGCGTAATGCATATTCTGAGAATGTAAAACCGAAGAAATCTGCTGAGACAATATTCACAAGATTGCTGACAACTAAAGGCAATGAAGTTGCATCAGCAATAAACCCACTAGCAATGATGAATGGAAAGATTTTTTTATCGTCAAACTTTAAAGCTCTAACCATCGATAAAACAATAGGAGTCAGGATAAGCGCAGCACCATCATTAGCAAATAAAGCTGCTACAACAGTACCTAGAACAGCAATTAGGATAAACATCATAACGCCGTTACCACGAGCTAATTGTGCCATATGTAAAGCTGCCCATTCAAAGAATCCAATTTGATCGAGAATCAACGAGATCAATATAATGGATACAAATGAAAGTGTAGCATTCCATACAATTACCGTTACCGTTCCAACGTCATTAAAAGAAACTACGCCAAAAACCAGTGCTAAAACTGCACCACCAGCAGCAGACCAACCAATAGATAGGCCACGAGGTTGCCAAATGACTAAAATTAAGGTAAGCAAAAAAATGGAAATAGCCAAAAATACTTCCATTGCTAATCACCCGTTGTTTCTAAGTTGCATTTGTTGCAGCCTTTATCTTCAACAGTTGGATGGCAGACACAGATTTCCTCAACTTGTAACAGTTGATGTGTAAATTCAGGGAAACTTGTTATAAATTTTGAATTCAATGAATAGTGCTGCCACTTGCCATCTTTTTGTGCATCTACTATCCCCGCAGTTTGTAATACCTTCATATGATGAGAAAGTGTTGGTTGGGTAAAATCAAAATGATCTAGAATATCGCAGGCACACATTTCACCGCAAGATAACATGTCGATAATTTCAAGGCGACTTGCGTCGCCCATTGCTTTGATAACCATAGCATAATCTGTATAATTCATTTTTTCTCCTCCTTGACACATAGTTAATCGTCTATATATAATATAGACATCTATCTATATGTTGTCAACTAAATCAAAGGAGTCTATTTATGACAGTTAAAAATGAACAACTATTGATAATTGGCGGTAGCGACGCCGGTATTTCAGCGGCAATTCAAGCTAAAGAGAGTGAGCCTACACTACAAGTTAAAATAATCCTTGCAGACGAATACCCTAATTTATCCATTTGTGGTTTTCCATATGCTGCTAGTCGAGAAGTACCAGATTGGCATTCACTTTCTCACCGTGGGCTTAAGGAGCTAGAAGCGCTTGGAATTGAGTTTGACTTAAACACTTTAGTTAACTCAATAGACGCAGAAAATCATCTCGTGTCAGGTGTTCGATCGAATGGTGCTGTTACTTATAAATATAATAAATTGATAGTTGCCACGGGAGCAATTCCTAAAGTAGACGCTTTTCAAGGTTTTTCATTTAATGATACCCAAGAAAACAATAGTAAGATTCACGTTTTACACACAATGTCTGATTATTTGTCGTTAGATACAGCACTAAACCAAGCTAAAAACACCGCCATCATCGGGGCTGGGTATATCGGTGTTGAGATGGCCGAAGCAATGGTACGACGAAAATTAAACGTGACGCTATATCAACGTAGTAATGAAATTCTTTCCACAGTGGAAAATGAATTTGGATCTATGGCTCACCAGGAACTAATACAAAATCGAGTAACAGTACTGACTGACCGCACTATTTTGAGTGTTGTTAGCTCTGCTACTAGTGTAAAAATTAAATCTACAGATTTGGGCAATATCACTGATGACCGATCGTTTGATACGGTCTTAATTGTTACTGGAGTTCAGCCCAATACGCAATTATTAGAAGCAGCTGGTGCCAAGACTGGTGTGGCCGGAGCAATTTCAGTTGATGAATTCATGCATACGACTTTGCCAGATATCTGGGCCGCCGGTGACTTGGTTGAGACTGACCATAGATTACTTGGAAAAACATACCTACCCTTAGGAACTACTGCACACAAACAAGGCCGGATAGCCGGATTGAATGTCGTGGGGCAGCGATGCCGGTTTAGGGGGATCGTTGGAACCCAAGTTATAAGGGCTTTCAATTTAGTTATTGCTAGAACTGGGCTATTGCCTAAAGAAGCAGAAAACGCTGGTTTTTCTACTTTATCCAGTACAAGTACAGTGTTCGACCATAACTCATATTTTCCAAATGCAAGTAAAATCACCATTAAATTAACTGCTGACAAAGAAAGCAGATTGCTACTTGGTGCACAGTTAATTGGGAACTATGGAAGTGAGATTGCAAAACGAAATGATATTTTTGCAACCGCAATTTTCAATAAAATGACTATTAATGATCTAGACGACTTAGACTTATCATATTCACCGCCAATTGCGTCACCGTGGGACCCTGTTCAACAGGCAGCACAAGATTGGGAAGCTGTGTTCGATAAATCTAAATAGGCTCATTAAAGCATCTAATATAACAAAGCACCACCTGTGTAAGAACTTAGAAGTTGTCTAAAATCTCTTGAGTAATAAAATACCAAAAACGCTAAGATGCTCATTTACATACGAACGCTATGATGATGACCTTAGCCTTTATTTCAGTTCTATTGCGGCGCTTTTGAAGATCTCAAACATCTTCTAACCAGCGGCGGAAGTAGCCTTAAACCGTTTGCCAATTGGGAGGTAACTGGCGCTATTGAGATCCAGTACGGAGAATATGGAGAACGGCATTAAAGATCTCGTAGAGATCAACCTGGTGTGATCGCGTGCATTGGCGCACAGCTTCTAAATCAGATCGAATTAGTTCAAATTGTTACCGGGTAATGTCGCTTGGATAGCTAATCATCCTTTTTAATGAAACTATATCAAAAAGCTTTCAGCTAGCAAAGATTAAAAACAGACTCTTAGACTTTCTACTGATTGCTGAACTCACCTTGGCGTTTCAATCAAACCAAATATGATTGCCATCATATTTGCATTCTTCGGACTGTTGGGTTATAGGTGGCCCAAACAAAAGGTGCCCCCTCGCACTAGCTTGTTTGCTGGCACTAGGCGGCGAGAACCCATCGCTGTCAAGTCTGCCGCCAAGCAGACCGATTACCTTGGCTGAGGTTAGACTGCTAATCTCATTGGCAGTTTGCTCCTATACTGAAATTTGGTACCAAAATCATTAGAATCTGTCTGGTGTTGAGTATCATGTTGTAAGATTTGCAAACTGTACCAGAGCAAAATTAGATAATTGGTAGATTGTAAAAAATGTTTTGTTAATAACCAATCTGATTAAATTAGGAAGTATATGAAAAATCATTTCATCATCACAACTTAGCTTTTTATTGTGCTTGGTCAATACTTAATTCACCTGTATAATAGATTACGCAGGAAGTTTTAAGGGCGGTGGCTGTCTTTTCCCTTGCGAGGTGAGGCCCATGGGAACATGGAATAATCTTCAGGAAGGTTTCACAGTCAATGAGCGTCTTCCAGACACTCTCGTTGATGTTGCTGTTTGGCACGTTTTTAATCGCGCTCCTCAGCTATATCGACAAGCACCACAAATAAAAAAGCCGCCCTGTGTAACTTTGGTAGAGGTCACAGGACGAGCTAAAATCGTTTATTAAATTTCTGCCACCGCCTTTGAAGCGGCTTGCATGGGAAGTCTTGTTAGCGCAAGGCTTCCTTTTTCTATTACATTATAGCATGACCTTTAAAAACTAGCTAACGTTTTAGACTTTGATCAAGTTCGGATTCTGGTTGTTTGATCCCCGGATTCTGTTCAGCAAATGCTTGTAGCTGCTTTTGCGTTCGCTCACTGATTTCTTCGTGTATCTCATGTAACTGGTTTTTAAATTGTGCTTTTTGTTGTGAATTAGTTGCTTGCTGAACTTGTTGTTGTAAGCCTTGATAGGACTTATTAAGATCATGGGCTGATAGCTTTTTTAAATCATGCTCAGGCTCTTTTTGGGCTTCTTGTAAGCCTAATTGTTTGGTCAAGCCATCGCTAAGCTCAATCACTTTGTTGCTCACTTGCTGGATCTTACTTAAAGCGCTATGGATTACGGCTTTATCTTTGGCCCAGGTGGCCACGTAACCGAGTGAGTAGTTGCTGGTATCAACGCCAATATTTTGCATGGCAACATACGCGATCGCTTCGGCTTGGGTTTCCTGATAGGCTCGTGGCCGATCTTTAAAGGCTGATTTTAATCCGTGTAGCTGGCTATGCGCATATTCGTGATATAACGTCTTCAATTTTAAAGCATTATCGGATTCATCACTACCAATAACAATTTCATTAGTGCTGGGTTGAAAATACCCCTTAGCCCCATTTAGCGTCGCTAAAGGAACTTCACTGACTTTAAGGTCGGGTTGCTGGTTTAAATAATCTTTGAACGCGTTATATAAGCTTGTCACATTCTGATGATCGGCCAAATTTTCTTTGACAAAGTCTTTAGCACTTAACACTGGTTCACCGCTAGTTTGTGACACATCGAAGACGGGTAGATAACGATAACCGACAATGGCCCGTTCGCCGGTAGTATCAAGACGCTGTTGCTCGGCTGGTGTTAACTTCTTAATAATCGGGGCCGCAATCCGAATCGCTTTTGTGCCCCGGTTGACGGTGCGGTTAAAAGCCGTCTGCCATTGCTTAAAACCGGCGACTTGAGTGGCTTGCGGATTTTGCGCATAAATTAAATCAATGTTTCTAGTGCTATAATGATGGAATTTAGCCAGGGTATTGAGATACTTTTTAAATTGGCTACTATCGGTTAATTTTAGGATTTGTTGTTCAGCCTGAGCGACTAATTGTGCTTTCCAGGCTTTAACGTCTGCTTTACTCGGCATGGTCTACCCCTCCTCATCTTCAAAAATATCATTCAGTATGGGGGCCACTTTCGTTTGAATTGAGGCCGTGCCATAAAGGGCAACGTAACCGTCAGACAATTTTTGCCAGGCTACTTGATAATAAGCGCCGTTACCAGTGATTTCTTTTAAATACTTGTAGGTTCCTTTAGTCTGCAAAACGGGTAATTCACTGGCTAAAATTGCTAATTCGTTGTTCATTTTATGATCTCCTTTGCTTTGCTAATCTTACCCATTGTTTAGGTTTACTTTTGATTTTAAAAAAGTAAACCTAAATGACGGGTTCACCAACTGGAACAACGTGCAGGGCGGTAGGGTAAGGTCTAATCAAAATCAAAACTTAATTTATGGCCGTCAAGTTTTAGCTTGGCGTCAAACGACTTTCCTTTTTTGCTCTTGAATCCCTTTAGTTTGCTGGTTTCACCCTTGGTGACTAAGGCTTTGATTGCAGTTTTACCGAGGGTTTTGCTGCTCCATTTCTTGGGTAAGGTAAAGTCTTCGCCTTGCTTAGGCTTCACAATGTAAAACTTCTGTTTATTTAAAACGGTCGCTTGCGATGTTTCTAAGAAGACTTCGGCGGCTTTTTGCGCTTGCTGTTGGTGATTGATTTGTTGCTTAATGGCTGAACTGCCAGTCAATTGCGCGGGGACCTCAGCAATCAATTTTGCCACGAACTTTTTGATTTGGTTCAAAAAGTTATCCGGGGTGCGTTCTTCGGTACTGATTTGTTGTAACGCTTGCTCCCATTTTGCTGTCATCTCTGGGCTAGTTAACAAGGGTTCGAGTTCGACCGCTTTACATAAAGTAATTCCCGCTTCACTGACGTGGAGCTTGTTCTTTTCAGTAACCAAATAGCCGCGTTTTTTTAACACTTCCAGCACATTGGCCCGGGTCGCACTTGTCCCAATGCCTTGCACATCTTTGAGAATCGCCTGGGCTTCTTCATCATCAAGCGTTTTGCCGGCGGTCTTCATTGCCGTAATCAGGGTACCTTCGGTAAAGGGCACGGGTGGGGTCGTTTCTTTTTGCGGCGTTTGCAGATTTGCTTGAACTTGGTCGCCTTGGTGAACGAGCGGTAGGGTGGTTGCCTCTTGCTGGTCAGCTTTGTTTTCATCAAATAAAGCTTGCCAACCTTGCTTAGTTGGGACCTTACCGGTTGCTTTAAAATTGGCGTCGCCAACCTGGGTGATAATGGTGGTTTCTTCGTACTCGTACGGATCAGCAAACATCGCTAACGTCGTTCGTAAAACCAAATCATAGACCTGTTGCTGTAATTTAGGTAAGCTGGCTAGTTTCTCTTTCGTCGGCACAACTTTAGTCATGATAATGGCGTAATGTTCTTCAACCTTTTTCCCATTGACGTACCGTTTATTTGGGGAGGTATTGGTTAAAGCGACTTGCTTAGAGACTAACCCCAGATACTTCGTCAGATTAGCCACTAAGTACTCAAATTCTTCATCAGTGATATAAGCACAATCGGTGCGGGGATAACTCAACAACTTGGCTTCATATAAACTTTGAATGGCTGCTAAGGTTTGGCTGGCGCTGGCGTGATAACGTTTATTCATGGCACTTTGCAGACTGGATAGTGAGAATAGTTGGGGACTAGCACGCTTTTTAGCCTGTTTTTGGACGTCCTTGATTAAACCGCCTTGTGAGCCTTTCTGAACGTGTTTAGCTTGCATGAATGTCATTAGCCCTGTTTCATCTTTAAACCGCTGATAGGGGGCTAATTTTGCGACGAATTTTTGCTGATTAGCTAAAATTTCCGCATTTAGTTCAAAATAGGGTTCCGGCTTAAAGTTTTTGATTGCCTGGTCTCTTTGATAGACCATATACAAGGTTGGCGTCTGCACGCGACCAATTGAGTACACCCCGCGCACCCCATTTTGTCTCAACAATAAAGTATACAAAGGACTACCATTCATACCGATCAACCAATCACTAATTTGACGGGTTTGGGCTTCTTTATACGCTAAGTAGTCTTTGTGCCAATCGCCAAGATTTTTAAAGCCGGTAATAATGGCGTCTTTTTCCAAACTATTCAACCATAGCCGTTTAATGGTCTTCTTTTTAACATCAATCTGGGCTTGGTTCATGATCGACCAGGCGATATTAGAACCCTCTCGGCCACTATCAGTGGCGACAATAATGGTATCGGCTTTTGCTAACAGGTCTTTGACGATCCCGTATTGGTCCTTTTTACTAGCTGACACTTCAAACTTGTATTTATCGGGGAAAATCGGTAAATTAGATAAGGCCCATTGCTGGTATTTCTGATCATATTTATCCGGTGTGGCTAGTTCAACTAAGTGTCCGAGACCGTACGTCACAAATGTATTTTCGGGCAAAACAGGGTCACTAACCGTATAGTAACCCTGTTTTTTTGTGCTCTTTTGAAAGGCTTGGACGTATGAACGGGCTTGACTGGGTTTTTCAGCTAAGATAACAGTGGTCATGTTCATTCACTCCTTATGATTAAGCTTCTGTTCTAATTCTGTTTTACCTTGTTCAGCTGCTTTCAACCAAGTTTCACGTCGCAATTCTTGTTGTTGCTCTATCGATTGTTGCTTTAAATATTGTTGATACCGGTTGATGGCTTTGAAATCTGCATAGGCTGACCAACGGAATAATAAGCCACCCAGCAGTAAAACTAAGGCCATTAGTGCAGTTCCTAAAAAATCGGTATGGTTCGCCGTGAAAAGCTCTTGGTATAAATCCATTAACATGAGGTAAATTCCCATCAAATAGAAGATCATACTAACTAAGGTATCAAAATAGTAAGACAGCTTAGTCCGCCGGGAAGGTGTTGTAAAAGGGTCGGTTCGCATATCCTTTTTGGCTTTTTCCAATAACCAGTGTGCGATTTTCTTCATAACTATTTTTCCTCCTAGTGGTTACGGAAATAATTTTGAAACATTCTCATGGAACCCATACCAGCACTTTTAGTCACACCGGTTGAAGCCCAAAAGTCTTTAACGGCGTCAGGTGTTTTGACCACCAGAAAACCGAATCCGATTGAAGCAATAAAAGCAATAAACCCGTATTTAGCCATATTAGTGAAACACCATACTGATAGTGACATACAAAGCACCTGGCTAATAATAGAAGCATTGTAATAAATGTACTTCTTCCACCACGTGCCGCTATAATCAAAGCTTTCAGTCGCCATGCTCATTGCAGCTAAAGGAATTGTCAGGTTATACCAAGCCATATCAGCCACAAACACACACATCTTGATAAAGAACACGACGGTTACGACAGTGAAGATTAGCAGAAACAAAATCTGTAAGGGTAGCGAAATGCCAACATCTTTTAGCCCAGGAACTTTATTCATGCCGGTAATTGATTTAGCAGTGAATTTCTGATCAGAACTAAACATATACTTTAGCAGGGGCAAGGTAATTGAACCTTGAATAAAGCCTTGTAAGAACACGAAAACCGGAATCACGGCCGCTGATTTAATCCCGTCCATGATGATATTAGCCCAAGTCACATCGGTACTTTCGTCCGCCTCTTTTATAATTGTCATCACAATACGCCCAAGAACAACCACAACGACTAACGATGTCGCAAAGGACAGGAAGATGGCATACCACGTTTTAACAATTGGCAAACTTTGATTGGCTTGGTCAATGATTGCCTTACAGATGTTGAATAAACCATCTAACAAACCAGACAGTAGCCATTCGAAAAAGTGTGAAATAGCTGATTGAATAATTTCTGTCATTTTAAAATCCTCCTTTGTCTATTTGGGAATGAGTGAGACCGTACCAGTATCACTTTTAGCCAGTGTGTTAATTGGTGTTAGGTAGATTGCAAATTTAATCCGAATTTTTGGACAAATTTGTCAGCATAACCTGATACGGTGTTTGCCAGTCGAGTATTTTAAGCGGTCGCTGGTTAATTTGGAGTAACGTCGTCGTTAAATCTTGAGCACTAATGTGCTCAAAACGAGTCCCTTTAGGATAAAAATAACGTAAATTCCGATTACAGCGTTCATTACTACCACGTTCAGCTGGCGTATAAGCATGGCAGTAATAGGTCTTAATACCATATTGTGATTCAAGTGATACTAGCCCACTAAACTCAGTGCCACGGTCCACAGTAAAGCTGTGCACCGGACCATTAAAAGGGCGCTACGATATTTGGAGTTGATAGGTAGCTTGCCTACCAACTCCTTTTTCTAT
>OGRN01001977.1_pt1 | contig 16511 bp, 10 predicted proteins | sample 1553401 | NCBI WGS metagenome assembly OGRN01 (sample SAMEA2580096, study PRJEB22360) | human gut metagenome | biome: human gut; feature: human-associated habitat; material: faeces | place: Denmark | collected 2008/2010 | reverse complement strand
ACATGCATTATCTGAAACTGCATCATCTGGTTGATGATAAGATCCATGCACGTTCTACAGGCCCTTACTCCTTAGTTACACAGCAGCCGCTGGGTGGTAAAGCACAGTTCGGTGGTCAGCGTTTCGGAGAGATGGAGGTATGGGCACTGGAAGCTTATGGTGCTGCATATACTCTGCAGGAGATCCTGACTGTTAAGTCCGATGATGTCGTAGGACGAGTAAAGACATACGAGGCTATTATCAAAGGCGAGAATATCCCTGAGCCGGGTGTTCCGGAATCTTTCAAGGTACTTTTGAAAGAGTTACAGTCTCTTGGTCTGGATGTCAAAGTGCTTGACGAAGACAGAAATGAAGTAGAACTCATTGAAACCAGTGAGTACGGAAATACCGATATCAATGCCATCATTGGAAATGACAGAGATGACAGAGATTATGCATTTGAAGACAGTGAGTCGTTTGAAAAACACGGATTTACCAAGCAGGAGTTCGATTCCGAGAATGAAGAGCTTGTCAATGTAGAACCGGAAAATGATAACGATGATGAAGATTTCGGCGATGCTGATGATCTCTTTGATGACGCAGAAGAAGTTCTTGATGATGAAGAGTAATTGGGAAGGAGTGTCATAAATGCCAGAAACAAATAAAAAGGACATGAATCAGGCAATGCAGTTTGATGCGATCCAGATTGGATTAGCATCACCTGAGAAGATCCGTGAGTGGTCTCATGGCGAAGTAAAAAAGCCGGAGACAATCAATTACAGAACCTTAAAGCCTGAGAAGGATGGTCTTTTCTGTGAGAAAATTTTTGGACCGCAGAAAGACTGGGAATGTCATTGTGGTAAATATAAAAAGATTCGTTATAAAGGTGTTGTCTGCGACCGCTGTGGTGTAGAAATTACAAAATCCAGTGTTCGTAGAGAGCGTATGGGACATATTGAGCTGGCAGCTCCGGTTTCCCATATCTGGTATTTCAAGGGAATTCCATCCCGTATGGGTCTGATCCTTGATTTATCTCCGCGTGTACTTGAGCGTGTGCTTTATTTCGCTTCTTATATTGTGCTTGATGCAGGAGATACTTCTCTTGCATACAAGCAGGTACTTTCTGAGGCAGAATATCAGGAAGCAAGAGAGCAGTACGGAAGTGCATTCCGTGTGGGCATGGGAGCAGAAGCCATCCATGAACTGCTTGCTGCGATTGATCTGGAAAAAGATTCTGCAGAGCTGAAAGCAGAGTTAGAGAATGCAACGGGACAGAAGCGTGCACGTATTATCAAGCGTCTGGAAGTTGTAGAAGCATTCCGTGAGTCTGGAAACAAGCCGGAGTGGATGATCATGACGGTTATCCCGGTTATTCCGCCGGATTTACGTCCGATGGTTCAGCTGGATGGTGGTCGTTTTGCAACATCTGATCTGAATGATCTGTATCGTAGAATTATTAACCGTAACAACCGTCTGAGAAGACTGCTGGATCTCGGTGCACCGGATATTATCGTGCGCAATGAGAAACGTATGTTACAGGAAGCGGTTGATGCCCTGATCGATAATGGCCGTCGTGGACGTCCGGTTACCGGTCCTGGAAACAGAGCACTGAAGTCCCTGTCTGATATGTTAAAGGGTAAGGGCGGACGTTTCCGTCAGAACCTGTTAGGAAAGCGAGTTGACTACTCTGGACGTTCCGTTATCTGTGTAGAGCCAAAACTTAAGATCTATCAGTGTGGTCTGCCGAAAGAGATGGCAATCGAGCTGTTCAAGCCATTCGTTATGAAAGAGCTTGTAGCGAACGGAACAGCACACAATATCAAAAATGCAAAGAAAATGGTCGAGAGACTTCAGCCAGAGGTATGGGATGTGCTTGAAGAAGTAATCAAAGAGCATCCGGTTATGCTGAACCGTGCCCCTACTCTGCATAGACTTGGTATCCAGGCATTTGAGCCAATCCTTGTAGAAGGTAAGGCAATCAAGCTTCATCCACTGGTATGTACAGCTTACAATGCCGATTTCGATGGAGACCAGATGGCTGTCCATGTACCGCTGTCACAGGAAGCACAGGCAGAGTGCCGTTTCCTTCTTCTTTCACCAAACAACTTGCTGAAACCATCTGATGGTGGTCCGGTAGCCGTTCCTTCACAGGATATGGTACTTGGTATTTACTATCTGACTCAGGAAAGACCAGGTGCTACAGGAGAAGGTAAGATTTTCAAGAGTGTAAATGAAGCAATCCTTGCTTATGAGAATCAGGCAATCACACTTCACTCTAAGATTAAAGTACGTGTGACAAAGACAATGCCAGGTGGAGAAGAAATAACAGGAATTGTAGAGTCCACACTTGGACGTTTCATTTTCAACGAGATCATCCCGCAGGATCTTGGATTCGTTGATCGTGAAAAAGAGGAGAACAAACTCCTTCTGGAGATTGATTTCCACGTAGGAAAGAAACAGTTAAAGCAGATCCTTGAGAAGGTTATCAATACACACGGAGCAACTGCAACAGCAGAAGTTCTGGATGCTGTAAAAGCAATTGGATATAAATATTCTACAAGAGCTGCCATGACCGTATCTATTTCCGATATGACGGTACCTCCACAGAAACCACAGATGATCCAGCAGGCACAGGATACTGTAGACCGCATCACTAAGAACTTCAAACGTGGTCTCATCACAGAGGAGGAGCGTTACAAAGAAGTTGTAGAGACATGGAAGGCAACTGACGACAAACTGACAGAGGCACTGCTTTCTGGTCTTGATAAATACAATAACATCTTCATGATGGCTGATTCCGGAGCCCGTGGATCTGACAAACAGATCAAACAGCTTGCAGGTATGCGTGGATTGATGGCTGATACAACTGGTCATACAATCGAGTTGCCTATCACTTCAAACTTCCGTGAAGGACTTGACGTACTGGAGTATTTCATGTCTGCCCATGGAGCACGTAAAGGTATGTCTGATACAGCTCTTCGTACAGCCGATTCAGGATATCTGACAAGACGTCTTGTTGACGTATCTCAGGAGCTGATCATTCATGAAGTAGACTGTGCAAAGAAAGATGCACCGATTCCTGGAATTTTTGTAAAAGCATTCATGGATGGAAAAGAAGAAATCGAAAGTCTTCAGGAGCGTATTACAGGACGTTACCTGTGCTATGACATTGTAGATAAAGATGGCAATGTTCTTGTTAAGAAGAACCATATGGTAACACCAAAACGTGCAGAACTGATCTGCAAGAAGGGTGTAAATGAGAACGGAGAGCCATTAACACAGATTAAGATCCGTACAATCCTTACATGTCGCTCACACAGTGGCGTATGTGCAAAATGTTATGGAGCCAACATGGCAACAGGTGAGCCGGTACAGGTTGGAGAGGCTGTCGGAATTATTGCTGCTCAGTCAATCGGAGAGCCTGGTACACAGCTTACAATGAGAACATTCCATAATGGTGGAGTTGCCGGTGGAGATATCACACAGGGACTTCCTCGTGTCGAGGAGCTTTTTGAGGCAAGAAAGCCTAAGGGACTTGCGATCATCACAGAGATTGCAGGAACTGCGAATTTGAACGACACGAAGAAGAAACGTGAGATTATCGTAACAAATCATGAGACAGGTGAATCAAAAGCATATCTGATTCCTTATGGATCACGTATTAAGGTAGCAGACGGAGCAGAACTTGAGGCCGGTGATGAGCTGACTGAAGGTAGTATCAATCCGCATGATATCTTAAGAATTAAAGGCATCCGTGCAGTTCAGGATTACATGATCCAGGAGGTACAGAGAGTTTACCGTCTGCAGGGTGTTGAGATCAACGATAAGCATATCGAGGTTATCGTTCGACAGATGCTTAAGAAGATCCGTATCGAGGAGTCTGGAGATACAGAGTTCCTTCCGGGAACAAATGTAGACAGACTTGAGTTCGAGGATGTGAATGAGGTACTGGAGGCAGAAGGAAAAGAGCCTGCAATCGGAGAGCCGATCATCATGGGTATTACGAAGGCTTCTCTTGCAACCAATTCCTTCCTGTCAGCCGCTTCTTTCCAGGAGACAACAAAGGTTCTGACAGAGGCAGCAATCAAAGGAAAGATCGATCCGCTGGTAGGTCTGAAAGAGAACGTAATCATCGGAAAACATATCCCGGCTGGTACAGGTATGAGAAAGTATCGTGATATCAGACTGAATAGTGAGTTATCTATGGATGACGATCTGTTCTTTGAAGAAGGATTAGATGATGATGACGATTTAGATATTCTGGATACAGATTTTTCAGATGATGATCTGTTAGAAGAAAATGAACTTACAACAGAAGAATAAGACTTGCGTAAGAGTTTTGAATGAAAGTACCGCCGCACGAATTCGTGCGGTGGTACTTTTTTTGTATAATACCTTTAGGCTGCCCGTGCTGGAGCAGCCTAAAGTGCATTATGCACAAAAAAATAGAAATGATGTATGAACAATTAATAAAAAACATAAAAAGATAGTCAAGACAAACTTTTTTGATAAAATATTATTGACAATGATTATCATTAACAATATAATAAGTGATGGAAATGATAATCAGTTTCAAATCGTGCGAGGTAATATATATGAGCCAAGAAGAGAGATTTCAAGAAGTATTAAATCAATTAAAGAAAGCTGGCTATCGGATTACCGAACAGAGAAAGCTTCTTTTACACATTATATTGAATAATGAATACTCCTCTTGTAAGGAGATTTATTATGCAGCAAAGAAGCAGGACGACAAAGTCGGAATTGCAACTGTGTATCGTACTGTGCAACTGTTGGAAGATATGGAACTGATCCATAAAGAGATGGTTGTGAGAATTTAGTGAGGAGAAGGAGTGGATTATGATGCCGTTAACGATGTTAAATCCAGGCGAAAGTGCATCTATCGTCCGGGTAGGTGGAAATGAAGAAACAAAAAGATTCCTGGAGAATCTCGGATTCGTAGCTGGAAGTGAGGTGAAAGTTATTTCCAGTAACGAGGGTAACATAATTGCCCAGATTAAAGAATCACGAGTTGCAGTCAGCAAAGGAATTGCTAATAAAATAATGGTCTAGGAGGAACGGGAGAATGACTTTAAGAGATGTGAAAGTTGATCAGACAGTATCCGTAGTAAAGCTTCATGGAGAGGGAGCTACAAAAAGAAGAATTATGGATATGGGAATCACAAAAGGAACCAGCATTTATGTCCGTAAAGTAGCACCACTTGGTGATCCGGTGGAAGTTACTGTACGTGGATATGAATTGTCTCTGAGAAAAGCAGACGCAGAGATGATCGAAGTTAAATAACCAATTAGAGAGTAAAACAGGAGGATGTAAAAAATGGGAGTGAAGATAGCACTTGCCGGAAACCCGAATAGTGGTAAGACAACACTTTTCAATGCTTTGACAGGTTCCAATCAGTTCGTTGGTAACTGGCCTGGAGTTACTGTTGAGAAAAAAGAAGGAAAATGGAAGGAAGACAAAGAAGTTGTAATTATGGACCTTCCAGGTATCTATTCTTTATCACCATATACATTGGAGGAAGTTGTAGCCAGAAATTATCTGATCACAGAGCGTCCGGATGCAATCCTGAATATCGTAGACGGAACAAACCTGGAGCGTAACTTATACCTTACAACTCAGTTACTTGAGCTTGGTATCCCGGTTGTTATGGCAATTAACATGATGGATATTGTACGCAAGAATGGTGATGAGATCAACACAAAGAAACTTGCTGAGAAGCTTGGCTGTGAAGTTGTAACAATTTCTGCTCTGAAAGGTGATGGAATCAAAGATGCAGCTTCAAGAGCAGTAAAGCACGCCGGACAGAAAGCCGGACAGGAATCTGTGCATGAGTTCGCACCGGAAGTTGAGAACTACCTGAATGAGATTGAAGGCAGACTTGGATATGAAATTCCGGAAGAGCAGAAAAGATTTTACGCGATCAAATTATTTGAGCGTGACGATAAGATCAAAGATGCTATGAAAAATGCACCGGACGTTGAAGATATCATTGCTCGTGCAGAGAAAGAGATGGATGACGATGCAGAGAGTATCATCACAAATGAGAGATACAGTTTCATTGGTTCTATTATCGGAGACTGTTTAAAGAAGAATAAAACACAGGAACTGACAACATCTGATAAGATTGACCGTATCGTAACAAACAGATGGCTTGCACTTCCAATCTTTGCAGCAGTTATGTGGCTTGTATATTATGTGTCTGTAACAACAGTAGGTTCTATATTGACAGACTGGACAAATGATACATTGTTTGGTGAGTGGATCATTCCGGCAGCTCAGAGCTTCTTTGAAGGAATCGGATGTGCGGACTGGTTAACAGGTCTGATCGTAGACGGAGTTATCTCCGGAGTTGGTGCTGTACTTGGATTCGTACCTCAGATGCTTGTATTATTTATTTTCCTTGCATTCCTTGAGTCTTGCGGATACATGGCACGTATCGCATTCATCATGGACCGTATTTTCCGTAAGTTCGGACTTTCCGGAAAATCATTTATCCCGATGCTGATCGGAACAGGTTGTGGAGTTCCTGGAGTTATGGCTTCCCGTACGATCGAGAATGACCGTGACCGTAAGATGACTGTTATGACAACAACATTTATCCCTTGCGGAGCGAAACTTCCAATTATCGCCCTGATCGCCGGAGCACTTTTCGATGGCGCTTCATGGGTAGCACCAAGTGCTTACTTTGTTGGTATCGCAGCAATTATCTGCTCTGGTATCATCCTGAAAAAGACAAAGATGTTCGCAGGAGATCCGGCACCATTCGTTATGGAGCTTCCTGCATATCATATGCCGACAGTTGGTAACGTTCTTAGAAGTATGTGGGAACGTGGCTGGTCATTTATCAAAAAAGCTGGTACAATTATTACATTATCAACAATCGTTGTTTGGTTCTTATTGAACTTCGGTTGGACAGATGCTGGATTCGGAATGCTGAACTTCGATGGACTTGAGGGAGCAGCTATGGAGGCAGCACAGGCAGAGTGTGTTCTTGCTAAGATCGGTAACTTGATTTCTTGGATCTTCACACCACTCGGATGGGGAGATTGGAAAATGACTGTAGCTGCTATTACAGGACTTGTAGCGAAAGAAAACGTTGTAGGTACATTCGGACAGCTCTTCGGATTTGCAGAAGTTGCAGAAGACGGACAGGAAATCTGGGGAACACTTGCAAACAGCATGTCACAGATCGCAGCTTACTCATTCCTCGTATTCAATCTTCTGTGTGCACCTTGCTTCGCAGCAATGGGAGCTATTAAGAGAGAGATGAACAACGCAAAATGGTTCTGGTTCGCAATCGGATATCAGTGCTTACTTGCTTACCTCGTATCTCTTTGCATCTTCCAGTTTGGTACACTCTTCACAGGTGGCGGATTCGGTATCGGAACAGTAGCTGCAATCGTAATTCTGATCGGTTTCCTTTACATGCTGTTCCGTCCTTACAAAGAGAGTACATCACTTAAGGCTAATACAGTTTCAAGTGTAAAAGCAGCATCAAAATAATGATTATAATGTTGAAAAGTCTTTCTTCACCTGTGCTTGCACAAAGGTGAAGAAATGACCTTGAGACATAACATAAATAAGCAGAAAGAAGGAGATTTTATGATGGCATTGGCAGCACAGACAAGTATATTGTCTACAGTGATTGTAGCACTTGTAATAATCGCGATTGTAGCATGGATCATAAGAGGCATGATACAAAAGAAGAAGAGAAGTGGTACATTTATCGGATGTGATTGTGGGTGTGCCAATTGTCCACACTCCTGTCATAATCCAAAGAATAGTAATAGTCAGAGTGGCTGCGGCGGCTGTGGCGGGTGCTAGTCTGGAAAATGTATGACTTAGATTTAAGTCATATGATGTAAAATAATCTTATGTGTGAATAAATGTGTGAATAGACAGGGAAATCCTTGCAGATGAGTTTCATTTGCAGGGATTTTCTTTTGCGCTTTGCTCTTTTCAATGGGACGCAAATAGGGTAAAATAAATGCTAGGTGAATATGATGAATAAGAAATCTTTATACAAATTAGAATACAATAAAATAATTGAAAAACTGACAGAGCACGCAGGTTCTTTTGGAGGCCAGGAGCGTTGCAGAAAATTAAAACCAAAGACGGAAATCTCTGAAATTGAGAGAATGCAGGAAGAAACGGCCGCAGCATTTACACGAATCATAAAGAAAGGACGTCCATCTTTTGGAGGCTGTAGTCCGGTAAGTGAATCTATGATGCGTCTGGAAATCGGAGGAACACTTGGAAGTGGGGAGTTACTTCGCATATGTAAGGTTCTGGAGACAGCAGGACATGTGAAGAATTACGGGCGCCATGACAATGCAGATGATATGCAGGATATATTGGACGGATACTTTGAACAGCTTGTTCCTGTATCTATTTTGTCCACGGAAATCCGCAGATGTATTCCGGCAGAAGATGAGATTAGTGATGATGCAAGTCCGGAGCTTAAGAGAATCCGTCGTGCTATGGGGCAGATTAATGATAAGGTTCATGCAACATTGTCTTCCATGGTGAATGGTTCACTCCGCACATATTTGCAGGATCCGATTATTACGATGCGTGGAGATCGTTACTGTATCCCGGTCAAGGCCGAATACCGTGGCCAGGTCCCAGGAATGATCCATGACCAGTCATCAACAGGTTCTACTTTATTTATCGAGCCGATGGCAGTTGTAAAGCTGAATAATGATCTGAAAGAATTATATGGAAAGGAACAGGAAGAAATTCAGGTCATTCTTGCCAGGTTGAGTGCAGACGCAGCAGAATATGTTTCTGAAATCCGTACGGACTATGCAACATTGACAGAGCTTGACTTTATATTTGCAAGAGGAGCTCTTGCATTGGATATGAATGCCAGCAAACCGATGTTCAACCAGGAGAGAAGAATCCGTATCCGCGAGGGAAGACATCCGTTATTAGATAAGAAGAAAGTCGTTCCAATCAGTCTGACACTGGGCGAGGACTTTGATCTTCTGATTGTGACAGGACCGAACACCGGTGGTAAGACTGTGTCACTTAAGACAGTTGGATTATTCCAACTCATGGGGCAGGCAGGTCTTCACATTCCGGCACTGGACCGTTCTGAACTGGGTGTATTCCGTGAAGTTTATGCAGATATCGGTGATGAGCAGAGTATTGAACAGAACTTAAGTACATTCTCATCACATATGACAAATGTAGTGTCATTTATCAAGCAGGTGGATGAAGATTCACTTGTACTTTTTGACGAGCTTGGAGCTGGAACTGACCCGACTGAGGGTGCGGCACTGGCAACAGCAATATTGAATCATTTGCATTGTCAGGGAATCCGTACTATGGCGACTACGCATTACAGTGAATTAAAGGTGTATGCCTTGTCCACACCAGGGGTAGAAAATGCGAGCTGCGAGTTCGACGTGGAGACACTTCGCCCGACGTATCGACTGCTTCTTGGAATCCCAGGAAAGAGTAATGCATTTGCAATTGCAGGAAAACTGGGACTTCCGGACTATATTATCGAGGAAGCAAAGACACATTTGACAGAGCAGGACGAATCTTTTGAGGACTTGCTGACAGATCTGGAGAGCAGCAGACGAACCATCGCGAAAGAACAGGAAGAGATTGCGGCTTACCGCCGTGAGCTGGAGGCTCTGAAGCAGGAGACGGCGCAGAAGAAAGAAAAGCTGGAAGAACAGCGTGACCGCATTTTACGAGAAGCGAATGAAAAAGCACATGCGATTCTGGCAGATGCCAAAGAGACAGCAGATGAGACAATGCGTAACTTTCATAAGTTTGGAAAGGCCAATGTTTCGGCAACGGAGATGGAAAAAGAGCGTGAGCGCCTGAGAAAGAAGATGGAGAAGACACGCGAGGGCATGACAGAGGAAGTGAAGAAGCCGAAGAAGCAGTATAAGCCATCTGATTTTAAATTAGGCGAGACGGTTAAAGTTCTGAGCATGAATCTGACCGGAACAGTGCATTCACTGCCAGATACAAAAGGCAACCTTATGGTTCAGATGGGAATTCTTAGCTCAAAAGTACACATTTCTGATCTGGAGATTGTTGATGAGAAGCCGGCATATCTGAAAAAGACTGCTGCAAGAACAAGCAAGGGTAAGGTGAAGATGGGCAAATCTTTGTCTGTAAGCCCGGAAATCAATCTGCTTGGAAAGACCGTTGACGAGGCGGTCGCAGAGCTGGATAAATATTTGGACGATGCGTCTCTGGCACATTTGACAAGTGTGCGCGTGGTACACGGAAAAGGAACCGGAGCTTTAAGAGCGGGCATCCACCAATATCTGAAACGTCAGAAGCATGTGAAATCTTACAGATTAGGAGCATTTGGCGAAGGAGATGCCGGAGTGACGATTGTAGAACTGAAATAATGCAAAAATCAGGGAGAATAAATAATGGTTAATAAACAGAAAATTTTGATCGTGGATGACGATGAGGCAATTGCAGAGCTTGTATCTTTGTATCTTGCAAAAGAATGTTTTGACACGATGATGGTTCATGACGGGGAGAAGGCGCTTGTAGCATTCGACACCTATCACCCGAATCTGGTACTTTTAGATTTGATGCTTCCGGGTATTGACGGGTATCAGGTCTGTCGCGAGATCCGTGCGCGGGCAAATACACCGATTATCATGCTTTCCGCAAAAGGGGAGGTTTTTGATAAAGTACTTGGTCTGGAGCTTGGAGCCGATGATTATATTATGAAGCCATTTGATTCAAAAGAGCTTGTGGCGCGCGTAAAAGCAGTGCTCCGCCGTTATCAGGCAGTGCCGAAACCAGAGGTTCCTGCAGTAGATAAGGGAAAATGTGTGGAATACCCGGGAATCGAGATCAATCTGACGAATTATTCTGTTCTGGTCGATGGGCAGAATGTGGAGATGCCGCCGAAAGAGCTGGAGCTTCTTTACTTCCTGGCATCTTCGCCAAATCAGGTGTTTACAAGAGAGCAGCTTTTGGATCAAATCTGGGGATATGAGTATATTGGAGATACCCGTACTGTTGATGTGCATATTAAGCGTTTGCGCGAGAAGATCAAAGATCATAATGGCTGGAAACTTGCCACCGTATGGGGCATTGGATACAAGTTTGAAGTAAAGTAACAGATCAGGAAACCACATAGAAGAGGCATTGTATGAAAAGTACATTGTATTTAAAATTTATCATCATATATATGATTTTCGGGTTCATGAGTTTGTTCACAGTAGCAACGCTTACAAGAACATTGACAGAAGAACCTCTTGAACGGGATCTGGCTGCGGATGTTTATCAGGAAGCGAACCTGGTGGCAAATGAGTATCTGCCACATTATTTCCTTGGACAGATTGATGAAAGTGCTGTCCATACACAACTTGTTGGAATGGAAGCGCATCTGGATGGGGCAGTCTGGTTCGTAGACCGGGAAGGTAATATGATCACTTCCGCACATTCCGACGGATATCCGACAGCACCGACTGCGATTGAAGATTTTAACCCGGCAGAAATTGGCAGCGCAAAGTATGAAGTCGGAACATATCACGATTATTTTAAAGAAGATATGATCACAGTCATTGCACCGGTTGTACATGGATATTCCACACAAGGGTATCTGCTGATACACAAAAGCATGACTCAGATTGGACAATTACAGATTACATTAATGAATGCAGCGTATATCACACTTGCAGTCATCTATCTGTTGTCATTTTCCATTTTGCTTGGAATTCAGTTTATCGTGTACAGACCGCTCTGTAAGATTACAGAGGCAGCGAAACAATATGCGTCCGGTAATCTGGACTATGAGATTCCTGTGAACACAGAAGATGAGATTGGTTATCTGTCAGCATCACTGAACTTCATGTCTTCCCAGCTTCGGGATATGGAGGATTATCAGAAGAAATTTGTGGCAAATGTGTCACATGATTTCCGCTCTCCTTTAACATCGATCAAAGGGTATGTAGAGGCAATTGCAGATGGGACAATCCCGCCGGAAATGCAGGGGAAATATCTGAATATCATTTTATTTGAGACAGAGAGACTGACCGATTTGACCAAGGATCTCCTTACGTTGAATGAATTCGATACGAAGAATTTATTACTGGATAAAGTTCCATTTGACATTCATGAAATGATTAAAAATGTGGCAGCCTCCTTTGAGGGACGTTGTACGCAGAAAAAGATTTCTATTGAGCTGGTCTTTGCCAGAAAGCATTTGAAAGTAGTAGCAGATAAGCGAAAGATTCAGCAAGTGCTCTACAATTTGCTTGATAATGCGATCAAATTCAGTGACCAGGATTCAATCATTACGATTGAAACGACCGAACGTGGGGATAAGATCTACACGTCGGTCAAAGATTATGGAATTGGAATTCCGAGAAATGCACTGAATAAGATTTGGGAGAGATTTTATAAATCCGATCTGTCCCGTGGAAAAGATAAAAAAGGAACTGGCCTTGGGCTTGCAATTGTCAAAGAGGCGATACAGGCTCACGGTGAAAATATTAATGTAGTCAGTACAGAAGGTGTCGGTACCGAGTTCATTTTCTCGTTGCCGAAGGCAGAGGGATAAGGTATACTGTAAATATCTTCTTTGTTGAATATAAGGTTTGTAAAGGAGCCTGCGTGTACGCATGAAAGATGAGAAAGAACCATTAGAGCAAAAGCAGAACTCGGAAGAAGAGGAGTATTCTTTTTTACAGGAAATCATTAAAGATGAGGCAGGAGATCAGGCGAAGTGGAAACACGACGTCCTTAGAAGGATTCAGTTAGGATTAATATTCGGACTGGTGGCCTGCTTTACTTTTTTTGCGTGCAAACCGTGGGTGGAGAAGAGATTTGAAGAAAATCCGACGGAAGTAACAATTCCACAGGACGAACAGCAGGAAGAAAATCAGACACAGCAGGAAGAGGAACAAGTCCAGGAACAAAAAACCGTTCTGACAACAGAAACCTATCAGGAAATGCTGAATAATCTGAAGCAGGTGTCAGGAGAAGTGAGAAAAAGTGTTGTAGAGATTCAGGGCGCTGTTACAGAAGAGGAATTTTCGAAAGATCAGGAAGATAAGGAAAAGAGTATTTCCGGAATGATCGTGGCAGATAATGGTCAGGAACTTCTGATTCTCGCAGGAGAGCTTCCGGTAAAAGACGCGAAGATCATCCGTGTTACATTTTCCGGAGACAGTCAGTGCGATGCCATCTTGAAGAGCAGGGATGCAGGGCTGGGACTATGTGTTTATGCAGTTCAGAGAAAGAATATTGTGGATGATGTATGGGCACAGATTGAGACAGCGACACTTGGCGGCTCAAAAGTTGTGTCCGAAGGCGATACAGTTATTGCTGTCGGAAAATTGTATGGCTGTGATACGATTGCCGGATATGGTGTGATCGAGTCTGGCGAAAATTATCTGGATAAGGCAGATGGACAGTATCAGACCATTTATACGGATGTGGCAGGAGATATTTCCGGAAGCGGAGTTCTTGTGAATATCCGTGGAGAGGTGATTGGAATTATCAACACTTCTGTCAGAACAGATGATCAGACAAATAAGATTTCCGGATATGGAATTTCTGATATCAAAGATGTGATAGAATTACTTTCTAATGGGAAAAATGTACCATATCTTGGAGTGTCCGGTGTAGAGGTAAGCAGCGAGATGCAGGGACAGGGAATTCCACAAGGTGTTTATGTGAAAGAAGTCGATGCAGGATCTCCGGCTATGGCAGCAGGAATTCAGAGTGGTGATATCATTACCAATATTGCAGATACAGATATCATCAATCTTCTTGGTTATCATAATACGCTTATGAAGCAAAATGTGGGAGATAAAATTCTTGTTCGTGGAAAACGTCAGGGAACCGGAGGAGAATATGTGGATATTGACTTTGGAGTCACAGTTGGGTATAAACAGTAAGGAATACTATGCGAAACTATGATGGTGTGTTGCAACAATAACAGAAAATAGTGAACAAATGTCAGCGGAAGTTGACTGATATAAAATTAAGAAAAGAAAGGCACGAATTATGAGATATATTGATACTCTTGTAGAAGGAGAAACAATTCGAAATATATATTTATGTAAAGGAAAGAGATCTGCAGAGACGCGGAACGGAAAGCCGTATGACAATCTGATACTTCAGGATAAGACAGGAACTCTGGACGGAAAAGTCTGGGATCCGAATTCCAATGGAATTGCTGATTATGATGAGAAAGATTTCATTGAAGTATTCGGAGACGTCATCAGTTATAATAATAATCTTCAATTGAACATCCGCCAGATCAGAAAGGCTCAGGAAGGCGAATACATACCAGCAGATTATATGCCTTCGACAGAAAAAAGCGTAGATGGGATGTACGAAGAACTGCTTTCCTACGGAAGACAGATCAGTAATCCGTATCTGCGTGGAGTGATCGAGTATTATTTTGAAAAAGACGAGAAATTCATTCGCACATTCAAAGGACACTCCGCAGCAAAGAGTGTACACCACGGATTTGCCGGAGGACTCTTGGAGCACACATTGAGTGTTGTGAAATTCTGCGAGTATATGGTTGGACAGTATGATATTCTCAACAAAGACCTGCTTTACACAGCAGCTATGTGCCACGATATCGGAAAGACAATTGAGTTGTCACCATTCCCGGAAAATGATTACACAGACGATGGACAGCTTCTTGGTCATATCATTATCGGAATCGAGATGATCGATGATGCAATCCGCGAGATTCCAGAATTCCCAAAACAGCTTGCAAGTGAGCTGAAACACTGCATCGTGGCACACCACGGAGAGTTAGAATACGGTTCCCCGAAAAAACCGGCACTGGCAGAAGCCATGGCACTAAATCTTGCCGACAACGCAGATGCCAAGATGCAGACATTAAAAGAAATATTCAAAGACAAAAAAGCCGGAGAGTGGCTTGGATATAACAGATTGTTCGAGTCAAACTTAAGAAAAACAACAATATAGTAATGTAATGGGGACGTAGCAAAACGTAAAAATACTACGTCCCCACCAGTGATTAAGGGTGTCCCTTTTTGTAAAAAGGGGTGCCCCAATTCTTATTATGAGGTATGAATATGCAGAAAAATGATTTGGTTACAGTGGCAATTGAAGATATTGGTGTCGGGGGAGAAGGCATTGGTAAAGTAGATGGGTATACGTTATTTATAAAAGATGCGATTATCGGTGATGTGGTTGAAGCCAAGATTGTGAAGGCAAAGAAGAACTACGGTTATGCAAGACTTATGAATATTGTTACGCCATCTGAAAATCGTGTAGAAAAGCCAGCGTGTCCGATGGCAAGAAGATGTGGTGGCTGCCAGATTCAGGAGATGAAGTATGGAGCCCAGCTTGCATTTAAAGAAGGAAAAGTCCGTGGTAATCTGGAACGGATCGGAGAAGTTCCGACAGAACTTCTTGACAAAGTTATGCAGCCTATTGTTGGCATGGAAGAGCCATTTCATTATCGAAATAAAGCGCAGTTCCCAATTGGAACAGACAAAGAAGGACACATCATCACTGGATTTTACGCAGGAAGAACCCACAGCATCATTCCGAATACAGACTGTGCACTGGGCGTAGCGGTCAATCAGAAAATTCTCGAGATTATTCTGCATTTTATGGAGAATAATCACATTTCTGCATACGACGAGGAGAAGCATAAGGGGCTGGTGCGTCATGTTCTCATCCGTTATGGATTCAAAACTGATGAAATTATGGTCTGCCTTGTGATTAATGGGGAAAAACTGCCACACGCAGAAAAACTTGTGGATAAGTTATGTAAAATCTCAGGCATGACAAGCATCACAATCAGTGTGAACAAGGCAAAAACCAATGTCATCATGGGAAATGAAATAAAACTGCTCTGGGGGCAGACGTATATCACGGATTATATTGGAAATGTAAAATATCAGATTTCCCCGCTTTCATTTTACCAGGTCAATCCGGTACAAACTGAGAAATTGTATGGACTGGCGCTTGATTATGCAGATTTAAATGGAAATGAGACGGTGTGGGATCTCTACTGTGGAATCGGAACCATTTCCCTGTTCCTTGCTCAGAATGCAAAGCAGGTATATGGAGTGGAAATCGTACCGCAGGCCATTGACGATGCAAGGAATAATGCGAAGATCAATGATATTACGAATGCGGAATTCTATGTAGGCAAGGCAGAGGAAGTTCTGCCGGAATATTACCGTGAATATCAGGAGAGCCATGGAGGAGAGACTGCCCATGCAGATGTGATCGTTGTGGATCCGCCACGCAAAGGCTGCGAGGAATCATTGTTACAGACTATTGTAGACATGCAGCCAGAAAAAGTTGTATATGTTAGCTGCGACAGCGCCACACTGGCAAGAGATGTTAAGTTCCTAAGAGAAAATGGATATGAACTTAAAAAAATCACGCCAGTTGATCAATTCCCGAACACCGTGCATATAGAGACAGTATGTTTATTTTCCAAACTCCACGAAGCGAAGAATCATGTGAATGTGAGACTTGACATGGACGAGATGGATTTAACGGCGGCTGAGAG
>OGRN01001966.1_pt1 | contig 16555 bp, 20 predicted proteins | sample 1553401 | NCBI WGS metagenome assembly OGRN01 (sample SAMEA2580096, study PRJEB22360) | human gut metagenome | biome: human gut; feature: human-associated habitat; material: faeces | place: Denmark | collected 2008/2010 | reverse complement strand
GGTGCCGCGCCAGATCCAGCCAGCCCACTGGAGGGCGTCCGTAGCTGCGGGGAGCTGCCGCCAGTCGATGAACATACACACCGGGGCGCCGGGCTTACAGATTTTTCTGGCGTCGTACAGCCACTCCGCCGCCCAGCGCGTCCAGGACCGCTGATCCTTGGCGTCGCCGTCAAAGGGCGGCGGGGCATGGTCGCCCATGTTGGAGTATTTCTTGGCCGTGGACTTGTTCTTTTCCGCCTGGGTGCGCCCGCCGGATGCGTAGGGCGGGTCTGTGATCACCGCGTCGAAGGTCCCAAGCGCAAAGCCGGACAGCACCTTCAGCGCGTCGCCTTGGATGATTTCCCACTGGGGGTTATCGCTCATAGGCAGGTTTCTCCTTCTTCTTATTCTTTTGGGGTGTTTGCAGTACAGGTTCCTGATATTCTTCCAAATGCACTGTTCCGCCTTTTTCCGTTATGATTGCAGGCCGGTGGACCCGCTGGCCGAGATCCAGCAGTGTTCCTTCGATGGCATCCGCTACTTCGCCTATATAATGCATATCCCAGGGAAATTCATCTTCCGTCTTGTTGAGGAAGGTGAGGATCGTTTGGTAAACGGCATTGTCGATGGCATCCAACTGCTCGATCTGCCTGCCTGATAATTCGATCTCCGGTTCTTCTGGCGGAATGTTGTCCACCATCACATCATCGCTCCTTCCCTTGCTTGGTTCGCCGGTGCGGGGGCTTTCCCAGCTCCTTCTGGTCTGTCAGGACAGGGATCCCCAGCCTCTCGGCGTGGTTGATCTCCGCCCACATGCCCTCCGTCCAGACGGGGCCGTAGACATTGACCTGCTGGCAGGACTCCACCAGCCGCAGGCCCATCTCCCGTGCCGCCTGATCCTGTGCCGGATTACCAGTGTCGGCAATAGGCGGAAATAAGAGGTGCGGGCAGACGGGCACGTTGCCCTCCGCGAACACCTCCCGCGCTTTTTCTCTGGCGAAGGCGATATTTTTCTCTACCTCGCCACGCAGCGGGGCGCAGATGTAAACGAGTTTCGGGCCGTCCTGCCGGCGCTCCGTCACACGATCCCGAAACACGTCCAGGTACTCGCTCACAGCCTGCCGCATGGCGGAATAGTCCGCCGCGGTTGGGCGGAAGGCATACCACTCCGCCTTTCCGCCATCTTCCCAGATATGCGGTGATACGCCATTACGGAAGTTGGGGTTGCCCGGCACCTGCTTGATGCCGAGGATATCCTTCAGCCGGAGGCGGAGCTTATCTACCACGCCGTCTGTGCGGTTCAGCACCGTAACGCTGATGGCGTCATAGTGGTCCGCATAGCCGGATGTCACAAACTGCACACGGACACGGAGATCCTTTCCCAGCGTTCCCAAACAGGCCCGGCCTGTAAACTTGGGGCTGCCGATCACCATGCCGTCCGCAAACAGTTTCCGAAGTTCCTGTTCGTAAAATGTCATCGCTCCGGCCCATCCTTTTGCGCAGGAGCACTTTTCCAGTGGATCTCATGGTGCGTATTGTCGATATGGTTTGGCATATGACCTCCTTTCGCCGCTATGCGGCGTTTTTCCATAGGCTGAGTTGTTCATCCTCTCACCGAAAACCTGCGTCAATTTCCGAAAATGTCATAGTCCGATTGAACTTCTCGCTGACCTTCCCCGGCAGGGCCTGCAGTTCCAGCATCCTGGCCCACAGATCCGGGTGGTGGTCATAGAGATGGCGGAGTTCCCGCTGTCTGGCGTTGGGGCAGAACCAGCAGCCGCCCCTGTCGGTGAAGTCATAGACAGGCGAAAGCAGCCCCGCCTCCCGGCAGAGCTGCTTTGCGTCCTGTTCCGTATAGCCGTATTTGTCCAGCAGGGAGACACGGCGCCCACCCAGCCGGAGCAGCCGCTCCTGCTCATCCCTGGCGATGCCGATGTACTGTACCGTGTCCGGCGGGAGGCTTTTCTGGTACCGCAAAATCGGTTTCAGTTTGCAGTCCCGCTGGACGGCGCATCGCCCACAGATGGGAAAAGAGCGGAGCAGGCCCTTTTTCGGCCCACGGGTGATCCGCCCGGTGAACAGCCCCACATAGGTCTGCGGTCCACGGAGGACGCGGATCTTTACGCCCATGCGCTCCAGTGCGGGGATGGCCGTGCCATAGATGAAGTCCCGGTGCTCCGGCACCTCGCCGGAGATATGGCTGTCAAACATCACTTCGCAGTACACCGCCTCATCCAACGGTTCCCCGTAACGGAGCGCCAGCAGGATGGTGGCGATGCTGTCCTTTCCAAAGGAACAGGATGCTATATGTTTCAGCCGCCATCATCTCCGCACTCCAGCTCTGCACACAACTCCGCAAACTTTCCAGCCTGCCCGGTCAGCTCCCACGGCAGGCTTGCCCTGGTGAAGTGGCCATAGTTGCAGGCGTCCGCGAAGATGGGCCGGTCCAGTTGTAGGGCGCGGATCATACCCGCGGGCGTGAGGTCAAAGAAACAGCGGACCGCCTGTTCCAGCAGTTCGTCCGGGTATGTGCCGGTGAGGTGGGTATCTACATCCACAGCCACCGGCTCAGCCCGTCCGATGGCATAGGCCAGGGCGACCGTGCATTTCTCCGCGAGGCCGGCGGCCACAATGTTCTTTGCGATGCAGCGGGCCATGTAGGCGCCGCTGCGGTCCACTTTGGTCCCGTCCTTGCCGGACAGCGCGCCACCGCCGTGGGGCGCCAGCCCTCCATAGGTGTCCACCATCAGCTTGCGGCCGGTCAGCCCGGTGTCTGCCTCGATCCCGCCCAGCACAAAGCGGCCAGAGGGGTTGATGAGGATCTCCGTATCCTCATCCGCGGGGAAGATGCGGAGGGCGGGCTGAATGACAAACTCCAGCAGTTCCTCCCGCAGCCGGGACAGGTCCTTATCCTCCGCATGCTGACAGGAGAGGACGATGGCGGAGATCCGCCGGGGAACGCCGAAGGCGTACTCTACGGACACCTGCGCCTTTCCGTCCGGCCGCAGGCCGCTGATCCTGCCCATCGTCCGCGCACAGGCGAGCAGGGCGGTCAGGCGGTGGGCCAACACCACTGGCAGGGGCAGGAGGTTTTCCGTTTCGCTGCAGGCGTAGCCATACACGATCCCCTGATCACCGGCTGCGGTCTGTTCCCCGTGTTGTACTGCCTCTGCGATGTCTGGGCTTTGAGGCTGGATGAGGACCTCCACGTCAAAGTTCCTGCAGTTGTAGCCGGCCCGTCGCACCGTGTCGCGCACGATGGAAGGGATATCCGGGATCGTCAGCGCGGTGATCTCGCCGGCCACCACGAATTTGCCCGCCGTCGCCAGAACTTCACAGGCGACGCGGGCGTCGGGGTCGTGTTCCAGGCAGCAGTCCAGCACCGTGTCCGCTATGGTGTCGCACAGTTTGTCCGGGTGGCCTGCCGTGACGGACTCCGCTGTCAGAATGGTCTTATCTTTCATGCTCATTCCTTCTCTCTTTCTTTTTGGGGAGCGGGAACAGCATCTCTCGGCTGTACAGGGATTCATATTTTCGAAGCTGTTCCGGCGTCAAAGACACAAAGGTTTCCCCGCCGAGGCCGGCGAGGAAAAAGGTGCCGCACACGACATCATACGGATCCCCGTTTTCCAGCCGGAGGAGGCGGTTTGGCTGCAGGCCGGCAAACTTGCCGCTGCTGTTAAATATAAGCGCCACGGGATCCTCATAGGGGTATGTGGCGTCGATGTCCCCGCCGACAATCTCCTGCATGGCCTGCAGGGTGTCTGGGATCTGCCGGGGATATGGCGGTTTCCCCGGCTCTACAACGAGGATTGTCAGATGGTTATCGCTCATGGCAATCCTTCCTCTTGGCGGGAGCGCCCTGTTGACTGCTGCGGCCTGTATCCCGTTGCACAACTTCGCGCTCCCGTTCTATTTGTTGAAACATTTTCAGCGTTTCCCGAAATGCCATATACTGCTGGATCCGTTTCGGGTCATCTGTAATTGTACGCACAGTTTCCCAAAAGGGACTCCCATGTAAGCTGACATCTTCCTGTACAACCAGCGCCGGCCGCTCGCCATTCTCCATTGTGACACGGCAATCCCGCAGATCTTCCGCATGGTCATAAACACCATACGCGATACCAACGATTTTCAATGTTTCCAGTGCATCTACGGTTACGGAAAATCCTGTGGAATTCATGTGCAGTTCTCCCGTCAGAGAGATGGTTTTTCTTGCCATACCGCGCCTCTCTTTCTCTTATCGCTCATGGTGGCCCTTCTTCCTGCCTGGCTTTTCGCCGGAAAACAGATCCATTTCCTGCATGCGCTCGAAGTGCCGGGCTTGCCGCACCTCGTCGTGCACATTTTTCAGCGCAGCCTCCAGTTCCGGCACCGGCAGGCCGTTCTGGCGGTATCCCTCCAGAATGCCGCCATAGTAGGCGGGAGAAGGGATGGCGGGATCCCGCCACAGTTCCCCGGTCATGATGTAGGCCATGACGGTCACGTCTTTTCCGTCACCGGTGCGGACCGTGATATCCTCTTTTTCGTACAGGCGCGGGTATCCCTCATAGACGTCCAAGGATTGCTCACACTCCGTCGTCAGTTTCCACAGCAGGCCGTGGACCTGGCTGCCGGGCAGAGGCTCGATGGTGGCGACGCCGGTCCCGCGCCGGTTGCCGCGGAACAGCAGTTCATAGCCGTCCAGCACCGCAGGTCCAACCACTTGAGCGGCAGGACAGCGGATCGCCATCTGCTACAAATTGATATTGCTGCCATAGGCAAAATACAGCCGTTCCGTCATATCAGTTCTCCAAAATCGTGAGAGCGCCCACTTTCGCCAACTGGGCAAACATCATGCGGGCCTGCTGCTCCACATCCCCATCCGGCAGCGGGAAGTCCAGGCCGGTAGTTCGCATCACATTGTTCCGCAGAAACCAGATGTAGCTCTCCGTGTCAGGAAACTCCGTGGGGTCAAACACACGGGCGCGCAGCTGGTCCATGATCTCCGCCCCGGTACCGGACAGGATATCTTCTTCCATGCGGATCTTCATCTCGTCACCTCTCCATCTCTCGGTTCTTTTTCTTCTTTTTATTGACTTCGTAACTGTCCTTGTCGTAGCGCCAGGCGCGGTCACCGTCCAGGTTGGCCAGCAGATGGTCGCGGGTATTCTTAAACTCCGGCCCATTGAGGCCCAGGCGCACCAGCCAGACACGGAAGGTGAACAGCTCATTGTCGCTGTGGGTTTTCCGCATGACGGTGCTGCGCTGGGCGATGGCCTGGGCGGACATGGCGAGGCACAGGTTGATGTACGCCGCGGCCCGGCCTGCATGGAGGGTGGAGTTGAAACAGCGCCACTCCACCGTGCCGCGATAGAACACCGAGTGCAGGTTTAAGGCATAATAGCGTGTCCAGTTGTAATGCTCTCCGGAACTGATATCCCCTTCATACCAAATGCGTTCCAACTGCGTCAGATCCTTGGTTTCTTCGGCAGAGAGGGTGCGGGCCTGCCGCAGCATGGGTTCCCGCACTTTTTGACAATATTCCCGCACCCTGTTTGGGTTCACCTGCAATGCCTTAAATAGAATATCTTCTTTGGAGTACATGATGCTCAGGAGGTTTTTCAGGCTCTGGCGGTTGTGGTTGGCAGCGTCCACATGGACATGGAGGCCGCAGGAGCTGTTGACCTTTGCCCCCGCATGCCGGACCTGCCGCACACACTCCTGAAACTTGGGCAGTTCTGCATAGGTGAGCTTTGGCGACACCATTTCAACTTTATACCGTCTGTCGTTTGTATGTTTATAGCCATCCAACGTCTTACACTCACCGTAGATACTGCCATCGCTCATCAGTTTCCATTCTTTGTTTTCTGTGTCTTTAACGACCCATGTATCATAGGCGCCACCTTTATACCGGGGCACTGTTCCAAAATAGTCCGCCAGCGCCTGCGCGGCCTGCTCGCGGGTGATGCCAGTCATCTCTACCTCGACGCCGAAATACTGGTCCTTCATCCCAGTCATGCTGCCGCCTCCTTCCGCAGTTCTTCATCCACGGCCCGGATGCGCCGGCCAATGGCCTCGATTACTGTGACGGTGACGCTGTTGCCTGCCTGCTTGTAGGCTTGGGCATCTGAGTTGATGGCGAGGATCTTGTCGATCTGCTCATCTTCAAAGCCCTGCAGGCGCAGGCACTCTCTGGGCATCAGGCGGCGGATGCGTCCGCCGCGCTCTACAATGCCCTGTACACTGGCGGCATCATGGGCGACTCCAGCCCCGACCCGTCCGGCACGTGTGGAGCTGCCCGGATAGCCCAAGTCCACGCTGTCGCCGGGCACCGCTTCCTGATAACCTTTTCGGGTGGCTTCCTTGATCAGCAGCGCCCCAGAGCGTTCCCCTTTGTGGTTGGACAGAGTTGTCTGACCATAGCGGGCGGTGATGCACCTGGCTTGCCGTGTCCGTTTCGGATGCCCTGCGCACAGATCTACAAAGGGCGCATCCGGCGGAAGCAGGTACAGCCCGGTTTTCACACCGAGGCCGCCACCGCCCGCCGTCTGGGTGCAGGCTACTCCTTCCGGGTCATAGACTCGGTGCCCTTGGGCGCCGCCGAGGAGTTGTATAAGAGCCTTCGCACCATTTCCGAAGACAGGTAATATTTTTCCGGCGAATCGGGGATCAAGATAGCAGATAAGGAACACCCTTCGCCTTGACTGGGGGGACTCCAAAATGTTTGCTGTTAAGCACAGACCATTCGACATGGTACCCCAGGTCAGAAAGCGCGGAGAGGATGGCCGCAAACGTCCTGCCGCCGTCATGGTTAAGCAGTCCTGGAACATTTTCGAGCAGAAGATACGAAGGCCGTCTGGCTTCAGCCAGGCGGGCAATTTCAAAGAAGAGAGTACCTCTTGCATCGTCAAATCCTTTTCTGCGGCCAGCGAGAGAAAATGCCTGGCAGGGGAATCCCCCGCATAAGAGGTCAAATTCGGGCAGGTCGTTGGGGTCAATGGTCCGGGCGTCTGGATAGTATCGTTCCTCCTTCCTGATGTCGTGGATCGCACGGTAACTGGCCTCGGCATATTTGTCTATCTCGCAGTGTCCAACGCACTGGAAGCCGCCGGCGCGGGTCAGCCCCGCCCGAAAGCCGCCGATCCCGGCGAACATATCAAAATATCGAATCAGATGGTATCATCTCCCTCCTGCAGCGCACGGAGAAAGCCGAGGACGTCCTCATCGACGGCCCCAGCCTGCTCCGGCTGCGTTGTGGTCTTTGTAAAGGAAACGCCTGTCAGTTCCTCCCGGATGGTTCTGCGGACGGCTTCCAGCAGTTCCTGCTGTTCCATGTAGCCGTTAATCATCCTGCACACGGCTTCCATACGCTGTCCAGGCGCAACGGCGGACAGGCGCTCCCATGCGTCCCGCTGCTCCCGCTGGGCCAGGGAGAAGGAAAGGCTGAGCCGTCGCTTCTCAGGCATGGGCGCCGCTCCCCGACATCTGCCGTACAAGCCGTTCATAGCCCTTGGCGTTCAGGGATACGTCATCGAGGATCACGGGCCGGCACAGGCCGTTTGTGGCCGAAACACGGCGTTTCAGGAGCGCCGCTCCGCCTCCCATAAAAATAGCGGGCATGGCGCGGGTGTCCAGGCCGCACTCCGTGATAGCGGAGAGCAGGTTCTGCACATACAGGTCCGCCTGGGCATGGATGATGCTTTTTGCCTCGTCCGGGAGACTGCTGACGTCGCCCCGCAGGACACACTCGATCTGCGCCGCTGTCAGGGAAAGGCCCAGGGCGCGCCGCACCTGTTCCCCGATCTCGTCGATGCAGCGGATCATGCCTAATTCCAGGCTGCGGCAGGTGGCGGCGTTGGGGAGGCGGTTGTCCAGACGCATCAGATCCACCGTCCAGCCGCCAATGTCCGCCACTATGACGGACGGCTCGTCCAGCAGCTCCGTCTGTGTCAGCACGGCGGCATAGCCCTGGGGGAACAGTTTCACATCCCGGACGGTGACGGCATAGTCCCGGCCCTCGTAGCGAAAGGACACCGGCTTGCCGTCCCGCAGCAGATAGGCGCGGAACTTCTTCTTGTCCCGGCCAAAACTGGTCAGGGGCAGGCCGGCGGCCAAAATAACGGAGCAAGTGCGCTCGGCGCTGCGGCAGTCCATCTCCCTGGCGATGGCCGCCAGGGTCAGCAGATAGTAGTCCTCCGTCCGGGTCTTGTCTTTCTGCAGGGGCTGCCTGCCGCTGCCCACCACATAGTACGTTCCGCCGTATTCCAGCACATTCTTCTGGGTGTACGGCTCATGCTCATAGGCCACCAGCCCCGAGGGGAAGGAACCGTGGACAGTTTTCATGGCCGCGTAGCCGTGGTCCACGCCGATGGTGATGGAATCTTTTATCGGGTGTCACCACCTTTCTCCGGTTTCTCCCGCTGATGCTTTGCCCACTCCAGCGGAAGGCAGAAACCGTACAGGGAAAAATTCCAGACACAGGGATCCACATCGAATCGCTCTGTGCCGCCGTATTTGGCGCAAAGCCTTGGCATCATCTTGGGGAAGGCCCGCGGACCGCTGGGGACGTGGATACCGTCCCGATATACAACCTCGCTTTGGAGTTCATCTCGCAGTTTCAGATACCCGGCAGTATCGAGATCGCCATAGGCATCTTGCCCGGTCAAGTTGTGGTACACGTCGTTGCCAACATAGGCGATGCTCTCGAAGCTGCAATCTCCATATGGTTCCACATCCGCCAGCGTGTCCGGATCCCGCAGCGCGTTCAGGTATACCGCTTTGCCCTGGGCGATCAGCCAAGCCCGGAAATCAATGAATCCCTCCAGCGTGCAGCCGTTTTCCTTGATGATACTGGCCGCATCCCATAGGCCGAACGGCTCTGCCAAGTCCATGTAAGCCTGAAATATATTGTGAAATTGCCGCGCGGCCCCGGTCCCCATTATCAAAAGGCCGTCCCGCAGATGCTCCGTTATGGCGTCCATATCCTGACCGCAGGCGGTTTTCGCCTCCTGAATCAGCGCCCAGAAGGTATCCTTGCTCATCCCATTGTCAGGTTTCTGTTCTATCGCTCAGCACCTTCCTTCCATTTTTCTTTTTGTTTGCCCGTCTGACGCTCCTGCTTCTGGGGCAGAAGGTCCTGAAAGCCCAGGTCATGCAGTACCCGCGTATAGAGCTGCTTTTCAAAGGCCCGGTATTCCGGGGCAGCGGTATCCACATCCAGCAGGACAGCCTTTTCACAAGTCGTGCCGGGCACGACCTCCCACCGGACGGCGTGGAACCGCAGGGCGGTCAAGTACTGCAGGAGCTGGTGTCCGTCAGCATAGTCAAAAACACCGCGGTTGTCCTCATAGGGGAACTCGCCGGGAATGTTGGGATAGCCGGAGATCGCCAGGGCGGCGTCGTAGAGGCGGAAACCGCCCTCATCAAAATCCGGGGCAATGGTGTCGTAGAACCGCCGGAGCTGCTCCGTACTGTCCAGGGCCGGATAAAAGGACGCAAAGGCTTTCTTCAGCGTTTCCACTATCTGGCGCTCCTGATTAGCGGCATATTCCTTACTGCAGCTCTCCTGGTAGTATTCATCAATGAGCGGTTCCAGTTCATTGATCTTGCTCTGGAGCTGCGCGCATTCCATTCGGCTGAGGTCCAATTCGGCGTTGGATTCCTCCAACGCCTGCCGCAGAGCGGGGTAGTCCCGAACCGCGGCGATCAGGTCCCTGACTTTCATGTCACGCCGCCTTTCTGAGCCGGGCGATCAGGCGGTCCAGCACGGCGATGCGGGATCTCACCTTGCCGGCGGAGGCGTTCAGGCCATGCGCCTGATTTTGGATGCGGCGACGGATGGCCGCGAGCTGCTGGCGGTCCCGGCAGCACTCCAGCACAACATACCGGCCCCGCCCGTTGGACAGGACCTCGCGCTCACCGGAGGCGTCCCGGAGGCTGGCCATGAGGCGCTGGCCCAGCTGCCTGCGGTAGCGGTCCTGCAGGACGTCGGCGTCGCAGGAGACATGGTGCTTTTTCAAAATGGCCGCGATCTCATCGCCGCTGATCTCCATGTTGGCAAACAGCACCTCCAGGATCTCAGTTTTGGCTTTGGGTGGCAGCGCGGGGCGGCCGTGGGATCTCCTGGTCATCGCGTCTGCTCCTTCCTGCGCTGTGCGCGCTGCACCACGTCGGCCCTGTCCAGGGCGGGCGCCTCGCTTGGGAAAACATAGAGCATGCAGTGATGTTCTGCAAGTTCTGCAGGAAAGCCCTGGGGGACATGCTCCGGAGAGTCCGAAACCGCAACCGTCCGGTACTTCCAGTCACGGGGGGACTGGTAGGCGAACAGGTGCTCCCCCGCCCGCCGGATGCTGTAGCTGCTTTTCCCCTCGTGCTGCCGGACATATTCGCCCACAGCCGCTTTCTCCAGCACGAAGCGAGGCTGGATCCCCTGCGCCAGCTCCGGCGCGATGGCATTGATGTATTTCACCATGTCACGGACATTGCCGCATTCAAATTCCGGCGCGTCATAGCCATACCGCTCTGTAACGAGCGCCCACTTCATACGCTCATGAGGGCTGTCCAAAGAAACGACAAAGTATTTCCCGTCGCGCTCCCCGGTGAGAGGCTCAAACCGGACGTCGTCATAGAGCGGCCCATCCAGCGGGCAGTTGTTCTTGAACCACACATAGTAGTTGTCCAGAATGAAGGGATCCGTGATCCCCAGCACAACGCCGGAGATTTTTTTCAGGCGTCCGGCCAGGGCGTCGTCCCGGCAAAACCAGTCATACCAGCCGGCCTCGCACTGCACAGCACGATCCCGGCTGCTGAAGTCCCCTGCACGGAAGCGTTTCTGCCACTCCCGCACACTCATCTCATTCATAGCGTCCCCCTCTCCGGCAGGAGGCGTTCCACGAGGCCGGCAATGGCAGTGAACACGCCGGCCAGTTCACGGGACTCCCTGATGGTGTCCTCCATTTCCTCCCTGGTCATGCGGGTGCATTTGACCCAGATCCGCACATTTTCCTCTGTGGGCGTCAGCAGAACGGCCTTTTCATAAGCCTTGCAGAACACGCCGGCGATCTTGCTCTGGCGGTCGATTTCGGCGTCCTTCTCCCGAATCTCCTTTTTCGCTTTTTCCAGCTCCACCAGCTCCAATGCCGCCTGCCCCTGCTCGTCCTCCGGCAGATCCTGTATCTGCCGGGTGATCTGATACCCCTGGTTGATGGACAGTTCTTTTTTGTCCAGGGCTTCCTTCACGGCGGCGGGGGCGTGTTCGTCGATCTGCATCACCTTGCCCATCGTGCGCTCCCCAAGGCCGACAGAGGCGGCCAACTCTTTGCGGGTGTCCACAGGGGCGGAGTGGACTTCCGGCAATGTTGCCGAAGGTCCACTCTCATACTGGTTCCCGTGGTACGCCTGCTGGTTGGCCTTTGCCCTGGCCTCGATCTCCGGCCGCAGTTTCAGGGCGATCTTGCCCAACTCCCATTTGTCCAGGTTGCGGCGGCCCTTCTGGGTGTCCAGCGCCCACTGCTTGGCCTCCAGCAGATCGTCAAAGGCAAACACCGCCATCTTATAGGGCAGGCTGTGCCGGGTGCAGATCTGCTGGCGGTTGTGGCCGTCTACGATGACCAGGTCCTCATTGACGATAATGGGCGCATAGCAGCCGTTTTGCAGGATGTCCTTCTCCAGCGCGGCAAGCTGCTCCCCGCTGAGAGGGGGGAGCAGCTCCGCCAGTTCCGGCAGGATGGTGGGGGTGCGTTCCGCACTGGTGTATTCAATGCCTGTATTCCGCATGGCGCTCAGGCTGCGGCCTCATCCATGCCGTCCGCAGGCATGGACGCGGCGTTTTCCTCCACCCGGCGGGGAGACAGGAACTCCACCTCCGTGGCTTTGATGAGGAAACCGGGCTGACGCTCCGGCTCGTCCGCGAAAGTGATGGTTTCAAAGTCGCCGGAGGCGGCCAGCTTGCAGCCCTTCCAGGCAAACTCCGCGCAGCGTTCCGCCAGCGGGCCGCGGACCTTGATGGAGATGAAATCCGTCAGGCGGTTGCCCTCCTTGTCCCGGTAGCGGCGGTCCGAGGCGATCCGCAGGATGGCATAGGGCTTTCCGGTGGCCTCATGGATCTTCAGCTCCACGTCGTTGGTCAGGTTTCCGATTGCTACGATTTTCAGCATAGGTGCATTTCTCCTTCTTTATTATTTAATGTAGAGTGAATTGTGGGATAAAAGCGCCGCGGCCCACAGCGGGGCCGCGGCACAGCGGGTGGATCACTTGTCCCAGGTTTCGGGGTCGGTAAGGATGGCGGTGTGGGCGTTGGCGGCCTCCAGCACCTGGTAGTAGGCCCAGTGACGGGAGGACACGTCGGGGAACATCACCAGCTGGCGGCGGCTGTCCGCGATGTAGTCCTCGTCGGCCTCGCGGCCCAGCAGACGGTTGACGATGGTGACGACTTCCGCCCGGTCGATGGGGTCATCTGCCCGGAAGGTGCCGTCGCCGTAGCCCTCCACCCAGCCGTGGATGGCGGCGTCCTTGATATACTCCGCAGCCCAATAGCCGTCGCTCACATCGTCAAAGCCCTCGTACTGCTCCATGATTTCCTCGTCGCCATCGCCGTACACATCAAAGAACCGCGCCGCCATAGCGGTGAACTCGGCGCGGGTGATGGCCTGGTCGCCACGGTAGGTGCGGTCATTGTAGCCCACGGCCACGCCGTAGCCGGTCAGGTACTCCACATAGCCGGCGTACCACGCCTCCGGGTCCACGTCTGTAAACTTCACATTGGCCCCGCTGGGGATGTGCTCGTCCAGCTTGTCAGAGAGCAGGCGGGCGAAGATGGCCGCCGCCTCGCTCCGGCTCATGCTGCGCTCCGGGCCGAAGGTGCCGTCTGTGTAGCCCACAATATAGGCCCCGTGGTACTCGGTATCTGTGACAGCGGGAACGGTCAGTTTGCCGCCCTCATCGGTTTCGCCGCGCTCGCTCTGGCCCAGATCGCCCTTGACAATCACCGTCACGCCCTCCTGCGGGTCGCGCTCATTGTCTGTGACCGTGACGGTGATGCGGTTGTCCTCGTCCATATCGGTCCCGTCCGGCAGGGTGACGGTGATGTTGCCGCCCTTGCCGATGGACACCTCCGCGCCCTCGATGGGGCGTCCGGTTTCGTAGTCCTCCACGGTGACAGTCAGGGTCCAGCGGTCGCCGTCCTCGTCCTCCCAGCCTACGGTGGCGTCGCCGTCCTCATTGGTCGTGCCGGTGGTGCCGGGAACAGTGAGCTGCCCGTTGCTGCCAGTGTTACCGGCACAGTAGTTGTCGTGCTTATCCGTCACGGCGATGAACATATCTTCCACGGGGGACTTATCTTTCACCAGTTGGACGGTGATCGTGGTCTGGTCGGCATAGTCCAGCAGGCGGGAATTGGGCAGACGGATGGACAGGGTATCGTCCGCGTGGAGGGTCACGGTGGCATTGGCAACGGGGTCCTTGGTGTCGGTATCCGTGACGATCACCAGATAACCGCCCACAACGGCCTCTCCCTTGCTGTCCGTGGTGGCCTGATTGTAGATTTTCTCGATTTCCTCGGTTTCCAGCGTTTCACCGCAGACCTCGCACTCCTTGTGCTTGCTGCCCTCGCTGTCGGTGGTAGGCTCCTTGTCGATGATCCAGTCACCGGGCTTGTGGCCTGCCGCCTCGGTGTAGTCGCCCTTGTAGGCGTCGCCGCAGCGGGTGCAGGTATAGGTGGTGTAGCCCATCTCCGTACAGGTCGGCTCGGTCACAACGGTTTCATAGTCATGACCCAAAGCGTTCTCAATGACGGCCCCACAGCGGGTGCAGAGCTGGGGATCGGTGCAGGTGGCCGGGTCGCCGGGGATATGGCCTGCGGCCTCATCGCCCTCCAGACGGGTGGCTCCACAGCGGATGCAGGTGTACTCGGTCATGCCCTCGCCGGTGCAGGTGGAGTCGGTGATCTCCTTGCCCTCGTCCCAACTGTGGCCCAGCGGGTCGGTATAGTCGGTGATGAACGAACTGCCGCAGCCCTCGCAGATATGGAGGGTACGCCCGCCGCCCTCACAGGTGGCCGGGGTCACTTTGGAAACGTAGTTGTGGGGCAGTGCAGAGGTAATGTCCTCGATGTGGCGCTCCCCGCAGACGGTACACTCCCGCAGGGTGTAGCCGGGGCTGGTGCAGGTAGCGGGAATGACGGTGGTGGAAAACTCATGCTCGGTCTGAGGCAGGTTGGTTTCTTTCACATTGCCGCACCGCTCACAAATATCGATGGTCTTGCCGGGGACTTCACAGGTGGCGTCCCGAACCACCACACTCTGGTAGGCGTGGCCCAGCGCGGCCTCATAGTCCCGCTTTTCGATCATGCCGCAGTCTACGCACAGGTAGCGGTCATAGCCGAGGGTCAGGCAGGTCGCCGGGGTGCTATCCAGCAGCGTCCAGTTGTGATTCTCACCGCAGCCCTTGTCGTCACAACAGCAACCGTCACAGTCCGGGTCTTGACAGCCGCAGTCGGGATTGTCGCAGCCGCAGGTGCAGGAACCATCCTCGGCGGTGGTTTCGTCCCGCAGGTGGACAAAGGCAACACCGTCCTCCACCATGTCGGTATCGTGGTAGGTGTAGGTGATTTCATAGTAAACCGGATAGTCCCCGGCCTCGGTGTAGTTGGGGGCAGAAGTCAGAGTGCAGGCGTCCGCGCTGTGGCCGTAGCGGATGGCGGTGGTCACGCCAGCCTCGGACAAGTCCGACACCGTGACCGTGTGGGGCTGGCCGTCCACCACGCCGAAGTAATCCGCAATGACGGCCTTGGCGACGGTGTAGGCAGTTTCGGCATAGCCGCAGTCAGCGCAGGCGTCCATCTCGACGAACCTATCGTGAGCCAACTCCGGGCGGATGCTGCTTTCCATTGCGTGACGCTCCAGTGTGGAGTTTTCCTCCTTGAAGGTGCCATAGCAGAAAGCGCAATACTCCCCGCTGGTGGTGATGACACGGTGATACTCGCTGTCTACTTGCTCAACGGTGACTTCCTCGGGCAGCTCCTCGAAGAAGTCTGCCGCACAGTCATAGAGCCAATACACATTTTTGCCGCAGGCATAGCTGGTGGCCCCCATGTTGGTATTGAACGTTCCACAGGTCTGGCACACCGCTTTCGTCCAGTGGTAGCCAGTGTAGTAGGCGTCCTGACCAGGGGTGCCGTCCAGCAGGTCGCCCTTGCTCTCCCCGTCCAGGCAGGTGCCGTCTGAATACTTGACGTTGCGGGTCAGGGCCGTTTCTCCATTGCGGGTGTACTCCGGCACACGGAATACCTGGAACGAGGTGGCCTGCCCGCACTCACAGCAGGTAAATGTTTCGATGGTCACCACGGAGTTGGCATCCAATTCGTTGGTACGGTTGAGCGCCTCAATCCAGTGTTCCGCCGGGTCGTGATAGTTGTCCTCCTGGGCGGCAAAGGCGCTGGGCACCATGCCGACGCAGAGCACGACTGCCAGCAGCAGGGCCGTCATGCGCTTCAGGCCATGCCTGGTTGTCTTGCTTTTCAAGTGGTTTTTCCTCCTTTTTTGTGTAGAAATTGCTGGTTTAGCTCTCTTTACTTGCGTTTACTTGGTCACCGCCCCCTTTCCCGGAACTGCTGCACAAAGGTCAGATAGGCGTTCCAGTCCTTCCGGGAGGGAGGGGACAGTGTCTGCACGGCGTAGCCCTCCGCCGCGTATTTTCGGCCCATGCGCTCCGCGGCCTCCTGGCCGGGGCGGTCGTGATCCAGGCACAGGACGACCTTCCGCACCGCAGGGTGCTCCCGGAGAAACACCGACAGGGCACGGTCATCCAGGCAGCACAGGGCCAGCGCATTGCTGTGGAATCCCCGGTGCAGGGTGCAGTAACTCATAAGGTCAATGGGAGCCTCGAACACATACACGGTCCTGCTGTCCGGGACATACGGCAGGCGGAAGCCAACGGATTTGTCGCTGCCGGCGGCGTCGCCCTTGAAACCGCTGCCGTCCCGGTCGTAGGTGCCCCGCAGGCTGGCGAAGGCAGCCTTGCCGTCCCCACCGTAGCCGACGAACACGCAGTTGTGGTGCCCGGCGTCCTCATACAGCAGTCCGGCGTCGAGAAAGCTGCGGATGACGCGAGGTGCGATCCCGCGTTTTTTCAGGTAGGCGCACACCCGGCGGGCATCGGTGTGCCTCGGCGGCAATGCAAACGGTTTCGGCGGTTCCGGGGCCTGGTCAGTCTGCCTGCTCCGCTCCGCGGGGGCATCCCTGGCGTGGCCGTGGAAGGCCAGCAGATCCTCCACCGCCTGTGGGAAACTCCTGCCGCAAAAATGCTGCAGGAAAGTGATGGCATCCCCACCCGTCTGCTCAGAGTAGCGGTACCAGGTGCGGCGGTTCTTGATCCGCAGGCTGTCCATCTCCTTGGTGGTGTGATATCTGCCGATTTTCATGACCTGATATCCCAGGTGCTCCAGCAGGTCCGGCAGATCCGTCTCTCTGGCGATCTGCATTTCCGTGTCCGAAAAACGATGATCTGTTCTTGTCTCCGTATACTTCACCTCCCAAAAGCAAAAACAGCCCGGAGAGAGCTTTTATGAAAAGCTCTCTCCGGGCTGTTCTGTTTATTT
>OGRN01001962.1_pt1 | contig 16595 bp, 6 predicted proteins | sample 1553401 | NCBI WGS metagenome assembly OGRN01 (sample SAMEA2580096, study PRJEB22360) | human gut metagenome | biome: human gut; feature: human-associated habitat; material: faeces | place: Denmark | collected 2008/2010 | reverse complement strand
AGGCGCGCTACCACAAGATCATCATCATGACCGATGCAGACGTCGACGGCGCGCACATCCGCATCCTGCTGCTGACGTTCTTCTATAAGTACATGCGCCCGCTCATCGACGCCGGCTACGTCTACGCCGCCTGCCCGCCCATCTTTGGCATCAAGGTGCGCAAGAAGATCTACTACGTCTACCCCAACGGCAAGGAGCCGGAGGAGGACATCCTGCGCCGCAAGATCCGCGAGCTGGGCTTTGACTACGACAGCGACGAGGAGGTGGAGGACTCCACCAACGGCAAGGTCAAGAAGAAGAAGCGCCCGTACACCGTCCAGCGCTACAAGGGCCTTGGCGAGATGGACCCCAAGCAGCTGGCCTCCACCACCATGGACCCGCGCACCCGCATCCTGCAGCGCGTGACCATCGACGACGCCTCCGCCGCCGAGCGAGCCGTGCGCGAGCTCATGGGCAACCAGGTGGAGTACCGCCGCGAGTACATCGAGCGCCACGCCCACGACGCGCGCTTCCTTGACGCGTAGGTGATGCCTGGGCCCCGCGCCCCCGCATCGTTCAGGCGAGAGGGACACGTCCTTCTCGCCAGCAGAAACGCCACCTAGAGAAAGGCCTTACGTGGCAGACGACAACATCAACAACGGCAGCTCCGACGAGCAGCTTCCCGAGGACCTGAGGCGCCTTCTGGACCGTGCCCAGGCCGACGACTCCGGCGAGGACGTCTACGACCCCGACGCCGAGGGCGAGGACGCGGAGGAGGATGATGACGACGGCGAGCTCGAGGAGGAGTTCGGCGACGGCGGTCGCGGCGAGGCCACCGGCGAGACCGACGAGCACGGCGGCACCCTGCAGATCTCCGAGTTCGGCCACGAGATGCGCCAGTCGTTCATCGAGTACTCCATGTCCGTCATCACGGCGCGTGCCCTCCCCGACGTGCGCGACGGCCTGAAGCCCGTCCACAGGCGCATCCTGTACGCCATGAACGAGTCCGGCATCTTCCCCAACCGCCCGCACAAGAAGAGTGCGTGGACGGTCGGCGAGGTCATCGGCAAGTACCACCCGCACGGTGACTCCGCCGTCTACGAGGCCATGGTCCGCCTGGCCCAGTGGTTCTCCGTGAGGACGCCCCTGGTCGACGGCCACGGCAACTTTGGCAACATCGACGGCGACGGCGCCGCCGCAATGCGTTACACCGAATCCCGCCTGGCCAAGCCCGCCATGGAGCTGCTGCGCGACCTGCAGAAGGACACCGTGGACTGGCAGCCCAACTACGACGAGTCCCTCCAGGAGCCGCAGGTTCTGCCCGCGCGCTTCCCCAACCTGCTGGTCAACGGCTCGTCGGGCATCGCCGTCGGCATGGCCACCAACATCCCGCCGCACAACCTGGGCGAGGCCGTCGAGGCCACCTGCATGCTCATCGACAACCCCGACGCCACCGTCGACGAGCTCATGACCGTCATGCCCGGCCCGGACTTCCCGACCGGCGCCGTCATCATGGGTACTGACGGCATCCGCGAGGCGTACGAGACCGGCCGCGGCTCCATCACCGTGCGCGCCAAGGCCCACGTGGAGACCACCAAGACCGGCCGCAGCCGCCTGGTGTTCACCGAGATTCCGTATCAGGTCAACAAGGGTGCCCTGCAGGAGAAGATCGCCCAGCTGGTCAACGAGAAGCGCATCGAGGGCGTCTCCGACATGCGCGACGAGTCCAACCAGAAGGGCATCCGCCTGGTCATCGAGCTCAAGAAGGACGTCATCCCGCAGGTCGTGCTCAACAACCTGTATAAGTTCACGCAGCTCCAGACCACCTTTGGAGTCAACAACCTGGCGCTTGTCCACGGCGTGCCCAAGTGCCTCTCCCTGCGCGAGATCCTGCAGAACTACATCGAGCACCAGGTGGAGGTCGTCACCCGTCGCACCCGGTTTGACCTCAAGAAGGCCCAGGCCCGCGCGCACATCCTTGAGGGCTACCTCATGGCCCTCGACAACATCGACGAGGTCATCCACATCATCCGCTCCAGCCGCACCGATGCCGAGGCCTCCCAGCGCCTCATCGAGCGCTTCGGCTTCTCCGTGGAGCAGACCACGGCCATCCTCGAGATGCGCCTGCGCCGCCTGACCGGCCTCTCCCGCGACCAGATTGAGGAGGAGCTGGCGGGCCTGCGCCGCGCCATCGCCTACTACGAGGACCTTCTCGCCAACCCCGAGAAGATTCTGGCGGTCATCAAGGACGAGATGCGCGAGGTCAGCCGCAAGTTCTCCGACAAGCGCCGCACCGAGATCTCCACCGAGGGCACCAAGGAGCTCAACGTGGAGGACCTCATCGCCGACGAGGACATGGTGGTCACGGTCACCCACGCCGGCTACGTCAAGCGCACGCCTGTTGCCACCTACCGCAGCCAGAAGCGCGGCGGCAAGGGCGTCCAGGGCGTCAACCTCAAGGACGAGGACTTCGTGGAGGAGCTCTTTGTTGCCTCCACCCACGACTACGTGCTGTTCTTCTCCAACAAGGGCAAGGTCTACCGCCTGAAGGTCCACGAGCTGCCCATCGGCGCCCGCACTGCCCGCGGCAGCGCCATCGTGAACCTCGTGCCGTTTGCCGACGGCGAGAAGATTGCCGCCGTCATCACGTGCCGCTCCTTCCCCGAGGACGAGTACCTCATGTTTGCCACGGCGTCCGGCACCGTGAAGAAGACCTCTATGAGCGCCTACGACCGCACTCGCCGCGATGGCATCATCGCCATCAAGCTGCGCGCCGACGACGAGCTGGTCAACGTCCGCCGCGTCAAGGAGGGCGAGAAGGTCATGCTCGTCTCCACTGACGGCAAGGCCATCATGTTCCCCGAGAGCGACGTGCGCCCGATGGGTCGCGACACCTCCGGCGTCCGTGGCATCACCCTCAAGGGCGACGCCAAGATGCTGGGCATGGAGATCACCAACGGCAACGGTGACCTCTTCGTCATCACCGAGAAGGGCTACGGCAAGCGCACGCCGGTCTCCGAGTACCCGGAGCACAAGCGCGGCGGTCAGGGCGTCTACACCATCACGATGACGGCGAAGAAGGGCAACCTGGTTGCGTGCCGCATCGTGGGCCCGCAGCACGAGCTGATGATCATGTCCAACGAGGGCGTCATCATCCGCGTGAAGGTCAAGGACATCAGCCGCCTTGGTCGCTCCACGCAGGGCGTGAAGATCATGAACATGGCGGACAAGGACAGCGTGTCCACCATCGCTCGCATGGCGGTCCGCACGAAGAAGGCCGCCAAGGCCGATGGCGGCCAGGGCGCTCTTGACCTGGCCTCCGCCGGCGCCGCCGATGCCGACGAGGAAGAGCCCGTCGACCTTGGCGACGGCGAGGAGCTGTCCGAGGACCTTCTCGACGGCGACGACGAGTAGCGCAAGAGACACGGCGCCTCAAGCAAGGAGGCCCTCCCAGCTGGGAGGGCCTCCTTTTTTGTTCGGTTGCCGCCGAATGAGACAAAGGGACAGCCCCTTTGTCTCATTGCCTAGGCCTGGCTGTCTGCGTTGCCGTCGGTGGGGACGTTGAAGTCCTCGGGGGAGAGGTTCTCGACGAACTGGTGGAACTCGGCCAGCTCGGCCTCCCGCTCGTCCTTCTCCACCGCGGCAAAGTCCGGGAGCGCGGCGGTGGTGAGGACGGACTCCTCGGCATAGACCGGGGCGCCCGTGCGCACGGCCAGGGCGATGGCGTCGGAGGGGCGGGCGTCCAGGTACTCGTGGCTGCCGTCTGCGGCGACAAGCTCCACCTGGGCGTAGAACGTGGTGCCGCTGACCGACGTCACGCGGACGCTGGCGACCTTTCCGCCGAGCGCCACCACGGCGTTGACCAGAAGGTCATGCGTCATGGGCCTGCCGCCCTCGGGGCGCTCCACGCCCATGCTGATGGCCGAGGCCTCGACTGTTCCGATGCGAATGGGCAGCTTGATGGCGCCCTCGCCGGTCTTGCGCTCCTGCGGGCAGAGGACCACCAGGGAGGCGACGGGGCCTCCGCCGATGACGACCGACTTTATGTCCATCCTTCTGAGTGACAAGAAAACCTCCTGAAGCATCTGTTGCGGTGGTAATCCTACCCGCAAACGGGGACGGGGTTAAGGGAATTTGGCCCGCCGAAAAGTTTTCTAAAAAAAGTTGTTGACGAGGGTAGGGGTGGCGCGTAATATTACTTCTCGCGTTGGGCCTGTAGCTCAGTTGGTCAGAGCGTCCGGCTGATAACCGGGAGGTCACAAGTTCGAACCTTGTCAGGCCCACCAACTTTTTCTGACAATAGTCGCCCCAGTGTTAGCCGAGTCGCCGCTGGGGCGATTATTATGTAAGTCAGAGAAAGAACTTGGGGACATAGCTCAGCTGGGAGAGCGCGGGCTTTGCAAGCCTGAGGTCGTGGGTTCGAACCCCATTGTCTCCACCAAGACAGCACAGCCGCCGGGGCTTGCCTTGGCGGCTTTTTTCCAGTTTTTTACCAGGCCTCCTTCACTCCCGATGCTAATACTATGGGAGAAAGGCAAAAAGGGGAGGGGGTCCAGAATGAGCGAGGCTAACAAATCCCACCGCACTGGCTTTCCGCATGTCCCTTCCCGGCCCCTCTTGATTGAGACGGCGGCGTTCGCACTCTACTTCTTCACCTGGAAGCTCTGTATGGCCGTGACGCTTGCCCGCGCGCCTCGTTTGGCGGAGGTTGGTGTCCTTGGCTCTGCATACGCGCTTCTGCTGGCTTTCACGGGCCTTGGCTATGTCCTGTTCTGGGTTGCCCGCTCCTATCTGCCTAGCCCAAAAGAGAGGAAGAGCTTGGCGGCAGTCGTCCTCGCGTTCTGCTTCGGCGGCTCTATCGTGATGATGACCACCCAACGCATCGAGATCCTTCTCGCTGCGAGTTGCGTGACGGTTCTTGCGCTCGGCTGCATCGGCGGAGGCATTCACTACGGTTTTAGCCTGGTGTCTTATGGCAGCGAATTCTCCGGCAGGGCCCTCGGAATTGGGATGGGAGTGTCTTCCCTGCTTCAATATGTTGTTGAGGCGATGGGGCTGACACCCGTTGTGTTTGTCATCTGCGTGGTCTTGAGTTTGTTCACCATCATGTGGCTCGCCACGCGCCCAGCCAAGAGGTGGGGCCGTGAGCAAGATCCCGCCGCGAAGCAGACTCCCGTCGTGGGGAGGCGCCCTATCACCATCCTCGTGGTCGCCGCGGTTGCCATGACCCTCGACTATGGCCTTCTCGATAGCGTCCTCGTCTGGAAGTATGCGAGTGGCAAGATCGTCACCGCGGGTCTGTCTAAGATCGTCAATGCGCTGTCCCTTCCACTTGTGGGTGTGCTTTTTGACCTAAAGAAGGGTAATCTCAGGTCCCTCATCACGGTATGCGCGATGTTTCTCATCGTTGTGGCAACGCCCGCCGCCGCGGAGGATGAGTGGGTGGGTGTGGCAACCGTCATGGCGGGGGTCTACGGTGCCTTCTACGTCATGTATCTCAGTGCGACCTTCATGAGAATCGCGCCCGATACGTCGCGCCCGGAGGTCATCGCGAGCGTGGGTAGAGTCGTCAGCTGCTTCATGGGTGCCGTTGGTGCGTTGTTCGCGCGGCCTTTCTTCGAGTCGTGTGGTGTGGTGGCGACGGTGGGCGTGTCGTGTCTGCTTTCGATCATCTGCCTTCTGGTCCTTCTTCGTGACATTGCCTGGGGCGTCACGAAAGGCCTGGGGGAGGATGGCGTGTCGTTTGACAGCGACCTTCCGAGGCCTTTCGGCCCGTCTCGCGAGGAGGCCCTCGATATCTATATTGAGAAGCTCGGCCTTACCGCCCGAGAGGCGGAGGTGTGTGGTCTTCTCCTCTCTACGGACCTTGGCGTCCAGGAGATAGCCGACGAGATTTTCATCTCTCGACGCGTCGCTCAGCGTCATATCGCCGCCATTTATGAGAAGGCGGGAGTGACCACGCGACTTGGTCTCTATCGCGATTTTGACGCCTGGTTTGACGAGGGTGCCAACTAATCTACCTGCGGTTATCTAAAGTTGGCACATGTGTGACCTATCAGTTTTGCTTCAGTTCCCGGACGATAAGCTTGGTTAGCTGGCTTTCGCTGGAGGAGGTCACCATGAAGCGTCTAAGGCTTTTGCTGTTGTTTTTTGTACTCCTCGTATTAGCTCCAACGACGGTGCTTGCCGCGACGGTGGGTGCCACGACGTTGGCAGACCCCTCCTCCGCGTCGACATGGCGCGACTGGGGCCTCGATAACTCGACGGAGAACGTCGGCCGCATCTGGACGGACAAGACCGTCTCCGACGGCAACATCGAGCTTACGGGTGCCGGCGGAACCATGAAGATCGAGAAGGGCGACTCGGACTTCCTGACCGCCCTCTCCGCCATCTCCTCGACCTCGAACCTGACGACGACGTCGACCACGCCGCTCGACATCGTCCTTGTCCTGGATGCCTCTGGTTCCATGGAGGAGAACATGGGTCGGGGCGGCACCACAAAGATGGACGCCCTTAAGGCTGCCGCGAATGCCTTTGTCGATGAGATCGCAAAGGCTAACGAGGGAATCAACGACCCGGAGTTGCAGCACCGGGTTTCCGTCGTGAAGTTTGCCAGCGACACTACTGACCGCATAGGCAATGACTTCACCTCCTACTGGAACGGCGGCTACAACTACAGCCAGCGCATGATTGGCCTCACGCCGTGCACGCAGGATGGCAAGGGGGCCATCACCTCCCAAATCAATGCCCTCAAGCCCTCTGGAGCCACTCGTGCCGACTATGGTATGAGCCATGCGCAGAAGGCACTGAACGATGCCCGTCCCGGCGCAAAGAAGGTCGTCGTGTTCTTCACCGACGGCACGCCCACCGCGTGGAGCGACTTCGACTCGGACGTCGCCAGCTCTGCCGTCAGCACTGCCAAAGCGCTGAAGGACGGCGGCACGACTATCTATACCGTTGGCATCCAGAATGGCGCGAACCCCTCCGCTGATCCCACTACCTCGGAAACCTCCAAGGAGAACCGCTTCCTGCACGCCGTCTCCAGCAACTATCCCTCCGCGACCGCTTACAACAAGCTCGGCGCGCGTGCGGAAGACTCCGACTTCTACAAGACGGCGACGAGCGCCGCCGGCCTCAAGGACGTCTTCAGTGACATTTCCCAGGACATCGCGAAGGCCGCCGGCCACCCGACGGACGTGGTCGAGGGTGCTGAGGATACGTCTGGTTACGTTACGTTCACCGACCAGCTCGGCGACTACATGAAGGTCGACAGCTTCGAGAGCATCGTCTTTGCCAAGCAGGTCTTCTCCAACCCCGATTTCTCCATCTCTGGCAATGTCGATACCTACACGTTCCACGGCACGGCCGGTAACGTGCTCTATCCCACGGGTGATCTTGCCGACGTCGTTATTCGCGTCGAGCGCTCTGAGAACGCCCGTACGGGTGACAAGGTGACCGTCTCCATCCCGGCCTCCCTCATCCCCCTTCGCCACTTCAATGTCGACGAGGACGCGGGCACGGGAGACGTGACGTTGACGTTCCCCATTCGCGTGTTCTATACCTCGAGCCTCAAGGAAGAGGCCGTCGAGCTGCTCGCGAATCCCGACGATGGCATGACGGACTACATTGCCTCCCACACGGACTCCGAGGGCAAGGTTTACTTCCTCGCGAACGAATACACCGGTGGAGAGAGCGGTAACACGACCGCCACGTTCACTCCGGCGACGGGCAACGGCTACTACTTCATCACCGAGGACACGCCCCTGTATCTTGACGCCGAGTGCACCCAGCGCGCCCGCGGGCCGCTGAGCGCCTCGATGACCTATTACTACAGCCACTCTTGGTACGAGCTTGAGGGTGGCTCGGCAACGAGGAGCTCGAGCGTCGTCTCCTTCCCTGGCAGCGTTGCCGAGGGAATCACGGGTGCCATCACGACCGATGAGTCCGGCTACCTCATCATGAGGAAGGGTTCGCGACAGCTCACCCGTATCAACGAACTCTACACCGCCAAGGGCAGCAACCCCACTGACACCGCTTCTTCGATCATCGACCCGAGGTGGAGCGGTAAGACGATTAACGTCCTCCTCGGCAACAATGGCCGGATCTCGCTCGAACAGCCCTCCACGCTTGCGATTTCCAAGACGGTCGTCACTCCCGACGGCTTTGACCAGAGCTACTACAACGACCTCGACTTCACGTTCGACATCTCGATCCCTGATGCGGCCGGTAAGACGTTCGAGGCCGTCGTCAAGGGAACCGACGGCAAGGTCCACGGCGACGAGTCTTGGAACCTCACGCTTGACGCGCGCGGCCATGCCGAGCACACGCTCAAGCACGGCGAGACCCTCTACGTGTACGGCATCCCTTCCCGCACGGCCTACTCCGTGACCGAGTCCGCCCGTGCCGGCTTCAAGACCGAGCCCTCCGCCCCGTGCGAGGGTGTGACCGAGGCTGGCCTCGAGTCAAAGGCGGACTTCACGAACACGTATTCCGCGACTGGCAAGCTCGCCGGCGAGAACGCCCTCGTGGGCGAGAAGATTCTCGACGGCCGCGACTGGTTCGCCAGCGACAGCTTCACGTTCATTCTCCAGGGTCTCGACGGCGCCCCCATGCCTGAGGGTTCCGAGGGTGACATCTATAGGCTGGCCGTCACGAGCCCCGAGGGCACGCCCTCTGGCACTCCCGTCGCCTTCAACTTCGGCGACATCGCCTACGAGAAGCCCGGCACCTATGTCTACCAGGTTTACGAGCCTGCCGAGGAAGTCGGGACGACTGGCGTCACGACGTCCCTCTCCCTCTACACCGTGACCGTGACGGTCACGGACAACCACGACGGCACGCTCGCGGCTTCCTCCAAGATCACGCGCGTCCACGACGACCGTGGCAACGACGTGGCTCCCAAGGACGCGGCCGCAAAAGTCGCCTCCTTCGTGAACGTCTTCGACGCCACCTCGCAGGACTGGACGCCCGTCGCCATGAAGAAGCTGAACGACGCCTCTGGCGCGCTGCCTCTCCAGGCCGGCATGTTCGAGTTCACTCTGACGCCCGTCGGCGACGCTCCCATGCCCGCCGGCGCGACCGAGATAGTCGGCCACAACGACGCCCATGGCGCCGTCGTCTTCAACGCCATTACCTTCACGGGCGAGGACGTGGGCAAGACCTACCAGTACAAGATCGCCGAGAAGACCCCCGATAATGCTCGTCCCGGCATGACGTATGACAGCACGGTTTGGATTGCGACCGTGAACGTGACCCACGAGACGGTTGACGGCAAGAACGTCGTCAAGGTAAGCGCGTCCTATGCCCGCGACGGGCAGAGCGAAAAGGTCGAAAAGATCACGTTCGAGAACTCCTATAAGCCGACGTCTCTCTCCGAGACCGGAGTCATCAAGGGTGAGAAGCGCCTCGTTGGCCGCGACATGCTCGACACGGACGACTTCAAGTTCTCCATGGAGCTCGTCTCTGGCCCCGAGAATGGCGTCGCCTCCGAGATGACCCTCTCCTATGAGACCAACGGCAACGTGGTCAGCTTCGAGTCCGGCGAGATGACCTTCACCAAGCCTGGCGAGTACACCTTCGATATTCGCGAGCTCGCTCCCGACACCGATAGCGCGGGTATCACGTGGGACCGCCACGTCACTACCGCAACCGTCACTATCGTTGACGACAACGGCAAGCTCGTCCTTGGGGACGTCTCCTACGACAACACGACCTCTGCGATCGATGCTGACAAGGCCGTTACCGACCACGCGGCCTTTACGAACGTCTACGCGCCCACCGAGGTTACCTACTATCCCGGTCTTACTGTGAGCAAGGTTCTCACCGGCCGCTCTATGGATATGGGTATGTTCTCCTTCAGCATCACGGGCAAGGATGCCACCGCCGAGAACGGAACCACCGCGGCGACGGCCGACGAAGCAAATGCCTTGCTCGCCGATTCCGACAAGAGCTTCACGAACACTCAGAGGCGCGCGAGTGGCATCGCCGAGGATATGGCGAAGCTGTCTGACGTGGTCTTTACTGCGGAGAACGCCAACAAGACCTACGCGTTTGACGTGGCGGAGGTCATCCCCAGCGACGCCGACAAGCTCCCTGGCGTCACCTATGACGAGCGCGTGCGCGAACTCGTCATCTCCGTCGTCGACAACCTCGATGGCACCATGACGGTTACGACGAAGATCGACGGCCAGGTTGTGGATGACGACAACCGCAAGATTCTGTTCGAGAACACCTACAAGGCGGCGGACGCCAACTTCGCCACGGCCGACCTCGGCCTGACGAAGGTGCTCGAGGGCGTTGACGCCTGGCGTGAGAACGACCACTTCGCCTTCCTGCTCGAGGGCGTCGACGGTGCTCCCGTCCCCATGGGTGACGACGGCGCTCCCTCCACGAGGGTCGTCCTCGGTCCCGATGACGTCGTCGACGGCGCGGCGAACATTGACTTTGGCTCCATTGTGTATACGCAGCCTGGCCAGTACGAGTACAGGGTCACCGAGGAGCGCGGAAGCGCCGGCGGCATGAGCTACAGCGACAACGTCGCCGCCTTCCGCGTCACCGTGCGAGACAACACGGACACTGGCAAGCTCGAGGCGACCGTCAGGCTCGTCTCCGGTGACAGGGAGTTCGTCAACACGTATGACTCCAGCATCCCGACTGACCAGCTCGTGAAACCGCACTTCTCCAAGGTGCTCGAGGGCCGCGATTGGCAGGATGGCGACGAGTTCAGCTTCACGATTAGTGCCAAGACCGACGGTGCGCCCCTCCCCGTTGATGCCAACGGCAAGGAAGTCACCACCGTGTCCGTCCACAACAAGAGCGAGGCCGATGACTTCACGTTCGGCACCATCCCGTTCACCTATGACATGGTGCGTGAGGGTCCCCGCACGTTCGAATACGAGGTCCGCGAGAATGCCTCCGGCATCCCCGGAATCTCCGATGACACCCACGTCGCGACCGTGACCGTGAAGGTCTCCGACGAGGGCAACGGCACGATGGGCGCTGTCGTGACGAACGAGAACAACGTCTTCACGAACACGTATCGCTCGCAGCTTGACTACACCGCGGCTGGCGGACTGAGCGTTACGAAGAGGATGAGCGGCCGAGCGCTGACCGCGGGCGAGTTCGGGTTCGACGTCGTCGCCACGGGCGACGGTGACAAGCTCGGCATTGCCGGGCACCACACCAACGCCGAAGCGCCCGCCGACCAAGAGGCACTCGTGGTGAACTCCTCCACCTCCGCCACGTTCACTCAGGAAGACGTGGGTAAGACCTACTCCTACACTATCACCGAGGCGAACGGTGACCTTGGCGGCGTCGCCTATGACGCCACGACCTACTACGTCACCATCACCACGGCCGACAATCCCGCCACGGCTACCCTTACGGTGACGACCCACGTTACGAGCACGTCTGGAGCCGACGACACGTACGTCTATGTCGCCGGGTCTGACGCGGCCGCGGCTGCGAAGATCACCTTCGAGAACTCCTACGCCGCCGCCGGCGAGACGACGCCCATCGTGGGCACGAAGTCCATGACGAACGGCCTCATGTTCGACGGCGACTTCACCTTCAACCTCGCCTATGGCGCGGGTAACCACGAGGTCGTCTCCACCACCAAGAACGTCTCCGGCCGGGTGGACTTCGGGACCCTGTCCTACAACAGCAACAAACTCGCCCGCCTCGTTGATGAAGGCCATGCCACCCGCACCGGAAACACCTGGACCATCCCGTACGTCGCCTACGAGGTGACTGACGGCCTGAGCGACCGTGGCGTGACGCCTACGGCAGCCAACTTCTCCCTCACCGTGAGCGTTACGGACAACGGAGACGGAACGCTGACCTGCGCGGCGAACCTCCCCGAGCGCGGCCTTACGTTCCTTAACACGTACGCAACGGGCGAGCCCGTCTCCATCGGGCTCGCGGGCGCCAAGAGCCTGAGCGTCCCCGAAGGCCTTGACGGTGCGGACATCGCTGGCAAGTTCACGTTCACCGTGACGGGCGAGGATGGCGCGCCCATGCCCGAGCGCACCACCGCCACGAACGACGCGAAAGGCAACGTCGACTTCGGCTCGATCACGTTCACGCTCGACGATCTCCTGAAGGCCCTGCCCGAGACGCAGAACGCCACGGACGAGGCCGACGGGACGCAGAACGTCCCGACGACGAACGCCCCCGAGGCCACGCCTGACGACCAGGCTGGTAAGCCCGTCACGGGTGCGGAGAACTCCGGCGACGGAACCGAGCCCGAAGGCGCTGCTTCCGAGGCGGCCCCTGAGGCCCAGGAAGAGGCTCCCACCGCGCCCGAGGCCAGCGCGCCTGCTCCTTCCACCGAGGAAACCGGCGCGGCTCCCGTATCCGAGGTCGAGGCCATCCCCAACCACGACGCCCAGGCCGAAGTCACCGCCACGGCATCCTGGCGCGGCGCCCGCAGGCTGATGCGCGCCGTCTCCGACACGCCCGAGAAGGATGGCGCCACGGCCGAGAATGACGCCACGCCCATCCGCGAGCGCTCCCACACCTTCCGCTACGTCATCACCGAGAGTGGATCTGTGGCTGGCGTCACGAACGACGCCCAGTCCACGCGCGTCGTCTACATCAGGGTTACGGATGACGGCCACGGCAAGCTCACGGTCGCTCGCGTCGACGCGAGCGGCAACGAGCTCTCCGGCCCCGCGTTCGCCTTCACGAACTCCTACAGCGTCGACCCCACCACCTCGAGCGTCACTGATCAGATCGGTGTCCACAAGACGCTGACCGGCCGCGACCTTGCAGCAGGGGAGTTCACGTTCGAGCTTCTCGAGGACGGCAACGTCGTCGCCACCGGTATGAACGACGCCTCTGGCAACGTGGCGCTGAGCGGCATTAAGTACGACTGTCCCGGCGTCCACCACTACACGATCCGCGAACGCGGCCATGGAACCGTCGAGAACGGCGTCACGTTCAGCGACGTCTCCTACCACGTGACGACGACCGTCACGGACAACCACGATGGCACCCTCCGCGTCACGCACGAGCTCGAGGATGCCCGCGAGGCGGAGTTCGTCAACGCCTACGAGGCCAGTCCCACGAAGCTTTCCCTGACCGCGACCAAGGTTCTCGAGGGGACGGATCTCAAGGCCGGGCAGTTCACCTTCAAGCTCTCTGGTGGCGACATTGAGGTCACCGCGAAGAACGACGCGAACGGCCAGGTCAGGTTCGAGGAGCTCTCGTTCACCCGAGCTGGTACCTACACGTTGACCATCACCGAGGTGAACGACGGCCAGCAGCACGTCACCTATGACGAGACGGCCCGTAAGGTCACCGTCACCGTCACCGATGACGGCAAGGGCAACCTCATCGCAAGCGTCAACCAGGATGAGGCTGCGGCTTGCGTGTTCCGCAACACGTACACCAAGCCTGAGGAGCCCGCAAAGCCCACCACGCCTACCACGCCTACCACGCCCACAAAGCCCACGCCGCCCACGAAGTTCGTCCCCAAGACGGGTGACCCCATCGAGTTCGCGCCGATCATCGTCAGCACCGTCCTCGGCGTCGCGGTTCTCGGCATCGCCCTCGTCGTGAGCAAGAGAGGCAAGCGGAGCTAGCGGTTAGGGGAACCAAGCCGGTGGGGGTGCCGGTGAGGGATACGTCACCCTCTGCCAGGAGGGGAGTCGGCAGCCTCCTCCCTTCTACACCCGCGACCCCACCTGGCAATTTGGGAGCCGAGGTCCTCGAGGCCTCGGCTCCTTCCTTTTGGCGTGCCCGGGTCGCGAGCTTCCCGTCGTGCGGTGTCGCTCGAGCGCGCAAATTGGGGGCGTGTTCAAAGTTGCGCAAAAATGAACACGTCCCCAATTTGAGGGCGAGAGGAGAAGAGCTTGCCTGCGCTGCTGCCTGTGATCTACCTGACTTTTGTGAGTCTGGGCTTGCCCGACTCGGCCCTGGGCGCCGCGTGGCCGTCCATGTATGGTGGGCTTGGGGCCGGCGTCTCTTGGGTCGGCCTGGTCTCGGCCATCATCTGCCTGGGGACCATCGCCTCAAGTGTGGCGTCGGTCTCCGTGGTGAGGAGGCTGGGCACGGGCAAGACCTCGGCCGCCTCCGTGGTCATGACTGCGGCGGGCCTCATGGGCTTCTCGCTGTGCACGGAGTTCTGGCAGCTCTGCCTGTGGGCAGTGCCGTACGGTCTCGGTGCCGGTGCTATCGATGCCGCGCTCAACAGCTACGTTGCCATTCATTACGCCTCTCGTCACATGAGCTGGCTGCACTGCATGTGGGGCGTCGGCGCCAGTGTCGGTCCCGTGATCGTCGCTCGCTGCCTGGTTGGCTCCACGTGGAACGTCGGCTTCAGGGTCCTGGGCGTGATTCAGCTGGTCATTGCCGCGCTGGTCACTGCCTCCCTACCGTTTTGGAACCGTGTCGGCGGGAAGTCCGCTGGTCGCGCTGCCTCTGACGAGGACGTTAGGCCCTCGGACGCCTCCCGCCGCGAGCTACTGCGCGTTCCTGGCGTCCGTGAGTGTCTGGTCTGCTTCTTCTGCTACTGTGCCTTTGAGAGCACCTGCGGCGCCTGGGCTGCGAGCTACTGCACCTTCGCGCGTGGCGTCTCCGCAGGCGATGCGGCCGCCTGGGCATCCTTGTTCTACGTGGGTATCACCGCCGGACGCGCCGTTTCGGGCTTTCTGACGATGCGCCTCAATGACAGTCAACTCATCCGCCTGGGCCAGGCGCTCATCGCCGTGGGCCTGGTCCTGTTGCTGGCTCCGCTTCCCAACGCGGCTGCCATGGTGGGGCTCGTGGTCTGCGGCCTGGGCTGCGCGCCCATCTACCCGAGCATCATCCATTCCACGCCCGAGAACTTCGGCGCCTCCAACGCGCTGGTGCTCACAGGCCTCCAGATGGCGTTTGCCTACGTGGGCTCCCTAGTGATGTCACCCCTCTTCGGCGTGCTAGCCGAGGGTGTCTCTCCCGCGATCTACCCCTTCTACCTGGCCGCACTTCTCGCCGTCATGGCACTCATGGCCGAGGCCGTGAACCGCGCCTGCCGCCGCGCGTGACAATTGCCCCGTCCCCGCCGCCATGCCGCGGGTATGATGTGACGCATAAGACCGATGACCGAGGGGTGCGCATGACTGCTGATTCCAACGGCGCCGAGCTTCGCGAGGGCGTCTCCGCAAAGACCGACGAGCTTGCCAGCCAGCTTCTGGGCAAGGCGCTGGACGTCCTGGCCGTTGGCGAGGAGCTTGACGTGCTCTTGGCCGTCCAGGACGCGTCTGACGCCGTTGCCAGCTACGAGTTTGCCGACGACGGCCCCGAGGAGTGCCTCGAGGGCGCCCACAGGCGCGTGGGCGAGCTGGCTCGCGACCACGGGGACCCCCGCGCCCACCTGGGCGAGCCCCTGCGCTACGCCCTTGCCTACCGTGGCGCCATCGCAGACGAGAAGGGCGCCTACCAGGACGCCGTCCTGCTGGAGTTCGGCGAGCGCGGCTGGCGCAGCTACTCCGCGTTCTCGCTGGTTGAGGTCACCGGCGACGAGGACACCTTTGGCTGGACGGAGCCCCAGCCCGCAGGCGAGCTGGACCCGCTGCTGTAGAACACGTGACAGCACCGCCTGGCACGCTCTTCTCGCCGCTCGCGCTGTATAATTCCCCAGTTGCCGAAAACTGAGGCAGAGACCAAGCGAGAGGGACATATGCGCCAGGAGAACATCAGGAACATCGCAATCATTGCGCACGTCGACCACGGCAAGACTACGCTCGTGGACCAGCTGCTGAAGGCCACGGACGCCTTCCGCGCAAACCAGCAGGTCGAGGAGCGCGTGCTTGACTCCAACGACCAGGAGCGCGAGCGAGGCATCACCATCCTGGCCAAGAACATCTCTATCGAGTACAAGGGCATCAAGATCAACGTCCTTGACACCCCGGGCCACGCCGACTTCGGCGGCGAGGTCGAGCGCGTCCTGCGCATGGCCGACGGTGCCCTGCTGCTCTGCGACGCCGCCGAGGGCCCCATGCCCCAGACCCGCTTCGTGCTCTCCCACGCCATCGCCGCCGGCCTGGCTGTCATGATTGTGGTCAACAAGATCGACAAGCCCGGCGCGGACCCCGAGAAGGCCTACAACGACTGCCTCGACCTCATGGCCGACCTCGGCGCCACCGACGAGCAGCTCGAGTTTGCCATGGAGCACGCCATCTATGCCTCCGCGGTCAACGGCTTTGCCCGCCTGGACCCCGAGGACGGCAACATGGACATGTTCCCCATGCTCGACATGATCGTGGACGACATGCCCGCCCCCGACGTGGACCCCGACGGCCCCCTCGCCATGCAGTGCGTCACCATCGACCACTCCGACTACGTGGGCCGCATTGGCATCGGCCGCGTCTACTCCGGCACCATCCACGACGGCGACAAGATCCTCGTCGTGAAGAACGACGGCTCCCGCGCCATGAGCCAGGTCAAGCAGCTCTTCACCTTTGACTACCTGGGTCGCAAGGAGTGCACCGAGGCCGTCGCCGGCGACATCGCCGCCGTCGTGGGCATTGACACCACCGACATCGGCGACGTCTACACCGACCCCGAGAACCCCGTCGAGCTCGAGCCCATCGAGATCGACCCGCCGACCCTGTCCATCGTCTTTGAGGCTTCGA
>OGRN01001947.1_pt1 | contig 16664 bp, 15 predicted proteins | sample 1553401 | NCBI WGS metagenome assembly OGRN01 (sample SAMEA2580096, study PRJEB22360) | human gut metagenome | biome: human gut; feature: human-associated habitat; material: faeces | place: Denmark | collected 2008/2010 | reverse complement strand
GGATATGATATAGAAGAAGGATATGCTTGTCCAGAAGCTATAATAATAAAGGGTGGAAGTTCAATTGAAAGTAATGAATTATTCAAAGATGGATTAATAACAGTTCAAGATGAAAGTGCTATGATTGTAACACCACTTTTAGATGTAAAAGTAGGAGATATTATTAAAGTTATATTCGGTTATCGAGAACTAACAGTAAAAGTTATGATGATACAGAAACAGGCTAATAAAAATGATGCTTCACTAATGTTTGAAGTAATTGAAGAAAAACTAATTAAAAAAGAAGAAACAAAAGATATTCTAGAAAGTGAACTATAGAATATCTTTTTTGTTCTATTTGAAAGAGAAGTATCATAAAATACATTGAATGAAATAGGCGAAGTCTAAAGACCTCGCCCCTTCCCGAACCGTACGGGCACCTTTCAATGCATACGGCTCTCCATTTCTAAGTGAGTTTTCGTTTTGTAATTTGATTGAACTCTAGAAGGTTTTGACTGACCTTTATAAAACATTCTCTGCACAAACATATCTGTCTACGGTTTATTCTTATCATCTCTTTGACGATATTAGAATAAGGCATATGTAATAGACTAATCTTCTTTCTATGAAACATTATATGTTGTTGTGGATTACCACATATGTAACATTTCCGTTTTAAAGGATTAGAGTCTCTATATTTGTATTCCACATCCTGCTTAATTTTATTGAGCCAATGTGGGAAGAATGTTTTATCTCGTTTGAATGAACGGTATAGAGCCAACTTGATTGTTTTCTCTATCCCTTTATCATTCGTATATGTGTAAGGGAGTTGAGAATGATATTTCCTAAATACTTGTCTTAAGGAGATATCATACTTACGCGCAATCGTGTAGGCAATGGAATATTGAATGATATATTGAATTCTATGCATTTTGTGGTAATTCACACATCCTTGATTATTATTAATCAGACCTCGAAGAACCTGATTACCATAGGTAATGATGTCTTCTATAGGTTTGAATAATAATCGTTTTATAGATGTAGGATGTCCAAATGCATCGCACATTCCATTGTCATGTAACTTGCGTATCAGTTTATTTGTATCAATCCGTATATCTATGTTAGGGAAACCTCCTGTTGATGAGGTAACCAAGAAAATGTGCTTTCTCATTCTTCGCATGTGTTATGACGGTCTTTTCTTCACTTAATCTTAGGTGGAGCACTTCATCAAGGAATTGTTTTAATTCCTGTTTTAACTGTTCGGCATAGGCTTTTGAAGATATAGTGCCAACTAGAAAGTCGTCGGCATAGCGGACATAGTGAATTCTGCGAAAGTTAGGATCGAAATTATCAACAGCTGATGTTGATTTCAGTTCTTTCCTTAATCTTTGGATTTCCTTTATGTCATGTACTGAAATAGCTTTATTAAGCTGATATCTCAGTCTGGCATATTCGGGATTCTGTTTACGATATTTTCCCATCGTATCACGTTCGATGATATCTTCCATAAATCTATCCAGTTTATCGAGATAGATATTGGCAAGAATCGGACTTGTACAGGAACCTTGAGCGTTGCCCAATTTTGTTGGCTGAAACTTATGTTCCATGTCAAAGTATCCTGCCTTGAGCAGTTTGTTGATGAGGCGAATGAATCGTTCATCCTGAATCCTTTCACGAAGAATAGATTGCAGTATACGATGGTCAATTTCGTCAAAACATGCAGAGATGTCCCCTTCAATAAACCAAACCGTAGAGTTCCACGTATAGACCTGAGCCAGTGCACTATGTATACTGCGATTTGGACGAAAGCCATGGGAAAGATTGGAAAATGTTGGTTCGTAAATACATTCGAGTATGATACGAACACATTCCTGTACTAGCTTATCCTTTCCATTAGGAAAGCTCAGCTTACGCATCTTTCCATTTTTCTTGGGAATGTAAGTGATTCTGTTAGGATGAGGCTGATAGCTTTCATCTCTAAAGGATGAAATGAGTTCATCAACCCACTCTTCGCAGAATCCATGCAGAGAAGTACCATCGCTGCCAACGGTTTCAGCACCATCATTGGATTTGATATTGTTGTAGGCGATGTAGTAGAAGTCTCTGTCATATAGAAGACGATAGACATCTTTGTTGATGTAACAGTGATTTTGACTGTTACGGGAACGAAAACCTTCTAGTTTCGTTAAAAGTTTTTGATGACTCATTCGGGTCAACTCCTTTCAAAAATAGAAATTAGAAACTGTCTCCTTTTACCATGTATTATCCATTACAGATAATCGTTGGGCTACTGTTGAGACTCTCTACCCGTGATAGTTTAAATAGAACAAAACCAGAGCACTAGGGTATATCACGGTAACGCTTAGTATAGTGTATCCATACTTAGGTATCCAATTGGTCTTTTCGGCTGACGATATCAGCTGTGCCAAACTGCCTACTTATGCTCAATCTCCGTTATATTGAGCATACAGTTTGGAGACAAGAGTGGGTACTTGAATGTTTTCCAAAAACCACGAGACTTGGATTCAGCTCTAGAAGCTTTACCATATATGGCCTAGCTTGCCAGGCCACTCGTCCAAAATGGACTAATCCTGGCTTTACCGACATGCTATGGTTCCCGTTGGGTTTTCCCCGCGAGGTAAGTCGGTTGCTTTACATCGCAATGTAGGAGCGATGATTTCTAAAGAAATATATATTAAGCGCAAGAACGTGCGCACACTGAGGAGGAAAGTGTATGGACGATACAATCAGCAACCCTTTACGTTTTGAAACTAATCCATATCATAACGTAATTATTAAAGATCGAAAGATTATGGAGATTACAGGAGTAAAACAGATAGATAGTTTTGATGCGAATGAATTTTTAATAGAAACAGCACAAGGCTGGATGTTGATTCAGGGGAAAGAACTGAAATTAGGAAAGTTAGATACAGAGCGTGGAGATGTGGTAATTAAAGGAGTTATAGAATCTATGACATATGTAACAAATAAAAAGGGAAATGGAAAGGAATCAATGATTACAAAAATATTTAAATAATGTTACTGCCAGTACAAATACAAGCTATACTTTATCACTTTATAGTTGGTTGGGTATATGCGTTAGGATTCAGTTTTATTATTAGTTTTGTAAAATATATCCATTTTCCATTTTTAAAAGGTATAATTGAAATCATTTATCATCTTGTATTTACATCTATTATGTTTTATGGACTTTATCATATCAATGGTGGAGTAACCAATATATATTTAATTGGTTTTTTTATTATTGGTGTATTCATATATTTTATCTTTTATTTATCAAGCTTACTGCCGATTTCACTCCATCCACAGTTAAATACATATTGTGCAAATTCTTCCAGCTGCTTCTCATTATATAAACTTAAATCCATCGTTTTCAGCTTGGATTCTACTATTTTTTTGTTGTATCTCAGATCGGATACATATGAACATTCCACTCTCTTTATCATATCATCAAATATATCTCTTTCCATATGTTCCCTCTTTTCTACATAATGTTAATTATGTTGTAGTTTTCGATATAGGTATTTTGACTCGAAAATATGAAAATAAAAAAGAAAAAATAAATGTTTTACATAATTAAAGTGAAAGGACTGTTTTGTATTTTTGTGACGTTTTTTAATGTTGACAGTCTTTGTAATACAGACTAGAATATAGTTGGACTGAGTTTGGACGATTTATATTACAACATAATTAACATTATGTCGTCATTCTACAAGCATTTCTAACATTTCCATGCTCTTTTTCCATTCCATAATTCCATCCGAAGCATAAATCCTTGTCACCTCGATACTGCTGTGTCCCAGAATATCCGCAAGCTGCAACAGATTTCCTGTAACCCTGTAAAAAATTCTTGCAAACATATGTCTGAAATTATGCGGAAATACTTTTTCGGTTTCCACCCCCGCACTTACTGCAAGCTGTTTTAATTCTCTCCATATATTCGACCGGTCTTTTTCATGACCTGATCTCGTTATAAACACATTTCCCTTTTGAATTCTGTTTTTTCTTATATAATACAACAGTCTTTTTCTCAACTGATCCGTTAAAATAACCGGTCTGTATTTTCCTTTATTCCACACCTTCACGATCCCTCTTTGAACACTATCAACTGAAAAATATCTTAGCTCACTGATCCGGATTCCTGTCCCTGCAAGCGTCTCCATAATCATTACAAGCTGTTCCTTTCCCTGCTCTTTTGCTTTCCGCACCAGTTTGATATAATCGGATTTCTGCAGTTCTCTTTCCATCATCTTTGAATTACAGCCCTGTACACGGACTCTGCGGAGCTTCCATTTTCCAAGCCCAACGGCAAGTAAATACTGATTCAGTGCCACAAGCATCGAATTTACACTGCTTACTGCATAATGCTGCACCAGCCACTCCCGGTAAGCAAGCAGAAGTTCCTTATCTATTTCTTCCGCTTCTGCTGCATAGGAATAAAAAGTCGTTACATCTGTCATATATTTCTTCTTTGTTGCCTCCGATGCTTCCCGCTCGATCAAATACTTCATAAAGATTTCTTTTTCAAATTTCATTCCGCTCATAATGTGTCCTCCTAGTTTTTTTTTACTCACATTATTTCACAGATCTGAAATTTTATTAACCAAAAAAGCAGTAGGACAAAAACTTTTTTCATTGTCCTGCTGCTCATATCCGCCTATTTTTCTTAATTGATTTTAATTTGCATGAATCCTATCATAGTAGTACTGGAAATCTGGAAGTGGAATATCCTTCTTTTTAATATTTTTCTGAGGATAAAAAAGTAATTCCACCTCTTTTGGTGGCATCATCTGGAGTTCTTCAATCGGAATTCCTCCCGCGTGATAACGTTCCATAATCAAAGATAATGTTCCGGATCCAATCTTATACCGATCCATGCTAGAACTTCTTAATTTTTATATTATATTGGCTTGAATCCTTTTCCACGCACTTCATTCGATTCCATTGTAACAAGAAACGCTGATGAATCTACTTTCTTTACAGCTTCTTGAATCGTATACATTTCTTTATTGTTACATGCACACATTAATACTTCTTTTTCACGTCCTGTATAACTTCCTTCTGCCTTAATCAAAGTTGCCCCTCGTTGTGATAGCTCATCAATTTTTGCCGCAATTTGTGGTCCCTTTTCTGTTACAATCAAAGCAAGTTTTCCAGCATCAACGCCATACATTAGCTTATCTACGACAAATGATAGAATATACGTTCCAATTAATCCATAAATAATCTTATCAATGTTTCCATGCATCAGAATTCCACCAATAATTACAATAATAAAATCCATAACAATGATAATTTTTCCTACAGAAATATGTGGCTTTGCCTTGTGTATTGCCATCAAAACAAAATCTGCTCCACCTGTAGAGGTATCTCTCATGTAAATTAATGCATATCCGATTCCTGAGAATACACTCATACAAATACAAGATAACATCATATCACCTTGGTAAATTGGAAACAATGGAACAACCCAGTCCATCAGTATATTAGAAATTAACATTGTCTTTATTGATCTTAAAAAAAATTGTTTTCCCAACAACTTGTAACAAATTAAAATAATTGGAATATTCAAAATTGTCGTCATTGTACCAATTGGAATTTTCCAAAAATAATAAAACACGATTGCAATACCTGATATACCTGCTACCGGAAATCCAGATGCCACTGCAAAATTATAGACTCCAATCGCAATGAAACAACCACCTACAATATCAAGTAAAATATCAATTAAAAATGTCTTTGCCTTTGATTTCAATGTGAATTCCTCCCTATTACGGAATCTTATTTCTTTTGCATCACAATACATTGATATGTTTGCAGTTTTATTGAACCTGTAAGGATTTCATCAGTAATCAAATTTGTATAACATTCATTCAAAACCATCTTCACAGGATGTCTGTTAAAATTCTGAAGAAAATATACATCATCTTTCTGTTCTTTTCCACTTCTTTTTGAAACAGTAACTCCATAAGGTAATGTTTCCGTCAAATTTGCTTCCACATTTGCTTCCTCAATTACATCGCCCAAAAATTCTTTCAAAAATTCCAGATCTGGTTGAACAGCAACATAGTAAGCTTTTCCTTTGCCATACGCATTTTCTGTAATTGCTGGAGTATTTACATTGTAATCTTGCAAGTATGTTCCCAACGGCTTTGCAGTTTGAAGTGTCACAACTTCTCTTAACACACCGGCTTTATATACACCGTCTTTATAGGAGAAAGTATTTGGAAAATATTCATTCCCCACATCAATCTCATCAACTGATAATCCTAGCAATCTCTCATGTGGTCTCTCTCCAATAAAACATAAATCTGTTTCATTTACTACTCCACTCCAATAAGTTGTTACATATATTCCACCTGCTTCCACGTATGCTTCTACTTTATGAATATACTCTTTTTTATGCAAGTACAAGGTCGGAGCAACCACAAGCTGATAATCTAACAACTCTCGATCCATGGAAATTATATCAACTTCAATTCCTTTTTCCCAAAAAACCCGATAATATTTTAAAAGTTCTTCCGTATAATCAAATTTTCTCGATATTGCTTGTGCGTCAGAAAGAGCCCACCAATTTTCCCAATCCATAATAATAGCTACCTTCGCCCTATTACATGTACTTAGTATTTGACTGCTTAGCTTTTCTAGATCTTTGCCAATCCAAGCAACTTCTTGAAAAACTCTATTCTTTTCTGACGCATCATGACCAACAACCGCTCCATGAAACTTTTCACTCGATCCTCTGCTTTTTCTCCATTGAAAATAAAGAACACTATTCGAACCTAACGCAATTGCCTGCATTGAAGATAAGTAATTCATCCCCGGTCTTTTTACATTATTTTCCTCATCCCAATTCACAAGTGATGGTGTTGATTCCATCATCAAAAATGGCTTCTTCTGAAATCCTCTCATCTGGTTATGCATAAAGGCTGCCCACACAGCAATCGGTACTTCATCTTCTTTTGTATGCCAACTCGGATAAGAGTCCCAAGAAATCACATCCAACTCCTTTGCCCATTTATCATAATCCAATGGTGAAAAATACATCATCATGTTTGTTGTAACTGGAAGATCCGAATATGTTTTAACAGCTCGAATCTCTTCTCTACAAAAGTCCTGTAACTGTTCGCTCACAAATCTTTTCCAGTCCAATTTCAAACCGTGTAATTCATCCTCTCCCCTCGGAGAAGGTGAATGAATCTGTTCCCAATCGGTATAAGTATGACTCCAAAACGCACTCCACCATGCATGATTCAATGCATCCAATGTTTTGTATTTTTTTTTCAACCATTTCCGAAATGCTTTTTGACATTCTTCGCAATGACAAGAAGCATCCCTAAAATTTCCTCCGTATTCGTTTGATATATGCCAAAGAATTACTCCTGGATGTTTTCCAAAGCGTTCTGATAATTTCAAATCCAACTTTCTAGTTTTTTCTCTCATAACAGCAGACGTGTAACAAAAATTATGCCTTTTTCCTGGTAAATTCTGTATCCCGTTTTCATCTGTCTGCATTACTTCAGGATATTTTTGAGTCATCCAATTTGGCATTGCACCTGTTGGTGTAGCTAGATTTGTATAGATGCCATTGTCATATAAACGGTTAATAATTTCTTCTAAATAGTCAAACTGATATTTTCCTTCTTCTGGCTCTAAAAATGCCCACGAAAATATTCCTAGTGAAACATTATTTACATGCGCTAATTTCATTAACCGGATATCCTCTTCAAGAATATCCGGTCTATCTAACCATTGTTCAGGATTATAATCTCCACCATGCAGAAGACCTGGCATATTTATTTTTTTATATTCCATTTCTAATCCCTTTCTTTATAGATATCATTTATTATTTTACAGCTCCAGTAATACCTTCTGCAAAACTCTTCTGTAAAATAAAGAATACTAAGGCGGTAGGCAATGTACATATTAAGACTGCCAACATAAGCATTCCATAGTCTGTTACATATCCCTCTGTCAGATTTGCTACAACCATTGGCATTGTCATGCTCTCGGATTGTGTCATGATTACTTTCGGCCACATATAACTATTCCAAGCATTCATAAATGTAATAGTCATAGCCGCTGCATATGTTGATTTCATTGTAGGAATAAACATCTGAAAGAAGATTCTAATTTCCGAAAGTCCATCTAATCTGGCAGCTTCAATAATATCACGAGGAAATGATCTTGCACTCTGCCGAAACATCATGATTAAAAATGGGGTTGATATCGTTGGTAAAATGAATCCCAACGTACTATTTAACATTTTCATTTTTGCAACCATCTGAAACAATGGGACCAATGTCGTAATAAATGGAACCATCATTGCAAGAAGAATCACATCCATCACGGCATCTTTTGCTTTATCATGATAAATTTCAAATCCATATCCTGCCAAGGAACATATCACCATCGAAACTATTGTAAGTAATATTGCATATTTAAATGAATTGACCAATGCAGCCCATACATCTTGATTTGCCAGCAGATTTTTCAAGTTTTCTCCCAAATGAGAGCCAAACGATAATACACCTTTTGATACATCCACACTTTTGTTTGTGGATGCACTTACCATCCAGTACAAAGGAAATACTGAAATAAAAGTAACCAAAATCAAGAATGCATACATTCCTATATTTTTCATTTTTTTAATCACGTTTATCACCCACCCTCATTTGTATAAATGCTAATACTGCAACCAACAGTAATATGAAGAAGGACATCGCTGCTGCATATCCAAAATTCGGCACATACTTAAAACATAAATTATATATGTAATGTGACATAGAGATCGAAGCATTCGCAGGACCTCCATCGGTCAAGTTAATTGATTCATCAAATAACTGTAATGTTCCATTTGTTGACATTATTGCTGTCAACAAGATAGTTGGTTTTAATAATGGAACAGTAATCTTAAAAAATGTCTGTATTGCTGATGCTCCATCAATTTTTGCAGCTTCGTATACTGAATATTCAATGTTTTGCAATCCAGAAAGGAAAAATACCATATTATATCCTGTCCATCTCCACAAAAGAGCCAATATGATAACTATTTTTGCCGCAAATGGTTGTGTCAAAAAATTATATGGTTTATCCAAAATTCCCAAATTCACTAGAACATAATTTACTAATCCATCATTTGCAAACAAAGACCGAAAAATAATTGAGTACGCAACCAATGAAGTTGTACACGGCAAAAAAATCATTGTTCGGAAAAATCCTTTAAACCGTAAGTCTTTTTTATTTAGAATACAAGCTAACACCATCGCTACTACAAGCATAATGGGCACTTGAAGAATGAAATAAAAAAATGTGTTTTTTATTGACTGAATAAATACATCATCTTGAAACATTCTGATGTAATTTGTAAATCCAGCCATCTGCATATTTCTACCTTTCCCCGTCTGAAAAGATAAAACTAACGCTTTGATCATTGGCCAAAAACTAAACACCGCAATCAAAAATGTTGCTGGTGCCAAAAAAGCCCATCCTGTTAAATTATGCTTTTTTTCCAACGTCATTTTTCTTAGTTTGTTAGACACAAAAACTCCTCCTCTCTATCCATAAGGGTGATGGTTCTACATTCCATCCCCTTGTATGATAGGAATCTCTCTTACTGTCCCATATTAAAATTAACAGTATCTTCCGCTTTTTTAAGCTCTTTCTCTAAATCTGCACCATTTGTAATATTTGTTGTCGCAACAGAGATTGCGTCTCTTGCTTCATGGAAATATGGTCCCGTAATAATAGAAGGAACTTTTGTTGAATAATCAACTATTTTTTCAAACACTGCATCACCAGAGAAAAATTCATTCGGTACTGCATATGCATCAGAATCTCCTGCTGGTGTCCATGTAGCAATTGCTCCACAAGAGAGAATATTATTATATAACTCTGTACTTCCAGCAAATGTAGATGCAAGAAAATCTTCTGCTAACTCTACGTTTCCACAATTCCCTGAGATTGCCCAGGAAGAACCTCCAATATTTGAATAGTTTGTGGCACCCTTTACATTTGTAAGTTTTGGAATATTTGTAATAGCCCATTTTCCTGACTGATCCTCAGCTGTCTGAATTGTTCCCATAATCCAACACCCATTAATCACACCTGCAACTTCACTGTTCACCATTGAGCCAGTGTATTCATCCCAGTTATTTACTTCCTGTAACACACCTGAATCTTTCATTTTACAATATGTATCAATTACCTTCTTCAAAGTGTCATTTTTTGCAATATTCGTTGTTCCATCTTCATTAAACAAAGATGCTCCTGCAGACTGTAACATCATCGTAAGCAAATCACATTCGCCTGCTGTCGTTGTCAATAATGGTTTTCCTGTTTTTTCCAGTACTACTTTGCCTTTTTCAATCCACTCATCCCAAGTAATATCTGTAAAATCTTCTAAAGTCATTCCAGCTTCTTGCAAAATATCTGTACGATAACAAGCAATTGCTACTCCATTGTCAAAAGGCACTCCATAGTGTTTTCCATCTACAACAGAAAAATCTGTTTTACCAGGAGCAAATTCTGAAAAATCAATTTTCTTTTCAGAAATTTCTGTAAATACATCTGGATAAGATAATACATTTTTTTGGAATGCCTGGTCTTGCATCAAAAAAATATCTGGCAATGTGCTTAGATCTCCTGATATACCAGCCGTAGTAAGTCTAGACTGTACATCTACATCTCCAACTTCGACAATATCAATTTTCACATCTTGATGATCTTCTTGATAAATTTTTGCAGCTTCTTCCATTGCAAAAATATTAAATGTTTTGTCCCAACACCATACTGTAATTGTATTATCGTCTTTTTTGTCCCCTGAACCTCCGCATGCTGCAATACCCATTGCCATCGTAGCTATCAATAAAATTGCCACTATTTTTTTTCTCATTCGTTATATTCTCCTTCTACCATGCCCCTTGATACCCTATTGTTACCGCACTATTCTGAGCTCCTGCTTCCATCGAATCTTGAACATTCAATCCATTCAAAATCCCATATAAAAATCCGGCAATAAAACTGTCGCCTGCACCCATTGTATCAACAACTTTACACTCTATGATTCCAAATCGATACCAAGAATTTCCATCATACCCAATGCTTCCATTTTTCCCCAATGTTGCAATAATGACTTTAGGTCCTTTTTGTTGCATTGCTTTCATGAATTCCTTTAATTGTTCCGTACAATTTTCTTTTTCTTTTAAGCCCATGCTATGATATTTCTGTCTAAACTCATTGCGTGATTCCTCGTCAAAAGAGAAGAATGCATATGTCACATATGGAATCGCTTTCTCAACAATTGGATTTGCAAATTTATTGGCAAAATCAAATGCAACTGGAATTTCTTTCGAAATAAGTGGAAGCTCATCTTCAATCATTCCCCAAATTCCTGTAACCGCTAAATCATGTTTCTTTATAAAGGAAATGTCTTGTTCTCTTAGCTTAAAGTCTGCCAAAACACCTTCTTCATATTTTCCAAACACTCTATCTCCATCTACAATGTCAACATGTGTAACTGCGGTTTTTCCATCCAGCACTTGAATATGAGAAGTATCGACTCCTTTATTTTGAATTGCACTTATCATGATTTTTCCGAATGAATCAGTTCCAACAGCACCTGTATAAGAACTTTCTCCACCTAATCGTTTTATGTATACAGCAACATTCACTGGGTTTCCCCCTGGATAAGATTCATTCAATGAATCATAATAATCAATACAATTATCTCCTATTGCTGCTACTCTTATCTTTCTGTCCATTTTGCCACCTTAATAGTCCAGACATCTGTAATATCTTCTGATTTCCATAGGATGACAATTGACTTTTTCCATATGTACATCAATTCTCTGTGTTACCGCATGCATCACTAAATGTGATATATATCCTCTGTACTCTGGACTAATTCCTTTTAATTCAAATTTCTTGGTATCAATAATATTGTATTTTCCACAAATGCGTGGCAAGAAGTTTGCAACGCGCTCGCTCAATGATCTCTGAGAATCTTCCCCAATAAATACTGTAACTGGTGTATCTTTGTCAATTACTTCTAACATTCCATGGAAAAATTCTGCACTGTGGATAGATTTTGTACGAATCCAATGCTGTTCTTCCCAATAACACATTGCATAAGAATATGTGGCACCATACTGGTTCCCAGCCCCAACAAAATAATGAATTTTGTCGTCCTTATGACGATTTGCAAATTCTTCTCCGAAAGCATCTGCTTCCTTTTCAACTTCCACAAGTGCAGTTGCCAAATACTGATCCAACTCCTTGTATAAATCCTCATATTCTGGAAATTCTCCTGCATTGTACATAAATCTATCTGCTACCATATAAAATTTCAATTGTTCATTGGCAGGATATGTAATCACATAGTCTACAAGTTTTGCAAGTTCTGCAGTAGCAACATCAATAAAACCAATCACCCTTGCTCCACTCTTCTGTGCTTTTTTTACTCCATCTACGATTTCAGAAGTTGTTCCTGTAACAGACGAAATAATTACAATAGTTCCTTCTCCAACTTATTTATTTCCAGTTGTCAAATACTCTGCTGCGTTTTCAACAAAAAATGAAAGTTTTGATTTTTCTTTCATATGAACCTCTGCCTGGAGGCAAGATGCATATGTTCCACCGATACCGAGCCAACAAATATTCTTGTATCCTTCTTTACAAATTCCATCAATCAATTCATTAATTTGATTTCTCAGAGCAAGCGCTCCATTCACACTTTCAATCTGTTTCTGTTCATTAAATTTCAACATAGTGTTTTCCCTTTCCCTTCTTTTATATTGGTGACTATTTTTAAATTTAATATACCACTTTTTTCATTTTTTTCAATATTTCACGCAAAGAATATTGAATATTGTTGTATTTTTATAAATATAAATGCTTTTTTTTATACACAATGCATATATTTCTTTTATTCTGGTATGAAACGCATTTCAAGTTTACTATACCAGTTTTTATATTTATTTTTTATTTATTCATTTCTTTTTTCCTTTCCATTTGCTTTTTAAGAACTGACAACGTATAATTTGATTATAATTTACAAGTAAATTATAATATTAGGAGTTCTTATGAAAAAAAATTTATTAACTTTAGATGTTGCATTATCAAAAGAAATCAAATACATGCTAAAGGAAGAACACTATCTTCCAGGTGACAAACTGCCTTCGGAACGAAAGCTGGCAGAGCTGTTTCATGTACAACGCTTAACTGTTCGTGGAGCCTTGGATCTGTTACTTCAAGATAAAACAATTATCTCAAAACCACGAAGTGGTTATTACGTAGCGCCTAAACGCATTTTACAATCCATTCGTAATTTTTCCTTACATTCAGAGGAAGATAGCGGACAATTAACTTACGAATTATATGATTTCAAAAAAATAGAAGCAGATAACTATCTTGCAAGCGAAATGTTACTTCCTGAAAAATCGAAAATATACAAAATTGTTTGGCTTTATTCAGACGATACTCAACTAATTTGTATCAATACAACTTATATTCCTGAATATATCTATCCAGATCTCACCCAACAAATTGCTGCTTCTGCTCCTGCAATTGATTTGATTACAAACAATTGTCAAATAACCTTGGCAAAATCGAATCAAAAAGTCACCTTACTTTACGCAGACACAAAGACTGCTCAAATTTTAAATATTCCTGTTGGTAGCCCTTTAATGAAATACAAAGGGCTCATGTATGATAAACAAGGACATCTTGCAGTCTTTTTTGAAAATAATATGCTAATTGATCGTTTTGGTTTTATCAGGGAGGTAGTTTTATGAGCAATGATGATGTATTAGCCGCACAAATAAAATCTAGTATCATTACAAAAATTAAAACACAGGAATATCTTCCTGGGGAGTTGCTTCCTAGCGAACGGGATTTTGCAACAATGTATAGTGTAAGTCGGTATTTGATTCATGACATCTTTGACGAATTAATTAGCCAACATTACTTAATTCGCGTTCACGGAAAGGGAACTTTTGTCCGCAAACCCGAACAAAATCGAGTTGCTTTAGGAGTACTAAATGAATCAAAAAATGCCAGCTTTACATCTTTAGTTCGTAACTTTGGTATTGAAATTTCCAATAAATGCTTAGGCACAGGTATAATCAAAAACAGAAAATACTTTGCAGATAAACTTGGACTTTCTGAAGAAGATGAAATATACGGTATTCATCGAATTCGTCTTGGAAACAAGGAACCTCTTGCAATTGAGTTTACCTATGTTCCTATTCATTTTTTTTCAGATATCGATAATTACAATTTTGAGCACATATCGCTTTATGATTATATGAAATCCAAAAATCATTTGCCTGTAAAATTTAATGAGACAATGATGATGGTAGAAGCTGGCGAAAAACTTCAAAAGCACCTTCATCTTCCAAGTGCCACCTCTATCGTCAACTATATTGAATTCATAGGATACGATGAAAATGGTAATTTAGTTGAATATACAGAAAGTTATTCACGCCCTGATAAACTTGAAGTGCGCTTTGTCACAAATGATATCTAAATTCACTTTAATTTTACCATTTAGTATGTGTATGCACCATAAACAAAACAAGATAGAATATACACAAAATAATACTTTTGTTAGGGGCGGGGAAAATTGACCACCTAAAGTCGCTTAGAATTAACCATTTTTAGTCGGATAGAAAAGCTTTTCCTTGAAATTTTCTTCACGCTTGTCATCGAATACAGCAGAAGCATTGTTTAGGGTGTCTTAATTTATGAGACCATTATAGTACTCAATATAACAAAAATAAGGACAGCTTTTTAGAACCTCATTAGTTCAAAAAAACTGTCCTTATTTTACATCCTATCGTTTTTTATCTTTTATGTTTTCTTTTCTGTATTTGTGCGGTATCATTCCGTAACGTTTCTTAAATTGTCTGAAAAAATAGCTTTGATTCTCATACCCGACAATCCAGGGCTATTTCTTCAATCGAAAGCTTTGTATCGCGATTATGTGATTGAAGAAGCCATTTTATTCTCCGGTGTAAGCCCGAGGAGGGACGGCGTCTGCTTCAGTTCACGAATAAACCGATCAGTACAATCAGCACTTTTTTGTGTTTTTCAGGCAAGAACCACTTTCAGACTGCCTTCAAAAAACAGTTTGGTATAACTCCAAACGAATACAGGCGCAAGCGGTTATAAACCGTCCTGCGCCTGATGATGTCACCATGATCGGATTCGATGATCTGCCGATTGCAGATTCTTTATATGTCACATTTCTTATACTTCTCTTAAGTGCTGCTTGATCCTTGCAGTAAGTTTTCCATCCACATTATCGATCAGGATCGTATCTCCGCTGCCAACATTTCCTTCCAGAATCAGTTTAGCTGCCTCGGTTTCAACATTCTTCTGAAGATATCTCTTCAATGGTCTTGCACCATAGGTCGGATCATATCCGCCTTCCACTACAAGCTGTTTGGCTGCTTCGGTAAGCTCGATCCTCAGTTCTTTATCTGCAAGCCGTTTATTGATATCATTGACAAGCAGGCTGATGATAGAGTAGACATTATCTTTCGTCAGCGGACGGAACATAATCGTCTCATCCAGACGGTTCAGAAATTCCGGTCTGAAATGTGCTCTCAGATCATTCATGACCATCTCCTCTGCCTCTGGTTTGATATCGCCATTTTCATCGATACCATCCAGCAGATAAGAAGATCCGATGTTCGATGTCATGATCAGGATCGTATTCTTGAAATCAACGGTACGTCCCTGCGAGTCCGTGATACGTCCGTCATCCAGTACCTGCAGAAGTACATTAAATACATCCGGATGTGCTTTTTCTACTTCATCGAAAAGCACTACGGAATACGGTTTTCTGCGAACGGCTTCCGTAAGCTGACCGCCCTCATCATATCCGACATATCCCGGAGGCGCTCCGATCAGACGGGACACAGAATATTTCTCCATGTACTCACTCATATCGATACGCACCATATTGTTCTCATCATCAAACAGATTCTCGGCAAGTGCTTTTGCAAGCTCTGTCTTACCTACACCTGTAGGTCCAAGAAAGAGGAAGGAACCAATCGGCTTAGTCGGATCTTTGATTCCTGCTTTGGAACGGATGATTGCATCGGTTACTTTCGTAACGCCTTCGTCCTGTCCGATGACACGTTTGTGAAGTTCATCTGCAAGGTGCAGTGTCTTGCTTCTCTCGCTTTCGTTTAATTTTGCAACCGGAATACCAGTCCAGCGGGAAATGATCTTAGCAATCTCATCATCGGTAACACTTTCATGAACCAGTGACAGATCTTCATCTTTTACCTTTGCTTCCTCTTCTTCCAGCTGTTTCTGCAACTGTGGAAGACGTCCGTACTGAAGCTCTGCTGCCTTGTTCAGATCATAGCTCCTCTGAGCTGCTTCGATTTCACGGTTCAGCTGTTCAATCTGCTCACGGATCTTCTGTACATGTTCAACAGAATGTTTTTCGTTATCCCACTGTGCTTTCTGCTTTGCGAATTTTTCCCGTTCTTCGGCAAGTTCTTCCTGCAGTTTCTGCAGTCTTTCCTTGCTCAGTCGGTCATCCTCTTTCTTCAAAGCAGCTTCTTCAATCTCCAGCTGCATGATCTTACGGTTCAGTTCATCCAACTCTGTCGGCATAGAATCCAGCTCTGTCTTAATGGATGCACATG
>OGRN01001937.1_pt1 | contig 16713 bp, 13 predicted proteins | sample 1553401 | NCBI WGS metagenome assembly OGRN01 (sample SAMEA2580096, study PRJEB22360) | human gut metagenome | biome: human gut; feature: human-associated habitat; material: faeces | place: Denmark | collected 2008/2010 | reverse complement strand
TCTACACCGTAGGGGCGGATTCCATATCCGCCCGCGGGGCTTTCCGCCGCCGCACACGGCCACGGCGGCCAGAGGGCTGGCCGCCCTACATACTGCAAAATCACCTGGAAATTTACAAAGGAGGTTCCCACTATGTCCATCCAAAACGAAATCCTCAACGCTATCGCATCCCGGCGCAGCTGCCGGGCCTATAAGCCGGAGCAGATCACGGCGGAGGAGCTGGAGGCCGTCACCACCGCAGGCACCTGGGCCGCTACCGCTATGGGCAGGCAGAGCCCCGTCATGGTCGCTGTGCAGGACAAGGAAACGCTGGCCGAGCTGTCCCGCCTGAACGCCGCCGTCATGGGCACCCAAAACGACCCGTTCTACGGCGCACCCACCGCGGTGCTCGTCCTGGGCGAAAAGAATAACCCCAACGGCGTGCAGGACGCCAGCCTTGTGATGGGCAATCTGCTGCTGGCCGCGTCCGGCATCGGTCTGGGCTCCTGCTGGATCAACCGCGCAAAAGAGACGTTTGAAACGCCCGAGGGCAAGGCTCTGCTGGCCAAGTGGGGCCTTGATCCCGAGAAGTACATCGGCGTCGGCTACTGCATTCTTGGCTATCCCGCGCCCAATGGCACCCGCACACCCGGCCCCCGCAAGGCCGGCTATGTCCTGCACGTATGATTTTCGGCGTCGGCATCGACCTGTGTGACGCAGGCCGCCTTGAAAAAAGTTTGGCAAAGCAGAGCTTTCTCGACCATGTATTTGCGCCGTCGGAGCAGGCCCTGCTGGCATCCTTAGGCGAAAAGCGACGCGCCGAGACCGCCGCCGCAAATTTTGCGGCCAAGGAAGCCTTCTTGAAGGCCGCCGGCACCGGTCTGGGCGGCTTTGCCATGCCCGAGCTGGCCGTACTGCGCCAAAAGAGCGGTGCGCCCTATTTTGCCCTGACCGGCGCAGCCGCTGCCTGGGTCAGGGAGCAGGGCCTGACCGTTCATGTCAGCCTGACCCATGAGCGCGGGCTGGCAAATGCGCTTGTGCTTTTGGAGAAAGAGTAATTCTTGGCCCCCTCTGCGAGGGGGCTCCGCCCGCAGGCGGTGGGGGAGAGAGCTTCGCGGTTATCCGAAATATTTCGGGTCATGGCAAAGTTCTCTCCCTCCGGCCCTACGGGCCACCGCTCCCCTTCTGGCGCAAGCGCCACCTCCCCCGTGTCGGGGGAGTCTGTCTCGCCGAGGGAGGCAAGCTGAAACAAGGAGTGTGAACTGATTGGTTGAAAAGATGAAACTGGTGCGGGTGCAGGGCACGATGCCCCAGCTGAACGAGTTTATCGGCTCGTGCTGCATGGACGGACGCTTTGACCTTGAGCCCGCAACCAGATATATGTCGGAATCGCTGGGATACGGCGCTCTGAATGAGGAGAACCCCCACACCGCGATCCGCGACCAGATCGAGACGATGGCCAAAGAGGCCAATATGGAGCTGCACGAGGGGCAGCAGCACAGCGACCCGGTGGATGCCGAGGGCCGCAGCTATCTGAGCGACCTGCTGGAAAAGATCGACGACCTCTGCGCCGAGCGCAAGGTCCTGCTGGACCAGAAGAAGCTCTGCGAGGACGGCATCGAGCAGTACAGCCACTTTACCGGCCTGAAGGTCAACGTGGACGACATTCTCGACTGCGCCCACGTCAAGATCCGCTTCGGCTTCCTGCCGACGGAGGGCTACAACAAGCTGATGAACAACTACGGCGACGACCCGTACATCCTGTTCACCCCCTGCAACCAGACGAAGGCCGGTTACTGGGGCGTCTACATGACCCCGCGGGAGCACGCGCTGGAGACCGACGGCATTTTCTCGATGCTCTACTTTGAGCCGGTGCATGTGCCCGGCGCGGCTGGCTCGCCCGCCGAGATCATCGAGCACTTTAAAGAGAACCTCGACGTTGTCAACAAGAGCGTCGAGGACGTCAACGCCCGCATTGCCGCCCTGTGGCAGCAAAACGCCGACAAGGTCCAGCTGCTGTACAACACAGCCTGCTACTACGCGGCGGTCTACGACCTGCGCCGCATGGCCGCGGTCAAGGGCGAGCACTTCTTCTGCGTCGGCTGGGTCCCGGCGTCGGAGGTGGACGAGGTCGCGGGCAAGGCCCGCGGCATCCATGGGCTGCGCGTCACGGTGGACGGACCGGAATCCGCCGGTAAGATGACGCCCCCCACCAAGCTGAAAAACCCCTGGTGGAGCCGCCCTTTTGAGTTTTTCGTCGAAATGTACGGTCTGCCCGCCTACGGCGAGACAGATGTCACCGGCTTTGTAGCGATCACATTCACCGTGCTGTTCGGCATGATGTTTGGCGACGTCGGGCAGGGTATCGTGCTGGCACTGTTCAGCACCTTCATGTGGAAGGTCAAGCACAATGACCTGTTCCATCTCATGATCCCCTGCGGCATTTCGAGCACGATCTTCGGCCTGGTCTACGGTTCTCTCTTTGGCTACGAGGAGGCCCTTGACCCGCTCTACCATGCGCTTGGCATGGCAGGCAAGCCCGTTTCCGTTATGGATTCCATCACCGGCATCCTGATGGTGGCTGTCTACATCGGCATTGTGCTGGTGCTGGCCGCCATGGTACTGAATATGTACACCCACGCCCGCCACAAGGAGTGGGGCGAGTTCATCTTCTCGCCCAACGGCCTTGTCGGCATGGTGACCTACCTGTGCGGCGTTGATCTGGCGTCCGCTTATATGGGTGCTGTCACGTTTATGCCGCAGGTGCTGGCGGTGGTCGGCATGGTCGTCGGTCTGGTGCTGCTGCTCTTTGCGGAGCTGCTGGCCCCGATGGTCGAGGGCAAGCCCTGGAAGCCTGCGGGCGGTATGGGCAACTACCTGATGCAGAGCGTATTTGAGCTGCTGGAAACGGTGCTGAGCTACCTGTCCAACACGATCTCGTTCTTGCGTGTCGGTGCGTTCGTCATCGTCCACGCCAGCATGATGATGGTCGTCTTTACACTGGCCGGTACGCCGAACAACATTGTTGTGGTCATCCTGGGCAACCTCGTGGTCATCTGCCTCGAGGCACTGCTCTCCGCCATTCAGGGCATCCGTCTGGAGTTCTACGAGATGTTCAGCCGCTGCTACAAGGGCGGCGGCCGCAAGTTCGTAGCCTTTGATTTGAAGAAAGCAAAAGCATAAGATGCGCCGTAGAGGCCGGACATGTCCGGCCCGCAACCATCCCACAATCGGACGATAGAATCGAAGCCGCGGGCCGGGCATGCCCGGCCCCTACAAATATTGTGATTTTGTTTGGAATTTCTTCGGTTCCTTCTTTGCAAAGAAGGAACAAACCCCCGTTAAGAATCCGAATCCAGCTTCAGCACCGCGGTAAACGCCTCGCTCGGCAGGGTCACGCTGCCCAGCTGGCGCATCTTCTTTTTGCCTTCCTTCTGCTTTTCCAGCAGCTTCTTCTTGCGGGTGATGTCGCCGCCGTAGCACTTGGCAAGGACGTCCTTGCGGAACGCCTTCACCGTCTCGCGGGCGATGATCTTGCCGCCAATCGCCGCCTGAATCGGCACCTCGAACATCTGCCGCGGAATGTTCTCCTTGAGCTTCTCCGCCATCTTGCGCGCGCGCGAGTAAGCGCGGTCGGCGTGGACGATGAAGGACAGCGCGTCCACCACCTCGCCGCTGATCATGATGTCCAGCTTCACCAGCTTCGACGGCTGGTAGCCCGCAAACTCATAGTCGAACGAGGCGTAGCCCTTGGTGCGGGACTTGAGCGCGTCGAAAAAGTCGTAGACAATCTCGTTGAGCGGCAGCTCATAGTGCAGCTCCACCCGGTCGGTGTCCAGATATTTGGTGTCCTTATAGGTGCCGCGCCGCTCCTGACACAGCTCCATGATGGTGCCGATGTAGGTGGTGGGGGAGAAGATGCTGGCCTTGACATACGGCTCCTCCGCCGACTCGATGTCCGATGGGTCGGGGTAGTTGGTCGGGTTGTCGATCATCATGGTGGTGCCGTCGGTCATGTTCAGCTTGTAGATGACGCTCGGGGCGGTGGTGACAAGGTCGAGATTAAACTCCCGCTCCAGCCGCTCCTGAATGACCTCCATGTGCAGAAGGCCTAAAAAGCCGCAGCGGAAGCCAAAGCCCAGCGCCTTGGAAGTCTCCGGCTCAAAGGAGAGCGAGGCGTCGTTGAGCTGCAGCTTTTCCAGCGCGTCGCGCAGGTCCGGGTATTTGGCGCCGTCCGCTGGATAGATGCCGCAGAAGACCATGGGGTTGACCTGGCGGTAGCCCGGCAGGGCCTCCTTGGCCGGGGCGGCGGCGTTGGTGACCGTGTCGCCGACCACCGTGTCCTTGACGCTCTTGATGCTGGCGGTGATGTAGCCGACCTCGCCCGCGCACAGGCCGCTGGTCGGAACCAGGTTGGTCGCGCCCATGTAGCCGGCCTCCACCACCTTAAAGCGCGCGCCGGTGGCCATCATCAAAATGTCGTCGCCCGGGCGCACCGTGCCCTGCATGACGCGGATGTAGACGATGACGCCCTTGTAGCTGTCGTAGTAGGAATCGAAGATCAAAGCCTGCAGGGGCGCGTCCGGGTCGCCCTTTGGCGCCGGGATGTCGGTGACGATGCGCTCCAGCACCTCCTCGACGTTGAGGCCGGTCTTGGCCGAGATGCGCGGGGCGTCCAGCGCCGGGATGCCGATGATGTCCTCGATCTCGTGGCAGACCATGTCGGGGTTGGCGCTGGGCAGGTCGATCTTGTTGACCACCGGCACCACCTCCAGGTCGTGCTCGATGGCAAGGTAGGTGTTGGCCAAAGTCTGGGCCTCGATGCCCTGAGAGGCGTCCACCACCAGCAGCGCGCCCTCACAGGCGGCCAGCGACCGGGAAACTTCATAGTTAAAGTCGACGTGTCCGGGGGTGTCGATCAGGTTAAATTCGTAGAGCTTGCCGTCCTTGGCGGTGTATTCCACCTTGACGGCGCGGGCCTTGATGGTGATGCCGCGCTCCCGCTCCAGCTCCATGTTGTCCAGCAGCTGGTCCTCCATCTCGCGCAGCGAGATGGCCTGGGTCTTTTCCAGGATGCGGTCGGCAAGGGTAGATTTGCCGTGGTCGATGTGGGCGATGATGCAGAAGTTGCGGATACGGGAAATATCCTTCTGCGGGAAATCTGCCATGTGTGTCTCACCTTTCTATTGATTCAAACATTTTTATCTTGGATCGTGGTATCGAAATCGTCTACCCTTTATTGTACCATACCTTTCCCGCTGCGGACAAGGGGGTTGCGGGGATTAGCGGTGCTCCTTGCAGGAGATTTCGTCGGCGTCCAGCCGGAAGGTGCAGAGATTATCGAGCGCCGCCTCCGGAATTTCCCAGTCCTCCCGGCCGGTGTTCTGCCGCATGATGGCAAGCAGGGCCTGTTTTTTCTCCTCGGGCTGGGTCAAAAAGGTGACCCTGCCAAAGCCGGTGACGCTCTGATAGAGGGCAGAGTGGCTGCAGGCGGTGGGGCCCTCCTTGAGCTGATAGGAGCAGTCCAGCTCAAAGGCCGCGCAGCCGTTTTGGGTGAGCAGCCGGATTTTGCGGCCCTCCTTGGCGCTGTGGAAGTAGAAGGTGAAGCGCCCGTCCTGCTCGGTAAAGCCGAAGCTCAGCGGCACAATGTAGACCCTGCCGTCGTCCGAAAGCCCCAGCCGGCAGCAGTCGCAGGCGGAAAGAATGTCGCGGATTTTGCCGGTGTCGGCAACCCTGCGCTCCTCGCGGCGCATCGGGACAGGCTCCGGCGGCAGCTTCTGCTCCATCTCTGTGAGCTGGCGGGAAAAGTGCTGGTAGAACACCCCGAGGACGCCCAGATAGTTTTCCTTCCAGGGCTTGTTGCGGCCGTAGTAGTGGACCACGACGGTGTTGCGCCGCACCCACTCCAGATCAAAGCGTTCCTCGCGGGGGAGCTTCATATTTTTAAAGTAGAGGTACTTGTCGCCAAGGTTGTAGATCATCGGGTCCAGCTCGATGATCCGCCCGGCATACAGGGCGTTGAGCACGTCCTGGTCGGGCAGCAGCAGGGCGTTTTTGTGTTCGTTGATGTAGTCGATGACCTCCTGGGTCGACTCGTTGCGCAGCAGCTTCAGGTTCATCATCATCACGCCGGAGTTGATGTAGCTGGTCTGCTCGGGCAGGTTCAGCCGCAGGCGGTTGAGGTCGCGGAAGGCGCGGCTCTCGATGTGGGAGGCGGCGGCGAACAGGTTGTTGCCAAAATCGATCTCATACAGCTTGCGCAGCGGGTTGAGCACCACCAGATCCGGGTCGAGATAGAGGATGCGGTCGAGCTGCTGCGGCAGGGAGTGGGCGGCAAACAGCCGGTAATACATCTCGGTGGGGTAGCGGTCCGAGACCGGCGCGCCGGCAAGCAGCCCCTCCGGCACCTTGACGCTGACCGGATGGACTCGGGGGAACAGGGTGTGCAGCCGCTGCAGGTCCTGCTCGGTCAGGCTGTTGTGGACGGCGTAGACGGTGAATTCCCCTTCCGGGTCGGACTGGGAAAGCGAGTGCAGCATGACGCGCAGCACCGGCAGATAGTTGCGGTCCAGCGTGACCAGAATGTTGTAGGAAAAGGGATTTGGCATGGCATAAAACCTCCTCGGAAAGTTTTATCAAATACAGCGTGTGGGCTGTTCTCAGACAAAAGGAGAGGGGCTCCTATCGTCCCGGTTCGACGGATGCAAAAATTTCCAGGAACTTCTGGGCCGGCCAGCTCAGCGACGCGCCCTTTTTGCTGATGGCAGCAAGCCTTGTGCGCAGCGCCGGCTCGCACAGCTCGGCAAAGATGATTCTGTGATGCGGCATGATGCGGTAGGCCGACTGCGGCACGATAGCCACCCCCAGCTCCGCTTCTGCCCACATCAGCGCGGTGCGGGCGTCGTCGGCAAGGCAGAAGATCTGCGGCGAGACGCCTTCTTTGGCAAAGGCCTCAAGCAGCAGCTTTTCAAACCGGCGGTAGAGGATGAGCGGGGCCTGCTCCAGCGCACGCAGCGGCAGGACCGCGCTGTCGGCGGTACCCGCCGGGAACAGAGACGGGATGCCCGCCGCGATCATCGGCTCCTGCTGCAGGTAGCGGCAGTCCACCTGCTCGTCGTGGAAGGGGGTGCGCACCACCGCCAGCTCAATGAGTCCCGATTCCAGCATCTCCATCAGCTCGAAGGTGTTGCCCTCGTGGATGGCAAAGCCGATCTGCGGGTACTGCTCATGAAAGGCCGGGATGCGCCAGTCCAGGAGCGACGCCCCCGACGAGGAGACGGTGCCGATGTGCAGCGTGCCGGCAAAGCCGCCGGCCATCGCCTGCAGCTCCTTCTGGGTGCGCTCGGTCAGCTCCAGGATGCCCTGGGCGCGCTTATAGAGCACCTTGCCCGCCTCGGTCAGCTGCACGCCGCGCGCCCCGCGCTGCAAAAGCTGCAGGTGCAGCTCCTCCTCCAACAGCTTGAGCTGGTAGCTCAAGGGAGGCTGGGAGAGGTGCAGCTTTTTGGCGGCGGCGGAGATGCTGCCCTCCTCGACGATGGTGGCAAAATAGATCAGCTGGCGGATATCCAATCGGTGAGACCTCCCTGAAAAAACCCATATTAAAAAACTATATCAGTCATAGAAATAAAATATATTTTATTGAGCACAAAATGTGTTATAATCATATCACGGAATCCGATCAAGATGCAACGGAGGAATTGAGAACAGAATGTTAAAGTTTGCAAGGTTTCTAAAACAATTTAAGAAAGAGGTGTTGATCGGCCCGGTTTTCAAGCTGACCGAGGCCGTCTTTGAGCTGATCGTGCCCCTGGTCATGGCGCAGATCATCGACGTCGGCATCGCCAATGGCGACCGCGGCTATGTGCTGCGCATGGGCGGCGTGATGGTGCTGCTGGGTCTGGTGGGCCTTGGCTGCGCGCTGATCTGCCAGTACTGTGCGGCGCGGGCCAGCCAGGGCTTTGGCACGGTGCTGCGCTCCGAGATGTTCCGGCACATCAACACCCTCTCCCACGGGGAGATCGACCAGATCGGCACCCCGTCGCTGATCACCCGCATCACCAACGACGTAAACCAATTGCAGCTGGCCGTCGCCATGCTCATCCGTCTGGTGGTGCGCGCTCCGTTCCTGGTCATCGGCGCCACCGTGATGGCGCTGCTGCTGGACTGGAAGCTGGCCTGCATCTTTTTTGTGGCGGCTCCCCTGATGGCGCTGGTGCTGTATCTGGTGATGAGCCGCTCCATCCCCTTCTACCGCATTATCCAGAAAAAGCTGGACCGCATCTCGCTGATTACCCGGGAAAACCTCTCGGGCGTGCGGGTCATCCGGGCCTTTTCCAGACAGGAGAAGGAGAAGGAACGCTTTGCACAGGCTAGCGAGGACCAGATGTCTACTTCCATCGCGGTGGGACGCATCTCGGCGCTCTTAAACCCCCTGACCAGCGCTATCATCAACCTGGCCATCGCCGCGGTTATCTGGTTCGGCGGCTTCCGGGTCGACGCGGGCGGCATGACCCAGGGCGAGGTCATCGCCTTTGTCAACTATTTAAACCAGATCCTGCTGGCCATGATCGTGGTGGCAAACCTGGTGGTTATCTTCACCAAGGCCGCCGCCTCGGCCACTCGCGTGGACGAGGTGCTGGAGCTGCATCCCTCGATTGTCAACCGGGTCAGCCGGCCGGCGCAGGAGGTCGAAGGCAGCCCGGAGATTGCGTTTGACGCGGTCAGCTTTGCTTACCCGGATGCGGGCGCCTATTCGCTCAGCGACATCTCCTTCACCGTTGCGCGCGGCCAGACGCTGGGCATCATCGGCGGCACCGGCTGCGGCAAGTCGACGCTCATAAACCTGGTCCCCCGCTTTTACGAGGTGAGCGAAGGCAGCATCAAGGTGGACGGCGTGGACGTGCGCGACTACCCGATGGAGCAGCTGCGCGGCAAGGTGGGTATTGTGCCGCAGAGGGCGGTGCTCTTTTCCGGCACGCTGCGCCAGAACATGCAGTGGCGCAAGCAGGACGCCACCGATGAGGAGATCTGGCAGGCGCTGGAGACAGCGCAGGCAGCGTCCTTTGTCCGCAAGATGCCGGACGGGCTGGACAGCGTGATTTTGCAGGGCGGCAAAAACCTTTCCGGCGGGCAAAAGCAGCGCCTGACCATCGCCCGGGCATTGATGGGCGAGCCGGAAATCCTCATCCTGGACGACAGCGCAAGCGCACTGGACTTTGCCACCGACGCGGCGCTGCGGCAGGCCATCGCCAAATTCTCCGCCGGGCGCGGCAACCGGATGACCACCATCATCGTCTCGCAGCGCGCCAACACGGTGCGCTACGCCGACCAGATTGTGGTGCTGGACGACGGCAAAGCCGCCGGCATCGGCACCCATGAGCAGCTTTTGGAAAGCTGCCAGATCTATCGGGAAATCTACTGGTCGCAGAACGAACGGCAGGAGGCCGTCGCACAGAAAGGAGGCGAGCGGTAATGGAGAACAGAAGCGAAATCTTGGGGCGCATCCTGCGCTTTGCAAAGCCGTACCGCTGGTACCTTGTGGCTGCGCTGCTGAGCGCGGTGCTCAGCGTCTCGCTGGGGCTGTATGCGCCGGTGCTGATCGGCCGCGGCATCGACCAGATTCTGGCGCCGGGGCAGGTCTACTTTGACCGGCTGCTGCCCATCCTCATTGAGCTGATTGTGGTCGCCATCCTGGCGGCGCTGTTCCAGTGGCTGATGACGCTGTGCACCAACCTTGTCACCTACAAGACGGTGCGGGACCTGCGGATCTCGGCCTTTAATAAGATCGAGGAGGTTCCGCTCTCCTTAATCGACAGCCGCTCTCATGGAGACATCATCAGCCGCATCATCAACGACATCGACTCGATCTCGGACGGACTGCTGCAGGGCTTCTCCCAGCTCTTCACCGGCGTCATCACTATCGCCATCACCCTGGTGTACATGCTGACCTTAAACTTTAAGGTGGGGCTGGTGGTGGTCATCATCACCCCGCTCTCTTTGTTTGTGGCGTCCTTTATCGCCAAGCATTCGTTTGATATGTTCCGCCAGCAGAGCGCCATCAAGGGCAAGCTCAGCGGCTGCATCGAGGAGCTGGTCGGCGAGCAGAAGGTGGTCAAGGCCTTCCGGTATGAGCAGCGCGCCCAGAAGGAGTTTGACGCCATCAACAACGACCTTTACAATGTGGGTGTCAAGGCGCAGTTCTACTCCTCGCTGACCAACCCCTGCACCCGCTTTGTCAACAGCGTGGTGTACGCGGCGGTGGCGCTGGTCGGCGCTTTGAGCTGCATCGCGGGCGGCTTTACCGTCGGCGCGCTCTCCAGCTTTTTGACCTACGCCAACCAGTATACCAAGCCGTTCAATGAAATTTCCGGCGTCGTCACCGAGCTGCAGACCGCCCTGGCCAGCGCCAAGCGCGTCTTTGCGGTCATCGACGAGGAGGCCCAGCAGCCGGACGACGCCGACGCCACCCACCCCACCGGCAGCGAGGGCCGGGTAGACATCGAGGGGGTCAACTTCTCCTACGAAAAATCCCACCCGCTCATCCGCGACTTTAACCTGCACGTGCAGCCCGGCCAGCGCATCGCCCTGGTCGGCCCGACCGGCTGCGGCAAGACGACCATGATTAACCTGCTGATGCGCTTCTATGACGTCGACTCCGGCGAGATCCGGGTGGACGGCCAGCCGGTCAAAAAGATCGGCCGCAACGCCCTGCGCTCGCTGTACGGCATGGTGCTGCAGGACACCTGGATGTTCCACGGCTCGGTGCGGGACAACATCGCCTACGGCAAGCCGGATGCCACCGACGAGGAGGTTATCGCGGCAGCCAAGGCGGCCCACGCCCACAGCTTCATCATGCGCCTGCCGCAGGGCTACGACACCATCCTGGCCGAGGACGGCGGCAACATCTCGCAGGGGCAGAAGCAGCTGTTGTGCATCGCCCGCGCCATGCTCACCAAGCCCTCGATGCTGATCCTCGACGAGGCTACCTCCTCGATCGACACCCGCACCGAGATGAAGATTCAGCAGGCGTTTGTCGAGATGATGAAGGGGCACACCAGCTTTGTGGTGGCGCACCGCCTTTCCACCATCCGCGAGGCCGACTGCATCCTGGTGATGCGGGACGGTCAGATCGTGGAGCAGGGCACCCACGAGGAGCTGCTCAAGAAAAACGGCTTCTACCACGAGCTGTATTACAGCCAGTTTGCGCAGACGGTGGCTGAGTAGAACGCCTGCAAATCCGATCAAAATCATATTTCTGTAAGAAAAAGAGCACGACGCCGGAGAGAAACTGCCGGTGCCGTGCTTTTTTATGTTGCGTTGGGGAGAAAGATATGGTAAGCTGAGAATAGAAAAATGCGCAGATGAGGGGGAACTGATGATGGACCAAACCCGCAGCCAGCAGATGGACGATTACATGAAAGCGCACCTCAAGCGCAGCAGGCGCCGGAAAAGAATCCTGGTTGTAGCGGCTGTCCTGCTGCTTGCCGCGGCCTGGCACTGGCGGACGGATTGGCTCTATCTCTTTCTTCCCAGCGATTCCCCTCCGCTTTGGAACGGGGAGGTCGTCGCCGCGATGGCGGAAATCTACTGGAACCACCCGGTCCAAAAGCTGCGCTTTGGCGGCCGCGGCGGACGGATCAACGCCTACTGCACCATGAAGGAGGGGGCCAGCGAGCAGGAGATGCTTGCAGCCTACCATCATCTGGCCGAGATCGTCAGCTCGGACCGGTTTTTGTACGGCGTCTATCGAAGCCGCATCGACACCTACGACAAAAAGGTGCGGTACGGCGTACGGGACGAGGAGACAGAGCTTTCCATCTATCTCTATCCGTCGGATGGCTACGCCGTCATCGACCAGTGCCTGTCGGTGTGCTACCACAACGCCGGCGGGTGGGTCTCCATCGAGAAGGACGGGACGTTTGCAAAATTGACAGAGATCGAATGAGCAGAGTGAGGAGGGAACAAGATGAAAAGACGAATCCTTTTGGCCGCGCTTGCCTGCGCGCTCAGTTGGGTGTTGAGCCTCTCCGCTTTAGCGTCCGGCTACCCGGCGCCGCAGGATTTGGGCTACACCGTCAGCTATGCAAAGGTGGAGTGGGTCCACCAGTACGGCGGTGCGGTGCAGCTGCTGCAGGGGGAGCCGGTGGTGATGGCTGGAACGGTCACCGGCTCGCGCGCGGACGGAAGCAAAGGAATTGTGTGCACCTATTACGATGTAGAGGTTCAGTCTGTCCTGAAAAATGAAAGCGGTCAGAGGGTTGAACAGCTCCCCGTTGTCCTGACAGGCGGAATCGACGGGGAGATGCAGACCTACATTCGGGAATCGCCGGTGCTGGAGCGGGGAAAAACCTACCTGTTTGTGGGGAAGCCCTCGGAGGAAGAGGGGGCCTTCTATCCGGGAGACGGTTATTGCGGGGTGTTTTCTCTGGAAGAAGGGGAGGACGGAGCCCTTACCGTCGGGCAGCTGAATCCTTTCAATGAGTCGATGGAGCAGCCGCTGCAGGGACTTACTTTGCAGGAGATTGCTCAGGTGGTTTCCGGCAAAATAAAATCGGGCGTGAGAATCCGCATCGTGGATGAGCAGGGCCAGCCGGTCTACGGGCTGAACCTTTCTGCAAGGGAGGAAGCGACCCGGCAGGAGGTGCTGAGCGGATATACCGACCGGGACGGGATGTTCTACAGCCTGGAGGAAAGGGACGGCAGCGCCCTTTTGCTGACCGTCAGCCAGGAGGAATACGGAAAAGAGCAGGCGCGCTGCTACCGGATTTCCCCCAAGGCGGGCAGACAAAACCGATACAAAATGATCTGGAAATAAAGGGAGGGCGTTTGGTCATCGGCCAAACGCCCTCCCGCTTTCAGTTTTGGGGAGTTTAATTGTCGAAAATATCTGATTCTAACAAATTCTGAATCGTGGAAGCGACGAGCTTCTTGGCGATGCTGATTGACGCCTCTGGAGCAGGCCGCGCCAACTGCCGGTGGCAGAATTGCTCGATCATCCCATAGGCGATGCAGACTTTTTCTCTCAGAAGCGGCTTTGCGTAACCCGCCTGCACCATCTGTTCCACAACTTGGTCCAGAAACTTTTGCTGGAATTGTTCGAACAGTGTCATGATATCCTGATGAAGTAAAGCCATCGCCATAAATTGATCGTGCGCGGCAGGCTGCATGGTGTGGGACTTAAGGACAAGGTCGATCAGCTTTTCCAGAAAGACGAGGCTGTCCTGCGTGCTGGTCAGGGATTGGAGGACGGGGAGAAGGGACAGCTCGAGCTTAGAAAGGTAGAGCAGGACAGCCTCCCGGAGGATATCCTTTTTATCGTGAAAATAGCTGTACACAATCCCAACCGAAACGCCCGCGGCCCTGGCAATCTGGGCGGTATTGGTTTGATAGTATCCCTGCTGGCAAAATAGAGTATAACCGGCTTGAATAATGGCCTGCTTTTTTTGAGCGGAGCGTTTTTGCTGCGGAATACGAACAGAGTCGGAGGACATATGCAAAATCCTTTCCCATTTTTTGCTTTTGATTATAAAGCAGCACAAGGGAAAAATCAATAAAAGTGAAATAAAATTCATCTTTTGCTTGACAAAGCCCTGTATTTCCAGTATCCTAAATATGAAATATATTTCATATTTAGGAGGGAAGATTCATGAAACAGGACCGCAGATACCTCTGCTTTATGCTGATTGCCTGCACGGGCGCCTTTGCGTGGCAGATGCTTTTCCCGACATTGGCGCAGGAGGGAACGGCTTGGGGCGTATCGGGATGGCAGCGGGAAATCGCACTGTGGAACGTCGGGCTGATGGCGGCGATTCTCTGTGCGCTGTTAAAAAAGGACGGAAGGATGATGCGGGTACTGGTGCTGCAGTCGACGGTGCTGTGCTGGCTGTTGGGGATCAATCACCTGGCGGCTATGGTGTCGAACGCTTCCTGTTGGCCGGTTCATCTTCTGGGCGTTGTGGAGGTCTTGGTGGTCGGCGGCGTTTGGGGAGCGGTGCTGCTTCTGAAAAAGCCAAAAGAAAAACCGCGCTCATGAAAAGTCATAAGCGCGGTTGTGTACTGCGGGAATCATAACGCAAATCAGAGGCAGAGCCCATCGAAGGAGACTAGTTTTTCCCAAACCTACCTCCGCGGGCACAAAACCAAAGTTACCGATAAACCCAAACGCGAATTGGGTGCAGGCTCAGCCCCCCGAAGAAACCCGATTTCCCTCAATCCACCCTCCGCGGGCACAAAACCAAAGTTACCTGCAACCCCAAACGCGAATTGGGTGCAGGCTCAGCCTGCCGCGAATTGGGTGCGGGTTTAGCCTGCTATTGCTGTAAAGTCGCAATGATCGACGGCACAAACTGCTTCTTGCGGGAGACCATGCCGGGGACCAGCAGGCCCTCGGCCGGGATTTCGTCGAGGTGGTTGGACTGCTTGAGCAGCTCCTTGGCCTTCTGCCCGGCGCACAGCACGATGCTGCTTTCCTCCAAAATGTTGGTCAGCAGGAAAAAGAGCATGGTGGAGGGATCTTTGGCATACTTTTCCTCCATCAGCTGCTGCAGGGCGGGTACCAGCTGCTTGAGCCCCGCCGCGCTGACCGAGGTGATCTGGCCGACGCCAAAGTGCACGTCCGCCGCCGAGAAGGTCTTGTAATCCTGGTAGAAAATCTCCTCGGTAGAGCGGGAAGAAAGGTCGCTGCCCGCCTCGAACATCGCCTGCGCGTAGGTGGGGATGTCGATGTTGGCGATTTTGGCTAAGTCCTCGGCGGCTGCGCGGTCGATGGGGGTGCAGGTCGGTGAGCGGAACATCAGGGTGTCCGAGATGATCGCCGAACACAGCAGCCCCGCGATCTGCGGCTCGATTTCGACGCCGCTCTCGTGGTAGAGCTGGTAGATGATGGTGGCGGTGCAGCCCAGCGGTTGGTTGCGGAAGTAGACCGGGTTGATGCTCTCCAGTCCGCCCAGCCGGTGGTGGTCGATGATCTCCAGAATGTCGGCGCTCTCCACCCCGTCCACCGCCTGGATCTTCTCGTTGTGGTCGACCAGGATGACCTGCTTTTTCTCGGTGGCCAGGAAGGACCGCTTGGAAAGCTGGCCGATGTAGCGGCCGTGCTCGTCCAGCACCGGGAAGTAGCGGTGGCGCTCCTTGGCCATGACCTCCTTGACGTCGTCGGTGTAGTCGTCCAGCGTGAAGGAGAGGATGTGGTGGCTGGTCATGAAGAAGTCGATGGGCATGCTCTGGTTGATCAGCCGCGCTACGGTGTAGGAGTCGTAGGGACTGGACAGGATGATGCAGCCCTTGTTTTTGGCGCGCTCGATGATGGTCTCGTTGGGCTCGGCGCTGGTGCACAGGATGATGCAGGAGACACCGGTCTCGATGGCGAAAAACTGTGACTCAAAGCGGTTGCCGGTGATGACCATGTCGTGCTCGGCCACATAGTCCACCATCCGCTCCGGGGTGTTGGCCGCGATGGTGACCCGCCCCTGGTCGAAGGTGCCGCTGATGTCCCCGCAGATGACCTTGGCTTCGAGCGCCTTGACGATGTTTTCATAAGGGGTTTTGGCCTTGGAGACGATGCGGTTGTCATAGACGTCCATGTCCGAGGCGGCGATGTTGGACATGGTGATGAGGCCCTGCAGGTAGCCCTCCTTGTCGGTGATGCACAGGGTGCTGGCCTCGTACTCCTTCATCAGGCTGTAGGCCTGCTTGATGGAGATTTTAGCCTCGACCGAAGGGGTCTGCTTAATCTCCATATCCGAGACGCGGGTGCGGATGTCCGACAGGTACTCCGGTTCCTGCGCCCCAAAATAGGAGAGGGCAAAGGCGGTCTCTTTATTGATCTCCCCGGCGCGCTTGGGCACATAGCGCTGGCCGGTCAGTTTTCTTTTCAGTTCCGCGTAGGCGATGGCCGAGCAGATAGAGTCGGTGTCGGGGCTCTTGTGCCCGATGACGGTGATTTCTTTTGACTGGTTCAAGCGATGTTTCTCCTTTCCTGCCTGAGCTGCACTTTTGGTGATATCTTCTATTTTTGACTTTCCGGTTTGGTTTAATGTCACTATACCACAAATTTTGGCGCAGGACAAGGCTTTCGCTTGTTAAAGCAAAAACAATCGGATTTTTTCGCGCAGCGCCTTGACAAAAAGGGGGCAGACTGCTATAGTAGGAAAGGATTTTGACCTTTTTACAGGGGATTTGAGGTGAGAGGATATGCGCAAAGTTTCCTGCTAAGTTTTACAGGGTAAGCTCAAAAAAGCAACGGGCTCAAAAGGGAGCCTGGGGCTGCGTTTACCCTGCGGCGGGAAAGACTGATGACTGCGCGTATCCTTCTTCTGGAAAAACCGTGCGCCCTTTTTGCGTCAATGGGGCGGCATGTTTTGCCTGTACAGATAGAGAAAGCAGGAGCAGTGGGATTTCCCGCTGCTCCTAATTTTTTTGTAGAGGTGAACGCCCATGTCCATAATTTTATTATCCGACCTGTCCTTTGGCTATGAGGGCAGTTATCAGCCGGTTTTTGAGAAGCTTTCCGCCTCGCTGGACACCGACTGGCGCCTGGGCCTGACCGGACGCAACGGCCGGGGAAAGACCACCCTGCTGCGCCTGCTGCTGGGCGCGCAGGGCAAGCCTTATGGCCTGACCGGCTTTACCGGCAGCATCCAGACAAAGGCCAATTTCAGCTATTTCCCGATGCCGGTGGAGGAGTACGCCGACTGGCTTGCCATCGAGGTGGCGCAGCAGCTCGCGCCCGGCTGC
>OGRN01001935.1_pt1 | contig 16723 bp, 14 predicted proteins | sample 1553401 | NCBI WGS metagenome assembly OGRN01 (sample SAMEA2580096, study PRJEB22360) | human gut metagenome | biome: human gut; feature: human-associated habitat; material: faeces | place: Denmark | collected 2008/2010 | reverse complement strand
TTCCAGCATCTCATCGTAAGTAACCGCATCCAGTTTTTTTGCAGTTTTCACAACTCTCGGGTCTGCGGTGAACACACCGTCTACGTCTGTGTAGATTTCGCATTTATCAGCATGAAGTACCGCCGCCAGTGCAACGGCTGTTGTATCGGAACCGCCTCTTCCGAGTGTTGTGATATCGTCATATTTATTGACTCCCTGGAATCCGGTTACGATCACGATCTTTCTGGAATCCAGTTCATGCATGATGCGTTCGGTGTCTACTCTTTTAAATCTGGCATTCCCGTAACGGGATGTGGAGTGCATCATAACCTGAAAAGCATTCAGGGATACAGCAGGTACATCCAGTGCCTGCATTGCCATAGCCATCAGGGATACCGATACCTGTTCTCCTGTAGTAAGCAGCATATCCAGTTCTCTTTTTTTTGCGTCCGGATTGATCGTATTCGCCAGTGCGATCAGTTCATCTGTAGTATCTCCCATTGCAGAAAGTACAACCACCACGTCATGTCCGGCCCTGTAATCTTCAATGCAGCGTTTTGCCACATTGAATATTCTTTCTTTATTGGCGACTGAACTTCCGCCAAACTTTTTTACTATTAACATGTTTCCTCCTGTGACAGACCAATCTGATTAATCCTGAATACGGATCATATGTACGATCTGCTCTTTGTAAAGTTTTGATCTGGTCTCATAATCACCTTCCATCATAACAGGTGTTACGAATCCAAATTCATCTTCCAGTTCCGGAACGTTTACGACTTCAATCTCTCCGTATGATTCCTTCAGCTGCGGAACCAGCTCCTCTTCCTTGCCTTTTATCCGTACAAAGAATCTTCTCTTGGAATCCGCCTTGTCTTCCAGTTGAAGCTTTTCTTCTTTCCACATCGTCATGATATTACGGTTCAGATGCTTTGCCTCATCTACAACATCCGCAACTACAGCACTCGCAGTTGGAAGTTTTCCGGCTCCGCTTCCATAGAACATCGCATCCCCTAATACATTTCCATGAACGAAAATAGCATTGAACACATCATTAACATTATAAAGCGGATGTTCCGGATATAACATACATGGTGCCACGATTGCATGCAATCTGTTACCCGCATAACGTCTGCTGGATGCCAGAAGCTTGATCGTTGTTCCCATTGCTTTTGCATACTTCATATCTTCAACGGTAATCTTCGTGATTCCTTCACAGTAAATATCTTCAAAATCAACCTGCTGTCCTGAGATCAGAGAAGAAAGGATTGCAATCTTTCTGCATGCATCATATCCTTCCACATCTGCTTCCGGATTTCTCTCTGCATATCCGTTCGCCTGTGCCTCTTTTAATACAGTGTCATAGTCCGCACCTTCATAAAACATCTTGGAAAGCATATAATTGGTAGTTCCGTTCAGAATACCTGTGATCTCTTCAATCTCATCTGCAGTCAGTGAAGAATTAAGCGGACGGATAATTGGAATACCGCCTCCGACACTTGCTTCAAACAAGAAATTAATATCATGTTCCGCTGCTATAGAAAGAAGCTCAGCCCCATGCTTTGCAACCAGTGCTTTATTCGATGTTGCCACGCTTTTTCCAGCCTGAAGGCAGCGTTTTACAAACGTATAGGCCGGCTCGATTCCTCCCATTACTTCTACGACAATCTTTACATCTTCATCCGAAACAATCGTCTCAAAATCATGTACGATCTTCTCCTGCACCGGATCCCCCGGGAAATCCTTCATATCCAGTACATATTTAATGTTCAGCTCATCACCGATTCGCTGATTGATGCGCGCTCCGTTGGTATTAATCACTTCTACCACTCCGGAACCTACTGTTCCGTAGCCCATTACTGCTATATTGATCATATATTCCCTCCTTTTAGCCGTTTGCGATTTTTTTCAGATATGCATTGATAAATGAATCAATATCCCCGTCCATCACGGCATTTACATTGCTGTTTTCTTCATTCGTTCTGTGATCTTTCACCAGTGTATATGGTTGCATAACATAAGATCTGATCTGATTACCAAATCCGATATCTTTTACTTCACCCCTGATATCCGATACTTTTTCTGCCTGTTCCTGCTCTTTCATAAGCTGCAGTTTTGCCTTTAACATCTGCATTGCCTTTTCTTTATTATGATGCTGTGATCTTTCATTCTGGCACTGCACCACGATTCCGGTTGGCAGATGTGTAATTCGGATCGCCGAAGATGTCTTATTAACATGCTGGCCTCCCGCACCGCTGGCACGGTAAGTATCGATTTTCAGATCATCTTCATCAATTTCAATATCAATATCATCTTCCAGATCAGGGAGCACATCACAGGATGCAAAAGATGTCTGTCGTTTACCGGCAGAATTAAACGGCGAAATACGTACCAGCCTGTGCACTCCTTTTTCCGATTTCAGATATCCGTAAGCATTCTCACCTTTTACCTCAAAAGTAACTGCCTTAATCCCTGCGATATCGCCATCCAGGAAATCCAGCACCTGAAGCGAGAATCCTTTTCTCTCTGCCCAACGGCAGTACATACGGTATAACATGCCTGCCCAGTCACAGGATTCCGTTCCTCCCGCTCCTGCATGAATGGTCATGATTGCATTGCATGCATCATATTCTCCCGACAGTAACGTCTGGATCTTCAGCTTTTCAAACACCTTTTCAAATGTATGAATTTCTTCCTCCAGTTCTTTTACCATTGCAGGATCTTCGTCTTCATATCCCATCTCGATCAGGAGATTGATATCTTCATAAGAAGTATAGAGACCGTGGATCGTCTCTACAAGTTCTTTTAAATTCTTAAGCTCTTTCATCAGTTCCTGTGATTCTTCCGGATTATCCCAGAACCCAGGTTCCTCTATCTTGCGTTCCAGTTCTTCGATTCTCCGCTCTTTTCCTGCAACGTCAAAGTGAATCCCTCATTTCGGCAAGAGGTTCTTCATAAGCGTTCATTATTGTTTTGAACTGATCTAATTCAACCATATTCCCACCTCTTTCTGTTTGAAATTATATGCTCAATTATCTGGCAGCCGTTCTTTCCCCGGCTGCCGTCTTCTCATATCTTATATTTCAATAAATCTAGTTCTTACGTCCGCAGCACTGTTTGTATTTCTTTCCACTTCCGCACGGGCATGGATCGTTCGGATATACTTTCTTTTCTGCACGTTTCTTAGGCTCACGCACTCCCGTATCATCCTTATTGGTTCCGGTTACTTTGGCAACCTGCTCTCTTTCTACTTTCTGCTCCAGCTTAACGTGCAGGATCGTACGGACTGTATCTTCTTCGATACTTCTTGTCATCTCATCAAACATCTCGTAACCGATCATCTTATACTCAACCTTTGGATCTCTCTGTCCATACGCCTGAAGACCGATTCCCTGACGTAACTGGTCCATATCATCAATATGATCCATCCATTTTGCATCGATTACTTTCAGAAGAACTACTCGCTCGATCTCACGCATATGCTCCGGTTCCGGGAACTCTGATTCCTTTGCCTCGTAAACCTTGGCTGCACGCTCTTTCAGCATATGTTTCAGCTCTTTCTGACTGATATCCTTGACATCTTCTTCTGTAATCATTTCCATCGGAATCGTATTGCGGATCGTCAGGTTCAGTTCTGCCAGATTCCACTCATCGTAATCCTGATCCGGGCTGACCACCATGTCTACAACATTCTCTATATAATCATTCATCATATGGAAGATAGAATCACGCATGTTGTCTCCGTCCAGTACATGACGTCTTTCTTCATAAATAATTTCTCTCTGTTCGTTCATTACCTGGTCATATTCCAGCAGGTTTTTACGAATTCCAAAGTTGTTGCTTTCTATCTTCTCCTGTGCTTTTTCAATCGCACTGGAAAGCATCTTATGCTCGATCTGTTCGCCGTCTTCCACACCAAGTGCATTAAAGACATTCATCAGTCTCTCTGATCCGAACAATCTCATCAGATCATCTTCCAGGGAAATATAGAATCTGGATTCTCCCGGATCTCCCTGACGTCCGGAACGTCCACGCAGCTGATTGTCGATACGTCTGGATTCATGACGCTCGGTTCCGATAATCTTAAGACCACCCGCTGCCCTTGCCTCATCGTCCAGTTTGATATCTGTACCACGACCTGCCATATTCGTTGCGATCGTTACCGCATCATGAACACCTGCCTGTGCAACAATTTCAGCCTCGAGTTCATGGAACTTCGCATTCAATACATTGTGCTTGATACCACGGCGTTTTAACATACCGCTTAACAGTTCGGAATTATCGATTGTGATCGTACCGACCAGTACTGGCTGATGTTTTGCATGTGCTTCTTCGATCGCATCACATACAGCTCTGAACTTCTCTTTCTGTGTCTTATATACCGCATCTTCAAGATCCTTACGCTGAACAGGTAGATTTGTCGGAATTTCGATAACGTCCATTCCGTAAATCTCGCGGAACTCTTTTTCTTCTGTCAGGGCTGTACCTGTCATACCAGACTTCTTCGCATATTTATTGAACAGGTTCTGGAATGTGATAGTCGCCAGAGTCTTGCTTTCTCTCTTAACCTTTACGTGTTCTTTTGCCTCAATTGCCTGATGCAGTCCGTCTGAATAACGACGTCCCGGCATAATACGTCCGGTAAATTCATCTACGATCAGTACCTCGTCATCTTTTACCACATAATCTTTGTCGCGGAACATCAGATTATGTGCTCGAAGAGCAAGGATAATATTGTGCTGAATCTCCAGGTTCTCAGAATCCGCAAGGTTTTCAATATGGAAGAACTTCTCTACCTTCTTCACACCATCTTCGGTAAGGTTGATATTCTTCTCTTTCTCGTTAACAATAAAGTCTCCCGTCTCTTCAATATCTTCACCCATGATGGCATTCATCTTGGTAAACTCGCCGCTTGCCTCACCACGCTCTAACTGACGTGCAAGTATATCGCATGCTTCATAAAGTTTCGTAGATTTCTCACTCTGTCCGGAAATGATAAGAGGAGTTCTCGCCTCATCGATCAATACTGAATCGACCTCATCGATCAGAGCATAATTCAGTCCCCTCTGAACCAGCTGTTCTTTATAGATCACCATATTATCTCTCAGATAATCGAATCCAAGTTCATTATTTGTCACGTATGTGATATCACACTCATATGCGGCACGTCTCTCATCATTATCCATGCTGTTCAGTACTACACCAACAGTCAGGCCCAGGAACTCATGTACCTGTCCCATCCATTCCGCATCACGTTTGGCCAGATAATCATTGACGGTTACAACATGTACACCTTTTCCCTCCAACGCATTCAGGTACGAAGGAAGTGTTGCCACTAAAGTTTTACCTTCACCAGTCCTCATCTCTGCGATACGTCCCTGATGCAGGATAATACCACCGACGATCTGTACACGGTAGTGCTTCATTCCAAGTACACGGCTTGCTGCTTCTCTTACTACCGCATATGCCTCTGGGAGAATATCATCTAATGTCTCGCCATTTTCCAGACGTTCTTTAAATTCTTTTGTCTTTGCTTTTAATTCCTCATCCGAAAGTTTCTGCATGTCTTCATCCAGTGCCATAACTGCATCTGCAATCGGATAAACTCTCTTCAACTCATTCTGGCTGTGAGTTCCAAATATTTTCTGTATAATATTCATTCGCTATGTGCTCCTTATTCCTGATTATGGACGCAAAACGACCACTCTATTCCCCATTTTATCACTATCTATATTTCAATTCAACTGATTTATAAAGTGTTAACACTTTGTTTACGAAGGTTTCCCTTTTCTCTAACGATAATTTTTTATAACATCATACGGAATCTGTCCGCCAAAAAGATCCAACGCACTTCCGATTGTAAAATCAATCTTTCCATTACCAATTTCCCGAATACGTTCCAGATCATCAAGACTTCCAATCCCGCCGGCATATGTCACCGGTATTTCGGCTTGTTCCAGAATCTTTATCAGCTCTTCTTCAATTCCGGACGCCTTTCCCTCAACGTCCACACCATGCACCAGAAATTCGTCACAATATCCTGACAGTTTTTCCAAAATATCTGTATTCAGCTCCACATTCGTAAATGTCTGCCACCGGTCAGTCACAATATAATATTTTTCATCTTTTTTTCTGCAGCTTAAGTCCAGAACCACATGTTCTTTCCCGACGGCATCACACAGATTTTGTAGATTATCCCAGTAGATTTCTCCATTCTTAAATACATACGATGTTACAATTACATGGCTTGCACCGGCCTTCATATATTCCTCTGCATTTTCTGCCGTAATTCCTCCTCCAATCTGCAATCCATCCTGATATGTCTGCAGTGCTTTCAAAGCCTGCCTCTTTGTCTCCGGATAATATTCAGAAGTTGAGGATTCAACAGAATTACATGTCCTCCCTTTAAGCCGTCCTTTTTATACAAATTTGCAAAATAATCTGCTTCCTGATCTGCCGCAAAGTTTTCTACCGCCTGATCTCCCTGATCAAGAAGGCTGCCCCCTACAATCTGCTTTACTTTCCCATTATGTATGTCGATGCATGGTCTGAATTTCATAAATGCTTTTCTCCTTATCATATTCTTGATTATATTCTTTTTTCAAAACATTTTACCACACTAAAGTATCAGCGTCCAGTACAGATATACTGTACAAAATAAGGATGCAGAGATTTTACTTATCATTTCCCCACATCCTTATATACTATCTATTATTTTGCGTTTTTCGTATCGTTTTTATTAGTGTTATCCCGGTTCTGGTCTGTTGTTCCGTCATTATTCTGGTCCGTCTCATTTTTTCTGTCATTCGGATCGAGATCATCTTCGATATCATCTACACCATCCTGTACATCATCTCCGATTTCATCCATAACTCCATCATTTTCATTATTCCGGTCTGTCACATCATCCTTTACTGTATCATCTGTTCCGGTTGTACCTTCTGTCGCCGAGTTATCATTCGCCGCATTATCATCTGTATTATTTCCACAGGCGGTAAGCCCCATCATGATCCCCGTGCACATGAATACCAGCATGAATTTCTTCCATTGTTTCATTCTCATAATCTCCCTTCGTATATCTTCATCTATGATCAAGTATTACTTGTTACCAGTAATATCTGCATTTTCCAGAAATATATACGAATTTTTCTTTATCAGAATGCTGGTATATTTTTACATTCTTTCAGCAATCACACCACTTCTGTATGCAGCCAGAAGTACTTCCAGATCCGAAATCTGTTCTTTTAACTCTTTTCCGACATCTGTATCTTCTACTTTCTTTCGTTCCAGCGTTCTCTTTACCACCGTGCTGTCCGAATGAATATCACTTTCCTTTTCGATCGCTGCTTCTGTAGACTCAAATGGCTTATGCGCCGCCAGAATCAATCCATAGGAATTATAGATCAGTGTATAACCTGCGATTCCGGTCTCTTTCTGATAAGCTTTCGAAAATCCGCCATCTATAACCAGAACTTTTCCACCGCATTTCACCGGATTTTCTCCATCTTTACACTTTACCGGCACATGACCGTTGATTATATGCGCATCTTCGCTCTCAAGTCCGAATTCTTTCAATATTTTTCCCACTACTTTTTCATCTTCCAGTAAAAGGTAGTATGGATTTTTCTTCTCTTTATGAGTTTCCTTCTCCGCCAGGAAATAGCGTTCAAATGTCGCCATCTTATCCTTTCCAAACAACGGAGAATTTTCACTCAGCCAGATATACCACATGATATCTTTTCCACGTTCTTTTTCTTTAGGATCCATAGCATAGAATCCTTTTCTCACGTAACTTTCAAGTACTTCATAAAGCCCTTTGCCCTTATACGCCCGGCCAAAGATCCTTACACTTTTCAAATTACCGTCCTCTTTTAACGGTACGCAGCCATGATAAAGAAGATTGCCGTTATATACTTTATATAATCCACCTTTGTTTAAAAGGAAATGCATATGACGTTGTAATTTTTCGCAGTTTTCAAACGCTCGTTCCAGGCGTTCTATAATATCCTCTTCTTCTTTCGTCAGCGCATATGGTTTTTTCGGATCGATCGTCGGAAAATTTTTATCCAGCAATTTATATTCTTTTCCGTCTAACTCTATCGTTCCTTTTTCATAATTAATATGATGCAGTAAATTGCGCTTTTCCAGCTTAAATCCCGGATTCTTTTTTATAATCTGGCTCTCAACTTTGAACTGGATCACAGAAATTGCTTTATGCATCTTTACATCCATCAACATTTCTGTTGCATTGTAATCCGGATTGCCTTTTAATTTAAAGCACTCACACGGATCATCTTTATATGTATTCATGGCAAATGTAGCTAGCGGAAGCAGGTTAATCCCATATCCTTCTTCCAGGATATCCAGGTTGCCATATCTTGCACAGATACGGATCACATTGGCAATGCAGCCTCTCTGCCCTGCTGCAGCTCCCATCCACAAAACATCATGATTTCCCCATTGAATATCAACCGAATGGTACGCCATAAGCTCATCCATAATAATATGTGGTCCAGGACCTCTGTCATAGATGTCTCCGACAATATGCAGATGATCAACCGTCAGACGTTGAATCAGTTCACTCATAGCTATAATGAATTTCTCTGCCCGTCCAATTCTTATAATCGTACTGACAATTGCATTATAATACGATTCTTTATCCGTCATATCATTTTTCTCTGTGATCAGTTCCTCGATCACATAAGCAAAATCTGGAGGAAGTGCTTTTCTTACTTTAGATCTGGTATATTTACTTGCTGTTCTTTTACACACCTCAATCAAACGGTACAACGTAATCTTATACCAGTCCTCCATATTCTTCTCCGTTTTCTTAATCCGGTCCATCTTCTCTTTCGGATAATAAATAAGAGTAGCAAGGGTCTGTTTATCCCTGCTACTCATAGTATTCCCGAATACATCATCAATTTTACGGCGCACTGAACCAGAGCCATTCTTCAGAACATGCGCAAATGCCTCATATTCCCCATGAATGTCTGTCAGAAAATGCTCTGTGCCCTTTGGCAGATTCAGTATCGCCTGTAAATTAATGATTTCTGTGGAAGCTTTGGCGATGGTCGGATACAGTTGAGAAAGTCTTTCCAGATAACGTTCCTCTAATTGTTTCATAATTACCTCCCGGTCTTCCTGTATATTCTGCTGTTCATAACGATTTATAATTGAATCACGTCAGACATATCATATCTGCCGGCCGGTTTCCCAGCCAGGAATTTTGCTGCTTCTACGGCGCCTTTTCCAAATACGGCCTTAGAATATGCTGTATGTTTGAATTCAATCACTTCATCCTGACCTGCAAAGATCACTTCGTGGTCTCCTACGATTGTTCCACCACGTACTGCCGAAATGCCAATCTCTTTCTGATCACGTTTCTGACGCACCTGACTTCTGTCATATACATAATGATACTGATTATCCGCCGCTTCATTAATTGAATCTGCCAGAGCAAGTGCAGTACCACTCGGCGCATCCAGTTTCTGGTTATGATGCTTCTCTACCAGCTCAATATCATATCCTGCCGGAGAAAGTACTTTTGTCGCATCCTTAAGGATCTTCATAAGCAGATTGATGCCAAGTGACATATTGGCAGATTTTAATACTGCTACTTTCTTTGCTGATTCTTCTACCTTTTCCAGCTGTTCTTCGGAAAGTCCCGTAGTACAAAGTACGACCGGCACCTGTTTTTCAACACAATAGTCAAGCAGTTCATCTGCTGCTGCCGCATTTGAAAAATCAATGATCACATCGGCCTCCACGTCACATGCACCGATGCTTTCAAATACCGGATAGTCATTTGGTACTTTGGTATATTTATCAACTCCGGCTACCAGTTCGATCCCTTCTGTGTTCTTGATTATATCTGTAATGACACGACCCATGTGTCCGTTACAGCCATGCATGATTGCTTTTACCATATTCTTATCCTCCTTTTGTATACTTTGTTATAAAAACAAAGGATACCATATATGTAATGCATCTGTGAAAGCCTGCCGTTGGCAGTTTCTTACAAACGCATGGCGATGTATGATATCCTTCTCTTTTTCTTATTATGCTAACTGAATACCGAAATCTTTCATTGCCTGTGCAAGGTTCTTCTCATGTTCAGGGGATATCTCTGTAAGCGGCATACGAAGTGGTCCGCAGTCAACTCCCATCAGCTGCATTGCTTTCTTAACCGGAATCGGGTTTACTTCGCAGAATAACTGCTCGATCAGCGGCAGTGCTTTCAGCTGAAGTGCTGCACTTCCCTTCACATCTCCGTTAAAATACTTCTCACAGATATCATGTGCTTCATCCGGAGCAACGTTTGACAGTACTGAGATCACACCTTTTCCACCGAGAGATAATACCGGCACGATCTGGTCGTCATTTCCTGAATATACATCAATGTTACCGTCTGTCAGGTTCATGATCTTTGCAACCTGCGAAATATTTCCTGATGCTTCCTTTATACCAACGATATTATCTACTTCTTTCACCAGTTTTGCTGCTGTTGCAGGTTCGATATTACATCCCGTTCTGCTTGCAACACTATACATAATGATTGGTGCTGTTACTTCTTTTGCCACTGCACTGAAATGTCCGATCAGTCCATTCTGAGTTGCTTTATTATAATAAGGTGTAACCAAAAGTAAACCATCTGCCCCATATTCTGAAGCTTCCTTCGACATATCGATAGCAGTACGTGTACAATTAGAACCTGTTCCTGCAATAACCGGAACTCTCTTGTTAACACGGTCAATTGTGAATTTTACACACTGCATATGCTCTTCTTCTGTCATGGTAGCAGATTCTCCTGTTGTACCGCAGATTACAATGCTGTCTGTTTTATGCTCACAATGAAACTCAATCAATTCATCAAGTCTATCATAATTAATACTTCCATCTTCATTAAATGGTGTGACAATTGCCACGCCGGCTCCTGTAAAAATAGCCATAGTGATCCTCCTGACTTTCATATAATCTAATGAAATTCTATCATCAATTAAATATGATGTCAATCCGAACCCTTATCTAAACTTTTACCATCCCTTATTCATCCATACATTCCAGTTTACTGACCGACACTTCATATGCAACCCTTTTCTGCGATTCCGTTTCTGTAATTTTTTTCATATATTCACGGCTCTGAATTCTTCCCATTACCTGCACATGTTCTCCCACCTCAAAAGCAGAGGCAAATCTGGCATTCCTTCCCCAGCAGATACATGGAATGTAATCAGACTTTCCATATGGCCGGTTCACTGCCAGCAATAGATCTGCAATCTCTCTGCCAAGCGGTGTCTTACGGTAAACAGGCTGTTTGCAGATATAACCATCCAGAAAAATCTGATTCGTCTTTGCACCGTCAAGTTCTTCTTCCACAAATGTAATTTCCCTGACAAATACGGATAAAATCAGACGGTTTTTCATTTCTTCATGCCGGTTGTAGGACCTGAACTGTCCGTTTACCATAATGAATTCTCCCGTGTAATCTTTCGTAACATCAATCAGACGCTCCGAGATCATGAGTGGGATCCTGTCTTTGGAATTGCTGAGCCGCTTCACATCCACCTCTACCATATAGAAGCCTTCTCCAAATACTTCATGGCTGAATGAAAATGGTGTCACGATTTCTCCCATAACGGTTACCTGGTTGTTCTCAATCATCTTATCTGACATAATTTTGTAATCTCCCTTCCTCTGAATCGTATTTTGAGTCATTACAAAGTCTATGAATCAAATCAGTATTTTAGAACTAAATACTTGTAAATTTTAAAAAATGTGATAAACTAATGTGGTTGCAGATAATAATAGGTAGAGAAAAGGAAGATTCGTAATGAAGACAAAACGTGAAGATGTACGTAATATCGCGATTATCGCCCATGTTGACCATGGTAAGACAACATTAGTAGATGAATTATTAAAGCAAAGCGGTGTATTCCGTGAGAATCAGGAAGTAGCAGAACGTGTCATGGACTCTAACGATATCGAAAGAGAACGTGGAATCACAATCCTCTCCAAGAATACTGCCGTCACCTACAACGGTGTAAAGATCAATATTATAGATACTCCGGGACATGCTGACTTCGGTGGAGAAGTAGAACGTGTCCTTAAGATGGTTAACGGTGTTATCCTCGTCGTTGATGCGTTCGAGGGAGCTATGCCGCAGACCAAATTCGTACTCCGCAAAGCTATGGAATTAAAGCTTCCAGTCATCGTATGTATCAACAAGATCGACCGTCCGGAAGCAAGAGCCGAAGAAGTGATCGATGAAGTTCTCGAACTTCTCATCGACCTTGGTGCTTCTGACGAACAGTTAGACTGCCCATTCGTATACGCATCCGCTAAGAATGGTGTGGCTGCACTTGAGATTTCGGATGAAATGAAAGACATGAAGCCTCTGTTTGAGACCATTCTGGATTATATTCCTGCACCAGAAGGAGATCCGGAAGCTCCGACTCAGGTTCTGATCAGTACGATCGACTATAATGAATACGTTGGACGTATCGGTGTTGGTAAAGTAGATAACGGTACGATCGCAGTTAACCAGGACATGGTTGTTGTCAACCATCATGATCCTGACAAACAGAAGAAAGTTAAGATCAGTAAATTATATGAATTTGACGGTCTGCAGAAAGTAGAAGTAAAAGAAGCATCTATCGGTGCAATCGTGGCAATTTCAGGTATCTCTGACATTTCCATCGGTGATACACTCTGCTCACCTGAAAATCCGACACCAATTCCGTTCCAGAAGATTTCTGAACCAACAATCTCTATGGATTTCGTTGTAAATGACAGTCCGTTTGCCGGACAGGAAGGAAAATATGTAACTTCCCGTCACTTACGTGATCGTCTGATGCGCGAACTGAACACAGATGTCAGCCTTCGTGTTGAAGATACCGAAAACATGGACGCATTCAAAGTATCCGGACGTGGTGAACTTCACCTTTCCGTTCTAATCGAGAATATGAGACGTGAAGGATATGAATTCGCAGTCAGCAAAGCTGAGGTTCTGTATCACAAAGACGAGAATGGTAAACTTCTTGAGCCAATGGAGATTGCTTACATTGATGTACCTGATGAATACACTGGTGTCGTTATTGATAAACTGAGCCAGAGAAAAGGTGAATTACAGACAATGGGTGCTGCCAATGGTGGATATACACGTCTTGAGTTCCGTATCCCATCCCGTGGTCTGATCGGTTACCGTGGTGATTTCCTGACAGACACAAAGGGAAATGGTATCATGAACACTGCATTCGACGGATACGCTCCATATAAGGGAGATATCCAGTATCGTAAACAGGGATCTCTGATTGCATACGAGACCGGTGAGTCTGTAACTTATGGTCTGTACAGTGCTCAGGAGCGTGGAACACTCTTCATCGGTGCCGGTGAAAAAGTTTATTCCGGTATGGTCATCGGTGAAAATGCAAAAACAGATGATATCGAAGTAAATGTATGTAAGACCAAGCATCTTACCAATACTCGTTCTTCCAGCGCAGATGATGCACTTCGTCTGACACCTCCGACGGTCCTCAGTCTGGAGCAGGCAATTGACTTCATCGATACAGATGAACTTCTGGAGGTTACTCCGGAATCACTCCGTATTCGTAAGAAGATTCTGGATCCTAAGATGAGAAAACGTGTAAATCGCTAATGAATAAACATTTACAGTTATAACTGACCGCACGAAAGCGGCAGAAAATAAAATATATAAAACAGTTTTTGTTCACGAAAACCTGACAATTTATATTTTATTTTCTGCCGCTTTTTTGTTCTCATCTGCAGCACACACTACTAAAAATTTTTCTTCCCCATTGTTCTTCATTTTGATATGATATCTTTCTTTGGGATATTGGCAAATATCTTTTTTTCACTTATACTGGAATTACAGCGAAAATCTATATAAAAGAAAGGAATCCACGAATGAAAGAACTGATTTCTCACCTTCTCAAACAGGTGGCCGCAATTCTGGAATATGTGATTGCATTTATGCTTGCGATCGGTATCATACTGCTTTGCCTTCGTATGGTATGTTCACTTCAGTATATTCCAAATCTGAACACCTATCCGAATTACGATGATCTTCTCGAGGTTTGTTTTAATCTGATCATCGGTGTCGAATTGATCCGTATGATGTATTCGCACTCTCCGAGTACCGTATTTGAGGTTCTGCTTTTTGCGATTGCAAGACACATCATTATGGACCACACTTCCATCTACAGCAGTCTGATCGGCGTCTGTTCCATCGCAGTCTTATTTGCAACCAGAAAATTCTTATTCTCCGAATTCGACATAGCAGACGAAACGGTATTCCGTGCTTCAACCAAGGCTAAAGTTGTCAACAAGATTCTCAGCGTGAGCATTCCGCATGAAGCAGATGATACCCTTTCCAATGTACTGCTGCGGCATCTCGAAGAACAGAATATTACGCCCCGTGTTGGTGCATGTTATTACTTCCACGATTGCGGTCTGCGGGTTGCCAAACTTCATGATGGAAAAATTTCAAGAATTCAGGTAATTCGTGCTATACATTAGCGGCCAAACATGTTATACTACACATATCAGATAGATTGCCGGTTCGAGTAACAATTGTCAGATTATAATTCATTTATTTGATGATTGTATAACGTGCAATTATTTGAAATTATGTCGCAAAGGAGTTGGGCATCATGAAATTTATTATTATTGGAAAGAACATCGATGTAACACCAGGCTTAAGAGAGGCCGTAGAAAGCAAGTTAGGAAAGTTAGGAAGGTACTTTACTCCGAATACAGAGATTCACGTAACCTTAAGTGTACAGAAAGGACATCAGAAAATTGAAGTAACAATTCCTGTAAAGGGTGGTCTGGTTCGTTCCGAACAGGAAAGTTCTGATATGTATGTATCGATTGATCTTGTAGAAGAAGTCATCGAACGTCAACTTCGTAAATATAAAAATAAACTGGTAGCACGTGAACAGGAAGGCGGTAACTTCAAACAGGAATTCTTTGATTCCGAAGATAATATTGAAGATGACGGCGAGATTAAAATCGTACGTACCAAAAAATTCGGATTTAAACCTATGTATCCGGAAGATGCGTGTGTTCAGATGGAACTTCTCGGACATGATTTCTATGTTTTCTGTAATGCAGAATCAGACGAAGTGAATGTAGTATACAGACGTAAAAACGGAACATTTGGTTTGATCGAGCCTGAATTTTCTTAAATCGCAGCTCATAATCTTATAAAAATATGGCAATAACAAAAGCCGTACACAATATCTCCTAAAGAACAGCTCCTTTCATGAGATATCGTGTACGGCTTTTGTATATTATTTTTATATTATATTTTCTTCCAAAATTGTCGGCACCCCATCAATCTCTGCATAATAACATTCTTCACCTGCTGTCATCTCTGCCTGCGCATTTGTCCCCTCAGTAATTGCATGCATAACCTGATCCACATCCGTTTTTGGAATCAGTACTTCCAGTTCTACTTTATCCGTATAGACAGTATCTAATATCTTCAGCTCTCTCTGCGCCAGAATATACTGAATCTTTCCAAATGTCGTATAGTCTGTTTCTATATGAAGTTTCACTCCTAAAATTTTCGTAATGACCACCGAGGCATCAAGTCCCGCTTTCACGGCTCCCGAATATGCTCTGACCAGTCCACCGGTTCCAAGAAGGGTTCCTCCGAAATACCGGGTCACCACAACAACTGTATTCTTCAGCTGCTGCCCCATCAAAACATCCAGCATCGGTTTGCCCGCCGTCTGAGCCGGCTCCCCATCATCACTGCATCTGGCCGTCTCATTGGTCACACCAACGGAAAATGCATGGCAATTATGCCTTGCATCCCAGTACTGTTTTTTTATCTGCTCTATAAAAGCAAGGGCCTCTTCCTCTGATTCCACATGCGCCGAATGGGCAATGAAACGTGACTTTTTCTCAACAATTTCTGCTGTACCGCCCCTGTACACTGTCTTGTAATTGCTCACTTTATTGATTTCTGCCATTCCCAACTTCCTTACTTTATCTTTTTGTCAAGTTTATTCTATCACCTTCTTAAAAATTATGCTATCCCCTATTATTTCGAAAAAAATACACTTTATTTCAGTAAGCTTATTTGCTATAATGATAGGACGAAGGAGGTTCAGTAATGGATTATAGTAAACAGAATAATGAAAAAAAGCGCAAGAAAATCCGTTCCAATGCTGCTAAATCCAAGAAAAAGATTACTTTCAATATATTCCGTTTCACAATGCTTGCTATTTTGCTTATTGTTATTGTCGGTATCGCTGCCGCCATCGGTGGCTTCAAGGGGGTCATCGACAGTGCCCCTGACATTACCGCCAGCAATGTGATGCCGAGTAAACTCAAGTCCGTCATGTATTATCCCGACGGACAGGAAGCGATTGAACTGGTAGGCGCCCAATCCAATCGAACGATCGTGTCGATCGATGATATTCCCAAGTGCCTTTCAAACGCCTTTGTAGCCATTGAGGATAACCGCTTCTATGAACATAACGGCATTGACCCGAAGGGTATTGTCCGTGCCCTTTTCGTTGGTCTTTCCCATGGCGGCAATTTCTCAGAAGGTGCCAGTACCATCACCCAGCAGCTGATCAAGCTCACCGTATTCAACGGTGGTGCCGAGACAGATACGATGCAGCGATTCAAGCGTAAGTTCCAGGAGTGGTATCTCGCTCTCAAGCTTGAGAAAGAGATGTCCAAGGACGAGATCATGGAAGCTTACCTG
>OGRN01001934.1_pt1 | contig 16729 bp, 10 predicted proteins | sample 1553401 | NCBI WGS metagenome assembly OGRN01 (sample SAMEA2580096, study PRJEB22360) | human gut metagenome | biome: human gut; feature: human-associated habitat; material: faeces | place: Denmark | collected 2008/2010 | reverse complement strand
ACCCGGGCACGGGTTTCGTGGAGCTGGTCGAGGGGGACCGGGAGGATACGCCCGAGGCCGAAGCCGCGGTGCGCGCCGCCGTGGAGCCGATGCTGGCGCGGGGCGCCGACCAGATCGTGCTGGGGTGTACGCACTATCCCTTTCTGACGCCCGTGATGGAACGCATCGTCGACGGACGGGCCGCGATCGTCGACCCGTCGCCCGCCGTCGCCCGCCGCGTCGGGCAGCTTTTGGACCGCTACGGCCTGCGCGCTTCGGCGGATAACCGTCCCGCGCTCACGTTCCGCACCTTCGCCGACGAGCTTTACCGCCTGCGTCTCGAACGGAAGGTTGCGGCGTACCTGTAAGACGCTCCCGGCTCCGCCCCCCCCCCATTCGCGGGCGGGAACGCTTCCCGCCGGAATCGTTCCGGGCGATTGATAAAGTTTGCGGCGCCTTCGGAATTGTCGGAAAAAATTCGTACCTTCGCTCGATAATAGCGACATTCTGGAATGGCATCTAAAAATACATCCTCCAACAGCCGGCAGGCCGTTCAGCGTTCCAACAGCGACAGTGCGCGCTGGATCGCCGGACTGCTGCTGCTGTTCATCGGTCTGTTTGCCGCCGCTGCGGTGTTCTTTTCGTTTTTCAGCTGGGCCGCCGACCAGAGCGGGCTGCAAAAATCGGTCGAGGAACGGGTGACGCTCGGCATCGAACCGGAAAATCTCTGCGGCTGGGCCGGAGCGCGGCTGGGGATGTTGCTGGTCGATCATTCGTTCGGGCTTTTCGGCATCCTGATTCCGACGATGATCATTCTCGTCGGCGTGCGGATCATCCGCCAGCGTCCGCTGCTGTTCAACCATTCGATTCTCTCGCTCTTCCTGATCATGATTCTCGGCTCGCTGACGCTGGGCTTCGCCTTCGGCGACAAGTGGAGCCTTTGCAGCTCGACGGGGTGGGGCGGCGCTTTCGGCATCGCCTCTTCGGCCCTGCTGCGCACGCATATCGGGGCTTTCGGAACGCTGATCCTGCTTGTCGGCGGCTGGATACTGACAGGTGTTTTCATCAACCGCAACTTCATCAACAAGGTCAACGAGGCGGGCAACGTGGTGGTCGACAAGAGCGGGAAGGTCGTCGAGATCCTCAAGCACAAAGTCGTGCTGCACGGACGTGCGGCCGGGGAGGACGGGGCTGCGGAGGATGTTCCCGAACCGGCTCCGAAACCCGGCCCGAAGGCGGCCGCACCGAAGCCCGCGCCGTCGAAAGCGGCGGAACCCGCGGCGCAAAAACCCGCCCCGATCCGTGTGGAACGTCCGTCGGAGTCCGTTGCGGCCCGGAAGTCCGTGCCGGAAGAGGACGAAAATCCCTTCCTCGAACTGACGCCCGACGGGAAACCCGTCGCCGGGGAGACTGCCGCGGAGCAGACGCCCCCTCCCGCGGAGGACGGGGAGTTCATCGAGGTGGACCTTTCGCGTCCCGAGGGCCGTGTGGTGATCGGCCGCAGCGGGCTGGTCGAGCTGGAACGCCCTGCGGTGCGCGACGCCGTGGCTGCGGAGCCCGCCCCGGAGGAGGTTCCGGAGAGGGAGGCCGCACAGTCCGATCCCGATGCGCCCTTTACCGAGATCACCGTGCTGGACGACGCGCCCGCCGCGGAGCCGGAGGGCGTCGTGGTGACGGTCGAGGCCAACGAGGCGAAACTTCTCGACGAGAAGGCGATCCCCACGGAGAGCTACGACCCGCTGAAGGACCTGGTGAACTACCGCAAGCCGCCCGTGACGCTCCTGGAGGACTACATTTCCGATTCGGAGGTCTCGGACGAGGAGATTTTCGAGAACAAGACCAAGATCGAGGAGACGCTCAAATATTTCGGCATTCCGATCCAGCGCATCAAGGCCACGGTGGGTCCCACGGTGACGCTCTACGAGATCGTGCAGGCGCAGGGAATCAAGATCTCGAAGGTGCAGGGCCTCGAAAACGATATTGCGCAGAGCCTCAAGGCGCTGGGTATCCGCATCATCGCGCCGATTCCGGGCAAGGGAACCATCGGCATCGAGGTTCCCAACCGCGACAAGCAGGTGGTTTCGATGTATTCGGCCGTGCGTTCGCTGCGTTTCCAGGAGTCGAAGGCCGAGCTTCCGGTGGTGATCGGGCGCACGATCCAGAATGAAAATTACGTCTTCGACCTGGCCAAGATGCCGCACCTGCTGGTCGCCGGAGCCACGGGACAGGGCAAGTCCGTGGGGCTGAACGCCATCATCACCTCGCTCCTGTACCGCAAACACCCCGCGCAGCTGAAGTTCGTGATGATCGACCCCAAGATGGTCGAGTTCTCGCTCTACGCCAAGATCGAACGCCATTTCCTGGCCAAGATGGAGTCGGAGGACGACGCGATCATCACCGACCCCAAGAAGGCGGTCTACACGCTCAACTCGCTCTGTACGGAGATGGACAACCGTCTGGAACTGTGTAAGAAGGCCGGGGCGCGAAACATCGCCGAGTACAACGAGAAATTCACCTCGCGGCGGCTGAATCCGATGAACGGACATCGCTACCTCCCGTATATCGTGGTGGTGGTCGACGAGTTCGCCGACCTGATAATGACGGCCCGCGAGGTCGAGGGACCGGTCATGCGCCTCGCGCAGAAAGCCCGCGCCATCGGCATCCACCTGATCATCGCCACGCAGCGTCCCGACGTGAAGGTCATCACGGGCGGCATCAAGGCCAATTTCCCGGCCCGCATCGCCTTCCGCGTGATGCAGATGATCGACTCGCGCACGATCATCGACCAGCCGGGGGCCAACCAGCTTATCGGCCGCGGCGACATGCTCTTCTCGAAGGACGGGGAACTGATCCGTATCCAGTGCGCGCTGGTCGAAACCAAGGAGGTCGAACGCATCGTCGAGTATATATCGAAGCAGCAGGGCTATACCTCGGCCTATTCGCTGCCCGACTATACGCCCGATACGGGCGATTCTTCGGGGAGCATGGGCAGCGAGGACTCCGCCCCCGTGAAATACGATTCGCTCTTCGCCGAGATCGCCCGCGACGCCGTTTCGGGCGGCAATATCTCGACCTCGATGATCCAGCGCAACTACGAGGTGGGCTTCAACCGTGCCGGGCGCATCATGATGCAGCTCGAACGTGCCGGCATCGTCGGCCGCCAGCAGGGAGCCAAGCCGCGCGACATCCTTTTCCATGACATGCCCTCGCTCGAAGCCAAGTTGCAGGAGCTGGGCCTATTCTGATGCTGCCATGAAACGACTCCTGTCCCTCCTGTTGCTGCTTTCCGCGATGCAATCCGTCGCCGCAGTTCCGGCTGCCGCGGATGTTCCGGCTGCCGCAAATAATGTTCCGGCCGCCGGCCGTGCCGACGCGATCCTGGCCGGGGTCAGCGACGGCTTCCGGGCGCTGGGTGCCTACGGGGTGTCGTTCGAGGTTCGCTCGGACGAATACGTCACGCGCGGGCGCTATGCCGTCGAGGGGGAGAATTATTACCTCGTGCTGGGCGATGCCGAGGTCTACTGCGACGGAGCCGTGCGCTACGAGGTGGACAACCGCCGCCGCGAGGTGACGATCGACGTGGTCGACACCGGCAGCCGCAATATCCTCAATAACCCCGTCCATGCCTTCGATTTCCTCGGCAGCGAATATGCGGCCTCGCTCGCCGGCGAGCAGGAAGGCCGTGCCGTGGTGCGGCTGACGCCTGCGCCGGGGAATACCTCCTCGGCGGGCAATATCGTCCTTACGGTCGATACCGCCGCGATGCGTCCCGTGTCGCTCCGCTACGATTACGACGGCGAGCAGGTGCAGGTTTCGGTGCTGGGCATCAAGCCCCTCGAAACGCCGCTCAAGGCCTTTGCGAAGGATAACTACGCCGGGTACGAATTCATCGACTTCCGCTGACCATGTTCCGCCGGCCGATTATGCTGCTGTTGTCCGTCGCCATCCCCGCGGCGATGCTGGCTGCGGCGCCAGAAGACCCGTCGCCGGCGGGCGGGCATACCCCTGCCGCCGGACATGACCGCCCTGCGGCGGATATGCCCGGTTCGGTTCCCGGAGCCGGAAGCCCGGCCGGGCAACAGCCTTCCGGCACGGCATGGGAGCTTACCTGCGAGCGCGATCTGCTCTATGCGGCGTCTTTCGTAGGGGATTCCATACCGGTGCGGGTGTTCCTCGAATCGGGCGTCTATTTTCCGCTGATCGACAGCGCGCTGGTCTGGTCGCACCCCGGGCTTTTCGAACCCGTCGAACTCGAACGCCCCGTGCGTTTCCGCATGGCCGGCGGCACGGACTATTCGGCCCGCTATAAACTGGCGCCGGGGCTCAGGGTGGGGGATACGCGCAGTTTGTGCGAGAGCTATGTCGTCGATCTGCGGCGACGCAAGCCCTGCGACCTGCTCTACCCGCTCCATACCTTCACGACCGACAGCGTGGCCGCGCCCGGTATTTTCGAGCTCGATGTCCGCCGCGGCATTTTCCGTCCGCTCTCATCCGGGAGCCTGCCGCAGCCCGGTGACGGGTGGGAGGCCTACGAACTGGTGCCCGACGGGCATTCGGGGATGTTCTGGGTCATGGATACGGTGCGCTTGTCCGACGACCGGGGACGCAGCCGTGCGATGCCGATGCGGCTGGTCGTCGATTTGGGCAACGCCAACCTGCTGGCACTCTTTGCGTTCAAACCTGAGGTCGGAAAATTCGTGTCACGCGCCCCTGTCGATCTGGTGGAAGGCCATACGCCGGGCGGGATGACCCTGCGGGTGCTGATGCCCGCCGTCGCCACTTTCATGGGGTGTTACTCCTTCGGCGGGCTGCCTGTCGTGGTGCTTGACAAACCGATGAAACTCCCCGGCGACGGTTTCCTCGGCGTAAAATTCTTCTCCGCATTCCGGGTGGTCTTCGATTTCCGCCACGGGCGGTTGTGGCTCAGGCTGGCGGATTGACCCCTATTTCCGGTTGAGGTACCAGTAGAGCCCGCCGACGAAGATGCCGCCGCCCGCGATGTTCCCGAGCGTGGCGGGAACCAGGTTTGCGGCGACCATGTCCGCCGCCGTCACCGGGGCGCCCAGCATCATCCCCAGCGGGATGAAGAACATGTTGGCGATGCAGTGCTCGTAGCCGATCACCACGAAGCACATGACCGGGAAAAACAACCCCATCATACGGCCTGCCGCGTCGTCGGTACTCAGCCCGAGCCATACCGCGAGGCATACCAGCCAGTTGGCGCCCACGCCGCGCAGGAATACCGTCAGCCACGGCATCGAGACCTTGGCCTGCGCCACGTTGCAGGCCGCTTCGCGCCACAGCTCCGACGAGAGTACGCCGGGCAGCACCACCAGGAAATAGGCGAAGAAGGCCGCCCCGATGAAATTCCCCGCGTATACCAGCCCCCAGTTGCGCAGCACCTTGCCCCATCCGTACCTGCGGCCCAGCGCCCCGGGTACGAGCACGGCGTTGTTGCCCGTGAAGAGCTCCGCCCCGGCGAATACCACCAGGATGAGCCCCAGCGGGAATACCAGCCCCGAGAGCAGGCGCTGCAACCCGGGCGCTTCGGCCACCCCGGGGAACCCGAACCCCGCCATCAGCGAGAAGAGTCCGCCCATGGCGATGTATGCGCCGGCCAGGAATGCCAGCAGGAGGGTCTTGCCCGCCGGGAGTTGCATTTTGCCCGTTGCCGACTTCTGAGCCAGCGCGAGTACTTCCTTGGGTGTGTTTATCTGTGCCATGTTCGGGAAATAGAGGCCGCAAAGGTAGTGAAACGATCCGGAACGCGCAAGCGGATGCCGTCAGTCTGCCGGGAATTTTTTTTGAGGCCGTCAGATCGCCGGAAAAGGGGCAAAAACGGGGCGTCGTCCCGGAAATCTTCCGCGCGGAGGCGATATTTATCGGCTTAAAGTTGCTCAGATCGGAAATAAATCGTATTTTTGTTCGTTAAAAGACTGTAATTTTAAAGAGATAAGATGCTAACTGAAGAAGAAAAGAATGCAGGTTTGACAGGACGTATCATTCCTATCAATATCGAAGAGCAGATGAAGTCGGCGTACATCGACTATTCGATGTCGGTCATCGTGTCGCGTGCGCTTCCCGACGTGCGCGACGGCATGAAGCCCGTGCACCGCCGTATCCTCTACGATATGAGCGCGGAGCTCAACCTCTACTCCGACAAACCGACCCGTAAGTCGGCGCGTATCGTCGGCGACGTGCTCGGTAAGTTCCACCCCCACGGCGACTCGTCGGTCTACGACGCGATGGTGCGTCTGGCACAGGAGTGGTCGATGCGCTACCCGCTGGTCGACGGCCAGGGTAACTTCGGTTCGATGGACGGCGACTCGCCGGCCGCCATGCGTTACACCGAGGCCCGCATGAAGAAGATCACCGACGAGGTGATGGCCGACATCGACAAGGAGACCGTCGACTGGACGCTCAACTTCGACGATACGATCCCCGAACCCACGGTGCTGCCCACCAAGATCCCGCTGCTGATCGTCAATGGCGCCAGCGGTATCGCCGTCGGTATGGCCACCAACATGGCCCCGCACAACCTCAGCGAGGTGGTCGACGCTTGCTGCGCCTATATCGACAACCCCGAGATCACGGGCGAGGAGATGCTGCATTTCATCAAGGGCCCCGATTTCCCCACGGGCGGTATTATCTACGGCTACGAGGGTGTCCGGGAGGCCATGCTTACGGGCCGCGGCCGCGTCATGATGCGTGCCAAGACCGACATCGAGCATACCCCCAGCGGCCGTGAGTGCATCGTCATCACCGAAATCCCCTACATGATCAACAAGGCCGAGATGATTAAGAAGATCGCCGACATGATCAACGAGAAGAAGATCGACGGCATTTCCTACATCAACGACGAGTCCGACCGTGACGGCCTGCGGATCATCATCATCCTCAAACACGACGCCGTGGCGAGCGTCGTGCTCAACACCCTTTATAAGAATACGCCGCTGCAAACCTCGTTTGCGGTGAACAATATCGCGCTGGTGAACGGCCGTCCGCAGCTGCTGCCGATGCGCGATCTGGTCATGCACTTCGTCAACCACCGCCACGACGTGGTGGTGCGCCGCACGCGTTACGACCTGCGCAAGGCCGAGGAGCGCCTACATATCGTGCTGGGTCTCTTGATCGCACAGGACAACATCGACGAGATCGTGCACATCATCCGTTCGTCGCAGACCCCCGACCTGGCCAAGCAGGCCATGATCGAGCGTTTCGAGCTGAGCGACATCCAGGCTTCGGCCATCATCGAGATGCGCCTGCGCGCCCTGACGGGGCTGGAGTACGGCAAACTGACCGCCGAGCGCGACGATCTTACCAAGCTGATCGCCCACCTGAAGGACGTGCTGGAGAATGTCGGCATGCAGATGCAGATCGTCAAGGACGAACTGCTCGAAATCAAGGAAAAATACGGCGACGAGCGCCGTTCGGAGATCGTCTATGCCTCCGAGGAGTTCAACCCCGAGGATTTCTATGCCGACGACGACATGGTCATCACCATCTCGCACATGGGCTACATCAAGCGCACCCCGCTGGCCGAATACCGCACGCAGAACCGCGGCGGCGTCGGCGCCAAGGGCAGTGCTACGCGTGACGAGGACTTCATCGAGCATATCTACGTGGCTTCGATGCACAATACGATGCTCTTCTTCACCGAGAAGGGGCGCTGCTACTGGCTCAAGGTCTACGAGATCCCCGAGGGCGCACGCTCCTCGAAGGGACGCGCCATCCAGAACGTCATCCAGATCGAACCCGACGACAAGGTTCGCGCCTATATCAACGTCAAGCGCCTGAACGACGCCGAGTATGTGAACAACAACTTCATCATCATGTGTACCAAGGACGGTACGATCAAGAAGACGAAGCTCGAAGCCTACTCGCGCCCGCGCCAGAACGGCGTGAACGCCATCGTCATCCGCGAGGGCGACCAGCTGATCGAGGCCAAGCTCACCAGCGGCAACGCCGAAGTGATGATTGCGGCCCGCGAAGGCAAGGCCATCCGCTTCAACGAGTCGACGGTGCGCCCGATCGGGCGTGTCGGCGCCGGAGTGCGCGGCATCTCGATCGAGGACGGGGACGAGGTGGTCGGCATGATCTGCGTGGAACCCGATTCGAAGCAGGACGTGCTGGTATTGAGCGAGAACGGCTACGGCAAGCGTACCGATCTGGATGAATACCGCATCACCAACCGCGGCGGAAAGGGCGTGAAGACCATCAACATTACGGAAAAGACAGGCAAACTAATTTCGATACAGGCCGTTACCGACGACAACGACCTGATGATCATCAACCGTTCGGGACTCACCATACGCACCGCTGTCAGCCAGATCCGCCTCGCGGGCCGCGCTACGCAGGGCGTGCGTATCATCAACCTCCGCGAGGGCGACGCCATTGCTTCGGTGATGGCCGTGCCGGCTGCCGGGGAAGAGGAGGAAGTGCAGCCCGCGGAAGGCGTTGAGACCGGAGGCGAAACCCCCGGAGCCGCCCCCGCGGAGGAATAAGAAAAAGAAACAACAAAACTTTAAAATTTCAGTTTACCATGAAGAAAACGATTTTGACGGCTCTTGCGGCGCTGCTCGTGGCAGTTCCCGCCGTGAAAGCCCAGAAAGTGAACAAGGAAGCCCTTCTTGCCAAGATCGAAAAGAGCGACGCCGACATTGCCAACGAGAAGAAGGCGGCGAAGGCCGCGACGTGGCTCGCCCGCGGCAAGGCTTTCTACGAGGTGGCCGTGGAGCCTACGAAGAGCATCTTCGCCAACATGGAACCGACGATGCTGAAACTGGCTGTCGGCGAACCCAAGTCGACGACGAAGGAGACGCTCAACGGCACGGAGTACGACGCATGGGTGTATCCCTATTTCACGGCTTACGTCAAGGACAACAAGGTCGTGACGTGGAAGCAGAGCAAATGGGTGCTGAAAGACGCTCCCAAGAAGGCCATCGAGGCTTACAACAAGGCTTATGAACTCGATCCCAAGACGGCCGAGAAGGTCAAGGAGGGTCTGAAGCAGGTCAGCGACTTCTGCTCGCAGGTGGGCAACGTCGGCATCGACTCGGGCAACTACGTCGAGGCCGCAGACGCTTACGTGACGGCTTTCGAGGCGCAGTCCAGCCCGGCTTACGAGAAGGCCGACCCCGCGCTGCTCTACTATGCGGGTTATCTGCGCACGGTGGACGGCGCTGCGAACCCTGCATCGTACGTCATCGGTGCCGATTACCTGAACAAGGCGCTCGATCTGGGTTATAACGACGAGGAAGGCAATATCTACTACTACCTTTTCCACTGCTACTACGGCCAGAAGGACGCCGACAAGGCCCAGACCGATATTGATGCGGCCGACAAGCAGGCCACGGACGCGCAGAAGAAGGCCGATGACGCAGATACCGCCATCAGTGATGCGCAGAAGAAGGCCGGCCGGGCCGACGCGGACGCAAAGAAGGCCGCGGCCGACAAGGCCGCCGCCGAGAAGGAGCTGGCCGCGGCCAAGCAGCAGCAGGCCACGGCGACCGGCGACAAGACGAAGGCCGACGAGGCGGTGGACGTCGCGCAAGCCAAGCTGGATGCGGCCAGGCAGGCCGAGGCCAAGGCGCTTGAAGCCAAGCAGAAGGCCGATGCCAAGGTCGAGCAATTGTCCAAGGATGATGGAGGTCTTTCCGACCTGGCCGCGAAGCTCAAAGCGGCGAAGAAGGCCGCAGCCGACGCCGCCACCGCCCAGCAGAAGGCGGAACAGGCGCAGAAGGATGCCGACAAGGCGGTGTCCGACTCCTCTTCCAACGCCGAGGCGAAGCAGCAGGCCGCCGCCGATGCCAAGAGCGAGGCCGACGCCAAGAAGGAAGCGGCAGACGAGGCTCAGGACAAGCTGTCTCAGGGCGCAGTGGCCTACTTCGGCGACAAGGGTGCCTCTCAGGCAGTCAAGGTTCTCACCGATCCGACCGTCACCGAGTATCTTGACGCCATTCATAATGGTGCCAAGGGTGATGCGACCACGTTGGACAACATGATCGAGGCCCTGAAGTTCATCCAGGAAGCCAATCAGCTTCGCGCGAAGGAAGGCCTGCAGCCCCTCAAGGTCAGTGACACCCTGATGGCACAGGCCATGGCGGATGCGGATTATGCCAACAACAACGTGAACCATCCACTTCAATTCCCCGCCAGCGAAAACCTCGCCTGGGGTTACACTGATCCCTTTAAGGGCTGGTACGACACGGAGAAGTCCATGTATGAGAAGGACATGTCCGACGGTGTCCTGGATTGCAAGGCCTCGGACGGCAAGCCCGTCAAACCCTGCGCTTATGGCCATTACACCACGCTGGTCAACCCCGATTTGACCCTCACCGGTTTCGGCGTCAGCCAGAACGGCAACATCACGGGTATCGGCGGGAACACCCATAGTCAGCTGTTCACCGAAAACGCTAACGGAATCGGCTCCGACGCGGGCCGCATCATGGACGTTGACGCATACCTGACTGATTTGACTGCCTACCGTGATTCCCTGACCGGAGCCGACGCCGCATACCAGACCGCATTGTCCAAGAGCAAGCAGGCCGCACAGGACGCTTCCGATGCGGCCAAGGCGCTGGCCGCCGCCCAGCAGTCCGCACGGAAGGCCGCTGAGGAAGCCCAGCAGGCCGCGCAGAAGGCCAGGGATTTGCAGGCTGCCGCCGACGAGGCGCAGAAAGCGTATGACGAGGCCGTGAAGGCGAACGAGGACAAGGCCAAGGCGTTGGAGGAAGCCAGGAAGGATCAAGCCGATAAGAACGCGGCTTATTCCGCCGCCCAGCAGGCCACCAAGGAAGCCCGGTCCGGAGCCGACGCCGCCACCGACGCCCAGACCGCAGCCCAGACGGCAGTGGACAAGGCGAACACGGCAGTCGCCGCCGCACAGGCGAAGATCGATACCGCCGACAAGCTGACCCAGACCGCCGCCAAGAACAAGACGGATGCGGAAGCCGCGATCAAGCAGGCGAACACGGACAAGACGAAGGCCGCAGCCGACCTGGCCGCCGCCAAGGCAGCCAAGGCCGAGGCCGAGAAGGCCAAGCAGGCCGCGCTCGACGCCAAGACCGTTTCCGACGCGAAGGTTGAAGCCGCCGCCAAGCAGGTCAAGGCCGCCGACGAGGCCATCGCCGACGCCAAGGCCGCATACGCGAAGGCGAAGGACGACCTCAACGCGGCCACCGGCAAGCTCAACGACGCCCAGAACACCATCAAGCGTCTGCAGAACGCCGAGGAGAACCTCAAGAAGGCGAACGCGAAGCTGGCCGACGCCCAGGCGAAGCTCGACGAGGCGAACAAGGCCAAGGATGAGGCCGACAAGGCATACGAGAAAGCCAAGGCCGACTATGATGCCAAGCTCGCCGACAAGCAGGCGTCCGACAAGGAGCTCGCCGCCGCCAAGCAGGCCGAAGCCGAAGCCCAGAAGAAGGCCGAGGAGGAAGCCAAGAAGCAGCAGGAAGCCCAGAAGAAGGCCGACCAAGCCAAGAAGGATGCGGAAGCCAAGAAGCAGAAGGCTGAACAGGCCAAGAAGCAGGCTGCAGGTGTGACGAACAATGGTCTGGCCTCCACCGGATCGGACACCACCGCAATCGCCACGCTGGCGGCGATCATGACCATCGCCGGTGCTGGCTGCGTGCTCGTGCGTGTACGTTCCGCCAAGCATGCCGATGGATGGCATGCAGTCGAGGACTGATTCTCACCGCACCAAACGTGTTTTGCCCGCCTTCGACCCGAAACAGGGGAGAGGCGGGCAAAACCGTATTCCCACATACCGAAGCAAAACGGTAGCTTCTTTTGTTACTATCAGAAAAAAGTCAGTGAATTGCGTGAAAGGGTCTGGCTATGAACGATGTGGGCCATGCGCCACTCCCAGGCGACGTGCTGCTACACCAATACCTGCAACCAAACAACATCACCATGTACCGTCTGGCGAAAGCCATGAACCTGCCACAAACCACCATCAGTGGCCTGATACACGGGAAAAGACGCATCACCACAAGCCTCGCATACCATCTCGCCTACGTGTTGGGCACATCACCGGAATACTGGCTGGAATTGCAGATGAATTACGACATTGAAAACTACGACAAATTCAACGAAAGCGGACTGACGGTCCTCATTGATAATACGGTCGGCGACACTGTCCAATCAGAACGATGACGAGCAGAAGAATCCGCTAACGCCAGTTTCGTCCATGCCCACTTTGATGGCCTCGATTCCGCCAATTCGTTTTCCGCTGCCGCGCATTGTACTGCTGAGAATATTCTGTGCCGGCGCTTGTCCTTGTATTTTCTCCCTCGGAGTGGCTGAATAGGGCTCGTTTCCATTGGTTTGCGTTCATGGAATTCTTTCTTAGTTGGGAGAGGGGACTTCTTATTGAGAACTATTCCTATCTGACATAAGATACATTATCGGCTAAAAAACGATTTTAGGATAATGCTTGTTTCGCTCCCTCCTAGAAGAGCTCGTTTTGTATTGGTTTGCTGAGTCGTGCGTGGATCAGCTTGATATAGTCGGAATCGAGTTCGCTTGCCGTGCATTGCATGTGTTCGAGCAGACATGCTTCCAATGTGGTGCCGCTTCCGGCGAACGGCTCCAGCACGAGACCATCCGCCGGGGTGACGAGACGGACAAGCCAGCGCATGAGTTCGACCGGTTTGACTGTCGGATGGAGGATGCCGTCGACTTTCGGCCGTTCAGACGGTGAGGCTTTCGGACAATACCTGAAAACCGGGTAGAATCGACTCGCGCCGCCCATATCGTCATATTCGGCACCGGTATGGGTCATGCTCCAGCCGTCACCGGGTTTCGTGCTTGCGCGTGGTCTGCCTTTTCGACTGACGGTGACGCCGGACTGTCGGTCGAGTTCCTTGGCCGTGGACTGGTCGAACAGCATGTTCGGCGTGAAACGGGCGGCAGCCGTGTAGTCGGTGCGATTCGCTTTGTCCGCACCATATACATGGTTGTCTCTCGGCCCGGAGCCGAACCGTCCATGCTGGTTCTTGCCCTTCGACTCCGCCTCGTCCGCCGTGTTGCGGAATGGGACGCGGCATGCGTCGATATGCAGTGCGCCTGTCCCGTGTCCGAGCAGATTGTGGGCGAGATTCCCGTCCAACGGCTTGCGGGCCAGACAGATGGGTTCGTGCGCGGGCTTCAGCTGGCTGTACCAGCCTTTGAACGGTTTCGCCGTCTCGGATCGCGTCGGCTCCACATCCTCGCGGCGTTCCCGGTCGATCATGAGCGTCGCATCCGAACCGTGTGGCATGCCGGACGCGTACACCCAGTCGATCTGGTCGCGGATTTCGAAGCCCGCATCCTCGATGGCGCATGCCAGCCGATGATAGGTGCGGCTCGCGCCGAACGCGGCAACATGCCCGCCCGGCTTCAGGACGCGCAGGATATCCTTCCACAGGTCCACGTCGAACGCGATGCCTGTGGAATCGAAGCTGCGGTTCATGAAACCGATCTCATACGGCGGGTCGGTGACGACGGAATCCACGCTGTTGTCCGGTAAGGAGGCGATGAGTCGGCGACAATCCCCCTTGTATAGGCGGAGGTTGTCGCCCAGATCTTCCAGCTCGATCAATGTCGGAACCGTTTAGAATTCCGGGTCGGTGCCGTCGCCGTTCGGATCCGTGCTGGCTGGCGTGGTCGTAGCCCACGGATCCATTGCGGGCTGTGAGGGTGCTGCAGGTTGCGCCGGTGTCTGTGCGGGAGCCTGTTGGCTGTAACCCTGCTGCTGGTAGTTGTTGTATGCGCCTTGCTGATAACCGTTGTTCGGCTGCTGGTATCCGCCGCCGTAATTGTTCTGCCGGTAGCCGTTGCCGTTGGACTGTTGGCCGCTGGTCTTCTGAAATTGCGTGACGCCGAACCGGAGGCTGACACCCAAATCGGTGACGATCATTTCAAGATTGCTACGCTGTTGGCCGGTGGTCTTGTCCGTCCAATTGTTGGTTTTCATGTAACCGGTGGCTACCACGCGCATGCCCTTATAGCAGGAGCGCATGATGTTCTGGGCGAGGTCTCCAAATGCTGCGCATCGCATGAATACGGCATCCCCATCCACGGTCTGCCCGTTACGGTCACGTCGACGCGTATTGTGCGCGATGGTGAAAGTGACCGTATCTCCCCTCTGCTCGGGGTTTGCTGTGATATTGCCTGCGAGTGTGAGTGTCGGCTCTCCTGCCATGGGTTCCTGGTCTCCTTATTTTTTTCTATGTGAACATATTCAGTATAACAAGCATATACGAAGAAAAGGCATGTCGGATAAGCATCAGGACAGAGGAGAAAAACCTGACACCAATCCGACATACCCCTTTTAGCAGGATGGGCTCACTCCACTACGGCGGAATGAACCCATCAAGGTTTCTATCCGATCAGCGTGACCGCCTTACAGGCGGATACGCCTCCTCGAACCAGCCAGAGCGAGAGCGATACCAGCTCCGGCGAGGACCCCGGCCCACAGGAGCATCGGGGTGCCGACACCAGTGGAGGCGAGACCCTTCTCCTTGACGAGCACAGTCTCGTTCGACTTGCGCGCGTCACCATAGGAGATAAGCTTGCCCGTCTGGTCGTACACCTTCTCACGCCAGTAGTAGGTGCCGGTTTCATGCACGGTCACGGTCGGCGAGTGGACGCCGTCCTTCGCGTCGACCTTACCGGTGACGGTGATGAGCACGTCGCCCGACTGGTCGCCGTTGGACTGCTTCCACAATTCGAATTCAGCCTTGGCCGCATCCGAGCAGTTCTTAAGCAGGAGCTCATCGTGCAGGTCGGCCCTGCCGTTCTCCATCGTGACCTCACCCTGGCTCTTGGTAGACACCTCGCACTTCGGCACGTCGGGCTTCTTGCCTTGGACGCGCACGATTTCGGAGGCAAGACCGAATGCGTGCTGCACCTTGCCGTGGGTGAGCTGACGCCATGCGAGGGCGGTGAGCGGATTGTGGTTCTGGTCGCCGGTCAGGCTTGGGGTCATGGTCCAATGCCAAGCGTAGGTGCCCGATTCGGTCAGGGTGAACGAGTCGGTCGTGTAGGTGCCGAACTTGGTGACATCCTTGATGTCGGTTTCGTGAACCTTCACCGCGTTTTCGGGCACGGTGTCGGTTTCCTCGATCGCGGCGGACGGGTCGTCACTCACCTTGTAGAGGACGCCGTGGAAGTCGAGGCTGAGCGGGGTGGCCTTCGGGATCTCGCCTTCGGTGACGTTGGTCTCCGGGTAGGTGGGCCACACGTCCTTTTCGTTGGTCTTGGCGACGACGAGCTTGTCGACGGTGGTCTCCCCCGCCTTGACTTCCTTGCTGGACACTGTGGAGTCGAGCTTCGGGGTGAGGCGGAACATGACGGTCTCATCCGCGGTGAACGGAGCCTCATGAACATCCTTGGCGAACGGATAATCGTCGGACGGTTTGATACCGGTCTGGCTTTCCGTGTCCTGATCCTTGTTCGCGATGTCGAACACGAACGTCGCGTATCCGGATGGCAGGTTCGTCAGATCCACACCATCCTCGGCCTTCCATTGGGCGACAGGCTTGTCCTCGTCACTGCTGGAAATCAGGTAGTCGCCGGCCTTGTTCGTGGTGAACGTCGCGGTGGCGAGCTTCACAGCCTGCTTGGGCAGTTCGACGGTCTTGCCTGCGGCGGTATCCTTCTGAGCCTGTTCGGCCTGTTCGCGGGTCATACCACCGTAGATGGCGCCATTCACGGTAAGCGTGATCTGGTTGTCTTCCGTTTCCTTGCCTTCGCCCTGACCGTCCTTGGTGTGCAGCCAGTCCTGGGTGTCGACCTTGCCGTCACCGTTCACGTCGGTCACGCCCAGCGTGACCTTATCACGGATGACGCTGCCCTTTTCAAGGTAGACGACATCGGTCTTGTCGGATGCCTGAGCGGAACCGATTTGCACGCTCGGACGTTCGGTGCCGTCGGCGCCGGTCACCGTGCTCTGATCATTCTTGTAGGCATCGCTCACACTCGACTTGATGGTCGGCTGCATGTTGCGCACATGCTGAGTGGATTCCGCTTCCAGCACGTTGTCAGACCAGTCGTAGTCCGTGGACAGGTACTGCTTCATGTTGGCGTCCTGCATGTCGGGCGTGATCTGCCACACCCACGTGTACCAGCCGGTGTCCGGCAGGCTCGACGGGGTGGCTCCCTTGTGGGCCTTCACGAAGTCGGGGTCCATGGTGATGGAGGTGGCGTCCACATGATTGGTGGCGCCATCCTTGTCGCCGATGACGGTCGCGGTCGCGGCCTTCACCCCATCCTTGACGGTCGTCTGACCTTCGACCGGCTTCTTCGTGAAGTAGTAGAGGGTGCCGGTGCTCTTGATGGTCGCGCCTTCAATCCAGTCGCCACCGGACGGATCCACATGCCAGGTCAGATCGTCTTCGGGCGCATGCCCGTATTCGATGCGATGATCGGTCTGGTTGGATTCGATGGTTGGCTTGAAGTTGTTTAGCACCTCGAACTGGATGTTCTCCGACACGGTCTGGGGGTCGGTCGGGCTCATCAGGTCCTGGTTCGGGGATTCCAGTTTGGCGGCCTTCGGGATCTTGCGGCTAATCTTATAAGTCACCTTGCCGTTGCCGGTCGCGGTCCATGCAATATGCTGATCGGAGCCGGTGGTGGTGCCGCTGATGGTGTTCTTGCCGGTCTGGTCGAACACGGCCGGGCCGTTCAGGGTCGCCGTGTACTGGGCGCCCACGATGTTGGCTCCGTTCCCGTTCTGGATGCCGACGTTGATGGATGGCTGACC
>OGRN01001932.1_pt1 | contig 16753 bp, 10 predicted proteins | sample 1553401 | NCBI WGS metagenome assembly OGRN01 (sample SAMEA2580096, study PRJEB22360) | human gut metagenome | biome: human gut; feature: human-associated habitat; material: faeces | place: Denmark | collected 2008/2010 | reverse complement strand
CAACCTGCTCGTTTCTTGCCCTTCCCGTGGAGCCGGGCCTAAAGCTCGTGCCCCTCACCAGGGCGTTCTTGCCAAAGCGCCCCTTGACTGCGATCGTCGCCCGCGTAAGCTCGTGCTCGCGGGCCAGGGCCTCCCCGTCGTCAAAGAGGGAGGGCTGGGAGACCCCCGCCGGGACCAGCCCCGTGAGCGCCACGCCAAGGCGCCTCACGCTGCGCGCGGGGTCTGCCACCTCGTCCCACAGGGCAAGGAGCAGCTGGCAGAGTCCCGTGCGCGAGTCCGTGGGGGCGCCCAGCCTGCGAGAGGCGCTGGCCCCCTCCGGTCCCTCCTCGGCGCAGGAGTACCCCACCCAGAGCGCGACCCCCGTGCAGGCAACGTCCTTCTGCACGAGGTCCAGGCACGAAGCGTCCGCCATCTCCCTCAGCACAATGCGCGCCTGCTCGGAGGGGTAGTCCTGCATGAGGACCTGCCCGTTGCTTATGGAGCGGGTCTGTGGTCGGAACGCGTGGATGTCCGCCATGGTGCATGGCTCGCGCCCCCAGGCGTGGTCTATGAGGTACTCCGCGTTGACGCCAAAGGCCCCGTAGAGAAGCTCCTCGTTGACGCGAGTGACGCCGGCCAGGTCAAGGGCCCCGTAGCGCTCCAGCCTGCGGGCCGTGCCCGGCCCTATGCCCCAGATGTCCGTGAGGGGGCGGTGGTGCCAGACGCGGCGCCTGAAGGCCTCCTCGTCAAGCCAGCCGATGCCGTCTGGCTCGCGCTTGGCCAGCACATCCAGCGCCACCTTGGCCAGGAAGAGGTTGGTGCCCCCCCCCGCCGTGGCGCAGATGTGCCGCTCCCGCCTGATGACGGCCATGAGCTTTTTTGCCATGGAGACGGGCGTCTCTCCGTAGAGCCTAAGGTAGCCGGTGACGTCTATGAAGCACTCGTCCACCGAGTAGACGTGGATGTCCTCCGGCGAGAAGTACCTGAGGTAGATGCCGTATATCTCTGCGGACTCCTCCATGTACCTGCGCATGCGCGGGCGGCGCTCGATGAAGTCAATCGACTTGGGAATCTCGAACACCCGGCAGCGGTTGCGGACGCCGCGGGCCTTCATGGCCGGCGTGATGGCAAGGCAGATGGTGCCCTTGCCGCGGCAGGAGTCGGCCACCACCAGGTTGGTCCTAAACGGGTCAAGCCCGCTGTCCGCGCACTCCACCGAGGCGTAGAAGCACTTGAGGTCAATGCAGAGGTAGACGCTCCCCGTATCCGCCGGTCCCGTTGACATGGCACCCCCAATGCAAACGCGTGTTCTTGTCGTCTGACATCATGGTACCCCAAGCGGACTCAAATACTAGAACAAATGTGCGTATTTCTTGGCACACACGTCACCCAGCTGTGATATGGTTGGCGACACACATTGCGAATAGAGACACCGTCCGGACCGCATCTGCGGCTGCGCGCGCGAGGTGACGCGCAGGGATGGCGTTGGGCGCGCGGAGAAGGCAAGCATCCCCTTGCCACGCTCCGCGTGCCCTTTCTCTTCTCGCCCCGTCGGCCCCTGGGGCCACAAGAAAGAGAGGAAGAGCCATGTCCGACGAGAAGAAGAGCAGCTGGGACGAGCCGCGCCACGCCAAGTTCACCCACGAGGAGGACGTCGCGTTCCTGCGCCGCGCCATCGAGGTGTCCCGCCTCAGCCGCGAGCACGGCAACACCCCCTTTGGCGCCATCCTGGTGAACGAGGACAAGCAGATCGTGCTGGAGCAGGAGAACCGCGAGATCTCAGAGCACATCTGCACCGGCCACGCCGAGACCTCGCTCATGGAGGCCGCCAGCAGGAAGTTTGACCACGACTACCTCTGGCAGTGCACGCTCTACACAACCGGCGAGCCGTGCGCCATGTGCTCGGGTGCCATCTACTGGGGCAACGTCGGCCGCGTGGTGTACGCCATGACCGAGCGCGACATCCTCGGCCAGACCGGCGACAACGAGCAGAATCCCACGCTGGACACCCCCTGCCGCCAGATCTTTGGCTCCAGCCAGAAGGACATCGAGGTCGTTGGCCCCTTCCCCGAGCTCGTCGAGGAGGCCTGCGAGGTCCACAAGGGCTACTGGGGCTAGTGCGGGCACAGCCAGACGCGCGTCACAAGAGGCCCCCGGCGAGAAGCTCTTCTCGCCGGGGGCCTTACGTTGCGTCGGTTTGCGTCAGCCCTACTGCTGGGGCTTGGGCATCTGGGGCGCGAAGCCGTCGTCGCGCGTGAGGATGTTCATGAACTCGTCGCCCGTGATGGTCTCCTTCTTCTGGAGGTAGTGGGCGATCTCGTGCAGCTTGAAGCGGTTGGCGCGCAGGGTGTCCAGGGCCTGCTGGTGGCCCTCCTCCACAAGGCGCCTGACCTCGGCGTCCACCTCCTGCGCGGTGCCCTCGGAGCAGGTGAGCTCGGAGCCGCCGCCCAGGTAGCGGTTGCGTTGCTGGCCCAGGGCCACCATGCCGAACTTGTCTGACATGCCGTACTGGGTCACCATGGCGCGCGCGATGCCGGTGGCCTTCTCGATGTCGTTGGAGGCGCCGGTGGTCTTCTCGTCCTCGCCGAAGATGAGCTCCTCGGCCGCGCGGCCGCCGCAGAGCACGGCGATCTTGTTCTTGGCCTCGGTGCGGGTGGTCAGGAAGTGCTCGTCCTCCTCCACCTGCATGGTAAAGCCCAGGGCGCCCGAGGTGCGCGGCACGATGGTGATCTTGGAGACGGGCGCGGAGCCCTTCTGCATAGCCGCCACGATGGCGTGGCCGGTCTCGTGGTAGGCCACGACCTCCTTCTCGTGCTCGGAGAGCACGGTGGACTTCTTCTTCTCGCCGGCGATAACCACGTCGACGGACTCGGCGAGGTCCTCCTGGGTCACGCGGTTGCGGCCGAAGCGCACGGCGCGCAGGGCAGCCTCGTTGATGATGTTGGCGAGGTCGGCTCCCGAGGCGCCCGGCGTGGACTTGGCGATGCCGGACAGGTCGATGGAGCCCTCCATCTTGACGTCGTTGGCGTGGATCTTGAGGATGGCCTCGCGGCCGGCGAGGTCGGGCAGCTCGACGGGGATGCGGCGGTCAAAGCGGCCGGGGCGCAGCAGGGCCGGGTCGAGGGACTCGGGGCGGTTGGTGGCGGCCAGGACGACGATGCCCTTGTGGTTGTCGAAGCCGTCCATCTCGGAGAGCAGCTGGTTCAGGGTCTGCTCGCGCTCGTCGTTGCCGCCAAACTGGCCGCTGTTGCGTTTCTGGCCAATGGCGTCGATCTCATCAATGAACACGATGCAGGGTGCTTTTTCTTTGGCCTGCTTGAACAGGTCACGCACCTTGGAGGCACCCATGCCCACGAACATCTCCACGAACTCCGAGCCGGAAATGGAGAAGAAGGGCACGTTGGATTCACCTGCCACGGCCTTGGCCAGCATGGTTTTGCCGGTGCCCGGAGGGCCTACCAGCAGAATGCCCTTGGGCATGGAAGCACCGATTTCCTCGTACTGCTTGGGGTCGTGCAGATAATTGACGATCTCCTGCAGGTTCTCCTTGGCTTCGTCCTCACCGGCCACATCCGCAAAGCGGATGCCGTGGGTGGACTGCACATACACCTTTGCGTTGGATTTGCCCGCGCCGCCAAACATCATGGAGCCCGGGCCGCCGCCTGCCTTTTCCATCAGCTTTTTGTTCATCTGGTTGCCGATGAAGCTGAACAGCAGGATGGGCAGCACGAACCACAGCAAAAAGCTGAGCACCGGCGAACCCTGCTCCACGATCTCGCTGGAGAACTGTGCACCTGCGTCGTACAGGCGCTCGGTCAGACTGGGGTCGTTCATCAGGCCGGTCTTGTAGATCTGCTTGTTGTCCTTATCCGTAAAAATGATCTGGTTGGACTGGATATCCACCTTGCCGATGTTTTCCTGCTCGGTCATGCTCATAAAGGTACCGTAGTCTACCTCCTGCACCTGACGCTCGGCCAGCCATGGCATGACCACAAGGTTGATGACCAGCAGCACCAGCAGCACGATGGCATAGTAGATAGCCAGCGGCTTTTTGGATGGCTTGACTTCTTTCATGGGATCTTCCTCCTTCTATATAAAGTGGGCTTCCACCCGTTTGCTGCGTCCAGTATACCACACCTTGCCGCCCGGCAACAGCGCAGCGAGGGCAACTTTGCAAAAACTTAGCAGTTTCTTAACAAAGAGGGCTAAAGCCGCTCAGTTACCATATTATAGGTGCGCAAAGGGCTTGCCGGATGAGGGGACAGGGGAGCAACGACCTCAATTTTGCATGATTTACCCCATGGTATTATGAAATGCTTTCATCTTTATCCTGAACGAAACTTCTTGACACTTTCTGGCAGGCGTGCTAAAATTATCTCACTTTCAACAAAGTGCAAATGCGTTGACGGGGATAAAACGATCTTTCTTCTGCGTGCAGAGAGCCGCCGGGTGGTGCAAGGCGGGTGCAGAGAACTTCGGATACTGGCCCCTGAGCGGCAGAACTGAACGGACAAGTAGGCTCTGACGGACGCCCACCGTTACAGGGGCAGCGATTCGCCGTTTTGGCCGATCGTGCAAAGTGGCTGTACCTGACCGTGCAGCAAGGAGAGTGGTACCACGGGTGCCCTGTAAAAGCAATTTACAGGCTCTCGTCTCTCAAGGTTTTCGCCTTGAAAGACGGGAGCCTTTTTGTATGCGGATACCCCTTCAGGCATCGCTATGCGATGCCAGCTCCCCCAAGGGGGCGCCTTTGGGCAATACCGCAAACTTTACCGCATTCCGGAAAGCCGTCCCCTTGGGGAAGGTGGATGCGAGTGAAACGAGCAGACGGAAGGGGTGCATTTTTATGCACCACAACATCAGGAGGACAACAGGATGATGGACGCTACCAAGTACGCACCGGGGTACTACCCGGTACCCGCCGGTTATGACAGCTGGGTAAAAAAAGACCATATTGAAAAGGCTCCCGCATGGTGCAGCGTGGATCTGCGGGACGGCAATCAGGCACTGATCGTGCCCATGAGCCTTGCGGAAAAGCTGGAGTTTTTCCAGATGCTCGTGGATATCGGATTTAAGGAAATTGAAGTTGGATTCCCGGCAGCATCAGAAACAGAGTTTATTTTTATGCGTACGCTGATTGAGCGGGATATGATTCCGGATGATGTGACCGTTCAGGTACTGACACAGGCGCGTGAGCATATCATTAAAAAAACATTTGAGGCAGTCAAAGGGGCTCCGCATGCAGTTATTCATCTGTACAATTCCACTTCTGTGGCACAGCGGGAGCAGGTGTTTAAAAAAGACAAAGAGCATATCATGCAGCTGGCTGTGGATGGTGCAAAACTGTTAAAGAGACTTGCCAGTGAGACAGAGGGAGATTTCTCTTTTGAGTACAGTCCGGAAAGTTTCCACGGAACCGAAGTGGATTACGCAGTCGATGTCTGCAATGCCGTTCTGGATGTATGGGAGCCGGATGCCGCACACAAGGCAATTATCAATATCCCGGCAACTGTTGAGACTGCAATGCCGCATATTTTTGCAACACAGATCGAATATGTAAGCAAGCATCTGCACCACAGAGAAAATGTGGTACTCAGTCTTCATCCGCACAACGACAGAGGCTGCGGTGTCAGTGATGCTGAACTGGGACTTCTGGCAGGAGCAGACCGTATCGAAGGCACGCTGTTTGGAAACGGAGAGCGTACCGGAAATGTCGATATCATTACGCTTGCCATGAACATGTTTTCTTATGGCATTGACCCGAAACTGGACTTTGCAGATATGCCACGCATCCGTGAGACGTATGAGCGTCTGACGAGAATGCATGTCCATGAGCGTTCTCCGTATGCCGGAGATCTTGTCTTTTCTGCGTTCTCCGGTTCCCATCAGGATGCGATTGCAAAGGGAATGGCCTGGAGAGAAGAAAAGAAATTAAAGACATGGACGGTTCCGTATCTGCCGATCGATCCGATGGATGTGGGAAGAACTTACGATGCCGATGTTATCCGTATTAACAGCCAGTCCGGAAAGGGAGGAATCAGTTATATCTTAAAGCAGAATTTCTCCATTTCTCTGCCGCAGGCAATGAAAGAAGAAGTCGGATATGCAGTGAAACAGGTATCGGATGAAGAACACAAGGAACTTTCTCCACAGTGGGTATACGAGATCTTTGAAGAAAACTATATGAACAAAATGCCGTACTTTACAATCGATTCTTGCCATTTCAAGCAGAATGATGGTATTATGGCAGAGACAGAAATTAACTTTGGCGGAAAGAAGACCATCGTCGATGCAAACGGAAACGGTCGTCTGGACGCCGTGAGCAACACAATCAAGCAGTTCTTCGGTATCAGCTACGAACTTTCTACCTATGAAGAACATGCATTGTCCCATGGATCTTCTTCTAAGGCAATCGCCTATGTGGGCATTACCTGTGAAGGAAAGAGTTACTGGGGTGTCGGTATGGATGAGGATATCATCAAAGCGTCCATCCATGCGCTGACGGTTGCTGTAAATAAATTACCGCAGATTGCACAAAACGATGGGGCACAGGATGAACGCCTGACCGCCATGCTTAATTTTATCCAGAACAATTATCAGGATGTAACACTTGAGAGCATGGCAGCGCAGTTCCATCTGTCAGAGCCTTATATCTCCAAATATATCAAGGATAAATCAGGTAAGACATTTGGAGAGCACGTAGCCCATATTCGTATGAAACGTGCCAAGACTCTGCTGAAAAACGGTAATATGACGGTTGAAAATATTGCGGATGTTGTCGGATATCCGAGTGTTGAGCATTTTAACCGTACCTTTAAAAAATGCTTTGACAGGACTCCGTTGCAGTACCGCAATGAGAGCCGCGAGAAAAAATAAAAAGCCGGAGGTGGCGTCGAATGTATGATGTAATTATTATTGGAGCAGGACCGGGTGGAATTTTTTCTGCCTATGAGCTCATGAAGCAGGATGAAAATTTAAAGATTGCAGTGTTTGATGCAGGACGTTCTTTGGAACAGAGACATTGTCCGATTGATGGAGAAAAGGTAAAGAACTGTATCGGCTGCAAGACCTGTGCAATCATGAACGGATTTGGCGGAGCCGGAGCCTTTTCGGATGGTAAATACAACATTACCAATGATTTCGGCGGTACTTTATATGAATATATCGGCAGACAGAAAGCACTTGAACTGATGAAATATGTGGATACCATCAATATGTCTCACGGTGGAGAGGGAACCAAAATGTACTCCACCGCGGGCACAGATTTAAAAAAAGTGTGTCTGCAGAATAAACTGAAGCTTCTGGATGCATCGGTCCGCCATCTGGGCACTGATGTCAATTATGTTGTGCTGAAAAATCTTTATGACGAGATGAAAGACCACATGGACTTTTTCTTTGACACCCCGGTGGAGAAGATTCAGGTCAAAGAAGATGGATATCTTGTTTCGACAAAAGATGCGGAATATGCGTGCAAAAAATGTATCGTGTCAGTCGGACGGAGCGGAAGCAAGTGGATGGAAACCGTCTGTGAGGATCTGGAAATTCCTACCAAATCCAACCGTGTGGATATCGGTGTGCGTGTAGAACTTCCGGCAGTGATCTTTTCCCATCTGACCGATGAACTTTATGAGAGCAAGATTGTTTACCGTACGGAAAAGTTTGAGGATAATGTCCGTACGTTCTGCATGAATCCATATGGCATAGTGGTAAATGAAAATACCAATGGTATTGTGACGGTAAACGGACACAGCTATGACAGCCCGGATCTTCGCACAGAGAATACGAACTTTGCACTTTTAGTTGCCAAACATTTTTCCGAGCCGTTTAAAGACAGCAATGGATACGGAGAGAGCATTGCACGGTTATCGAACATGTTAGGCGGTGGTGTGATCGTACAGCGTTTTGGTGATCTGGTGCGCGGACGACGCAGTAATCAGAAACGTATCGAGGAGGGGCTTGTGACACCGACACTTTCCGCAACACCGGGAGATTTAAGTCTGGTTCTTCCGAAGCGAATCTTAGATGGTATCATTGAGATGATCTATGCGCTCGATAAGATTGCACCGGGTACCGCAAACGACGATACCCTGCTGTATGGTGTGGAAGTAAAATTCTATAATATGGAAGTAGAGCTGGATGAGAATCTGCAGAGCCGGTATCCGGGACTTTATATCATCGGAGATGGCAGTGGTGTGACCCATTCACTGTCCCATGCATCTGCCAGTGGTGTTTATGTGGCAAGACACATTTTAGAAAGTGAAGGAAAGGCTATTTGATCACAATATTTACAGCTCTTTATCCGGAGGCAAAGGAACTGATCCGGGCGCTTTCTTTGAAAAAAGATATGACACAGAATCATTTTCAGGTATTTTCGGATGAAAACAATCAAATACAGATTGTCATTACCGGGGCATCCGCCATTGCGGCGGCCACGGCGGTGGCAGAGTGTTCGACCAGAAAAGAACCGGATAGCGGGGATTTTCTGATCAATTATGGGAGCTGTGCCGGCAGGAAAAATATTCCTGTCGGCACTGTTTCGCTTTGTAACAAACTGACGCAAACGGTAGACGGACGTACATTTTATCCCGATATTTTATACCGGCATCCGTTTGAGGAAGCAGAACTATACAGTTTTCCCGCGGTACAGGACCGGGAATCTTTCCAACAGTTTTTGGATAAAGATGCCGGGGCGGGGGACAGAAGAAAAGAGATCCTGGTGGATATGGAGGCTGCTGCAATATATCAGGCAGGAAACTATTACTATGCACCGCACCAGATGCTGTTTCTCAAGGTAGTAACCGATCATGGAACAACACAGGAGCCGCAGAGTGCCGGGAGTGGAGAACATTTTTCACAGATCATGGACCGGGCAGCAGAAGAGGTTTTAACATTTATCCGGCAGCTTCTGACAATGCAGGAAAAAAACAGCAGGCAGGAGAGTATGCAGGAAGCATTTAGAAGCCAGGTAGAAGAACAGGCAAAGCTGTGGCAGGAGGCATTGCATGGTTCTGAAACCATGAAAGCGCAGATCCGGCAAATGATTTTGTATCATTCACTCTGCGAAGCAAAAGAAGCATCCGGGAAGCAAACCATGTCCGGATGGTACCGGGAATATGAACAGGCAGGCCGGCTGCCGGCAAAAGACAAACGGGAAGGAAAGAGGATTCTTGAAGAACTTAGAGCACGTGTGTTATAATACACGGTTTTCCCATATTTATGTGGAACGCCGCATCCGCAATCATCCGCGTACGGAACAGATCCTTTTGCGGTTTCCACAGGCACAGATTGTGGAGATTGAACATTACAAGGATGTATTTAACCGGCATGGACAGGACTGTGTCCGGCAGCATCAGGCACAGGCTCTCATTCTGGCAGAAAAAACCGATCATTTTTTTTATGAAGGAGCACCGGTCTGTCAGAATTTTGGCAATACCAATTTTTATTACTGTTCCACAATGATGAACTGCATCTATGATTGCAGCTACTGTTATCTGAAAGGCATGTATCCGTCCGGTCACATGGTGCTTTTTGTGAATATCGAAGATTACCTGGAAGAACTTGACCATATTCTGAAGACACAGAATATGTATGTGTGCATTTCTTATGATGCGGATCTGCTTGCCATGGAGGCTGTGACAGGATATGTCAGACTCTGGAGTGCATATGCTGCAAAACATGAAAACTTAAAGCTGGAAATCAGGACAAAATGCGCCAGCCATGCGATGTGGGATCTGCCCTGTCTGTCCAATGTGATCTATGCGTTTACCCTTTCTCCACAGAGGATGATAGATGCGTTTGAGAAAGAAACACCTTCGGCGTTTGCACGTATAGTCTGTGCCGCAGAGGGACTCAAAAAAGGATTTCCGGTGCGCCTGTGCTTTGATCCGATGCTGTATCTGCCGTCCTGGAAGACCGATTATCTGCAATTGCTAAGTCAGATTGACCGTATTTTTGGTGACCGTATGTTGCATGACGGCTGGGAGAAACTGGTTGATGTAAGTGTGGGAACGTTCCGGATTTCACAGGAATATATGAAAAAACTCCGGCGGGTAGAACCTTTTGCACCAGCGGTACAGTATCCTTATGTCAATTGCAACGGGGTATATCAGTATCCACCGGAATTATTAAAGAAAATGGAAAGTTTTATGATCACGGAATTAACACAGAGAATGGACAAGGAGAACATATATCATGAGTAAGGCAGCGATTGTAACCGGTGCCAGTTCCGGAATCGGACTGGCAATCAGCCGGGTACTCTGTGAGAAAGGGTATGAAGTCTACGGATTTGGACGGGATTTTGCAAAAGAACAGACAAGGGAATTTGTAGAGCAGACCGCGGCATTTCATCCGGTAGAAGGCGATTTATTAGAAGAACAGAAATTATGCGATGCGGTGAAAGAGATCACAAAAACGGCAGACATTGAGGTACTTGTCAATGCGGCAGGAGTCGGACATTATGGTCTGCATGAGGAACTGACTCCCAAAAAGATACAGGCCCTGGTCCGTACAAACCTAGAGATTCCCCTGCTTCTGACGAACCGGCTGCTTCGGGTGCTGAAGAAAAATCATGGATATATCATCAATATCTCGTCCGTGACGGCCAAGCAGAGCAGTCCGCATGGCTGTGCCTATGCGGCAACCAAGGCGGGACTGTCCAGCTTCGGAAAGAGTCTGTTTGAGGAAGCACGCAAGTACGGTGTCAAGGTGACAACGATTCATCCGGACATGACAGATACCAATCTGTACCGGGATGCGGATTTTACCTGTGGGGAGGAGCCGGAAAGTTATCTGCTGCCGGATGAAGTGGCAAAGGCGGTTGCCTATGTGCTTGACCAGCGGGAGGGCATGGTTGTGCCAGAGATTACGCTGCGGCCGCAGCTGCACCGCATTGCAAGAAAGTAGGGGAAATATGAGAGTAACAATTGCACAGACACTGCAGCATTATGAGAAGAAAAACCTGCCGAAAGATATTTGTGCCGGAATTATCATTATGGCCGTTTCCATCCCGATTTCCATGGGATATGCGCAGATTGCCGGTCTTCCGGCGGTATACGGTCTGTATGGATCGGTGTTTCCGATCCTGTTGTTTGCACTGTTTTCGACTTCACCACAGTTCATTTTTGGTGTGGATGCAGCTCCGGCGGCACTGATCGGAGGAGCGCTGATTGATCTGCACATAGAAAGCGGTTCAGAAGCAGCACTTAAAGTTGTGCCGGTCCTGACTCTGTTTGTGGCCGTGTGGCTTCTGGCATTTTATCTGATGAAAGCGGGAAAACTCGTGAATTACATATCTGCACCGGTGATGGGCGGTTTTATTACCGGAATCTGCACGACGATTATTCTCATGCAGGTACCGAAACTGTTTGGCGGGACTGCGGGCACCGGAGAACTTTTGGAGCTGGCCGGACATATCGGAAATACACTTGGACAGATCCATGTTCCGTCCCTTATAATGGGTGTGATTGCACTGGTAATTCTGCTGGCGGCAAAGAAACTGATACCAAAATTTCCGATGGCGGTCGTACTGATGGCGGTTGGAGCACTTATGACAAAGTTTCTTCCGGTCAGGGAGTGGGGCATACAGACATTAAGTGCTGTGCAAACGGGACTTCCGCGGTGGAAGGCGGTGGATCTGTCTGCAGTGCCGCTTAAAGATGCCATAACGATCAGTCTGTCGGTGGCAGTAGTGATTATGGCAGAGACTCTTCTGGCAGAAAATAATTTTGCCCAGAAAAACCGCTACCGGATCAATGACAATCAGGAATTGCTGGCATTTTCCCTTGGAAATTTTGTAGCAGCTCTGACCGGATGCTGTCCGATCAACGGGTCCGTATCAAGGACCGCAATGGGAGAACAGTATCAGGGGAAAACCCAGCTGACAGGAATTGTGGCGGGAATTTCCATGATGATTCTGCTTTTGTGCGGAACAGGATTTATCGGATTTCTTCCGGTTCCGGTGCTTACCGCGATTGTGATCTCCGCATTGCTTGGAGCCACGGAATTTGAACTTGCAGTCCGTTTGTGGAAAGTCAGCCGCACGGAATGTCTGATCTTTTTTGGTGCATTTTTTGGAGTGCTGCTGCTTGGAACCATCAATGGTGTTTTGATCGGCATCATGCTTTCCTTTACCGAGATGATTATCCGTACGGCAAAACCGGCGCGGTGTTTTCTTGGCATACAGACCGGACACAGTCATTTCCGGGACCTGAAAGAGAGCAGTTCCATCCATGCCGTGGAGCATGTGGTCATTTACCGGTTCAGCAGTAATCTGTGTTTTGCCAATGTTTCGGTATTGCAGAAAGATATTGAGGATGCCATCCGCGAGGATACCCGTGCGGTGATTTTAGATGCGGGAGGCATCGGGAGTATTGATATTACGGCGGGAGACTGTCTGGGGCGGCTTTATGGCTCCCTGAAAGAAAAAGGTATCCGGTTTTATATGACGGAACATATTGCGGAGGTGAACGAACAGCTGCGCAGACTCGGACTCGGGTATATGGTGGAGGAAGGCTGCGTGCGCAGAACCATCCATATTGCACTTAAGGATATGGGGATACGTCGTCCGTATCCGCTGGAGGGCGGTGTGGACAATGTTGAAAAAAGCGCCTCCCGGAAGCGGGCAGATAACCGGGTGCAGGAATTTGTCTGGGCATTTGGTTCGGAGGCAGAACAGGAAATGGAAAAACAGATTGCCCGCCAGATTGCGCATCTGACATCGGATAAGGATGTGGAGGAGCTGATTCACGGACGCTGGTCCCATATGGAGGCGCTGGATGAGGATGAATGGCTGGAGCATCTGGAAGAACATTTAAAGGAAATTGTCAATATTTCCGGGAAAGATGAGGAGACACTGGCAAAAAGGCTGGAAGAACACCGGCAGGAAGTACATGACCGGATTGCACAGGAACATCCGGAACTGGCAGAACGTTTCCGGGAACGCAGACATCTGCTGGATGAACATCTGCGGGAGCGCAGGCCGGAGGTATACGAACTGGTAATCAGACTTCGCGAAAAAAAGGATCAGGCATAATGATATTTTTTGCGGTTTCTGACAAAGAATGTTACCGTGAGCCCTAACGTGAGAAGTTCTGCTACTGCCACGGCACTCCAGATTCCGTTGATGCCGAGAAGCACTGGCAGAAGGAGTACGGCAGCCAGCTGGAACACCAGTGTCCGCAGAAAAGAGATTGCAGCAGATATCAGTCCGTTGTTTAATGCCGTAAAAAACGAAGAACCGTAAATGTTAAATCCATTGATCAGATAGGCAATGCAGTAAATACGGAAACCGTTTTGGGTCATGGAAAACAGATCCGCATCATATCCGACAAAGATGGCGGCCAGAGGTCTGGCGATCAGCTGCGCCAGAATAAACAGCATGAGTCCCCAGATTCCGATGAGCCGCAGACTTTTTCCGAACAGATTTTTTAATTCGTCATGGTTGTCCGCTCCGTAGTGATAGCTGACAAGCGGCGCACTTCCGATGGAATATCCCAGAAAAATTGCAATAAAAATAAAGTTTACATACATGATCGTTCCAAACGCAGCCACACCGTTTTCTCCGGCAAGATTCATAAGCTGAATATTGTACAGAGAGTTTACAATGGAACTGGAAAGGTTGGTCATCAGTTCGGACGAACCGTTTCCGCAGGCGCGCAGAAAAATTTTCCCGTTAAAGTGTGTGCGCCCAAGTTTAAGAAGGCTGGAATTTTTGCGTGCAAAATAAAGGATCGGAAACAGACCGCCGATACATTCGCTGGTGACCGTTGCAAATGCCGCACCGGCCAGACCGATCTGGAACACTCCTACCAGTAAAAAGTCCAGAACCATATTGGTGACACCCGCGATGACGATGACACCAAGACCAAGTTTTGGTTTTTCTGCGGTGACAAAGAAACTCTGGAATACGTTCTGGAGCATAAAGGCCGGCATGGAGAGCAGCGTAATGCGGGCATAAAGCACACAGTTTGTCAACAGCGCACCGTCGGCACCAAGCCCGCGTGCAATCAGCGGGGAAAAGAGGATGCCGAGCGCGGAGAGGACAATGCCTCCGATCAGCGTGAGGTATACCAGCATGGAAAAGTATTCGTTTGCCTGTTTCTTTTTGCCTTCGCCTAATGTCTTTGCAACGATCGCACTGCCTCCGGTACCGATCATGAAGCCTAGAGCGGAGATTGCCATGAGAAACGGCATGATCAGATTGACAGCGGCAAAAGCAGTCTTTCCGACATAATTGGAAACAAAGAGCCCGTCCACTACACCGTAGATGGAAGTAAAGATCATCATGACGATGGAAGGAAGGACGAACCGCAATAATTTTTTGTAAGTGAAATGTTCAGATAATTGTATCTGCATATAAAATCCCCCTGTTGTGTGTAGATAGATAAACATATAGTATAGCCGTATCCCGGATTTTCGTCAAGAAAATTTGATATTTAAGAGGCTTTATGCGATAATTGATGCGGTTGATCTGACCTTACCGGAGTCAGATGCGGACAAAACAATGATAAACAGGAAAAGAGAGAAGCAATCATGATACAGGACATTTATCCAATGAAATTAGACAATGCATTTCAAATGAAAGAACCGGATGCAGACAGCAGGATACTGGCATTTCGTGATCGGACGGTTTATCTGAAAAACGAGGGGGAGATCACATTTCTTAAGTATCACGTGTGGGTGGAATACTGTAAGACACATCACAAAAAAGTGCCCGGACTGGTATATCTGTTTTCCGTGGATGACATATCTTTTTATCTGACAGAGCTTTATGAAGATGTGGAAATTCCGGGATTTATGTATCATAAACTGTTTGCGGTCCGGTCCATGAAACCGAAGGAGCGTGTATTTGCCGCAACAACGGCATGGCATCTGTATGTGTGGTACCGAGATAATCAATTCTGCGGCAGATGCGCACATCCGCTTGTACACAGCCGCACGGAGCGCATGTTGCAGTGTCCGGTCTGTAACAATATGGTTTTTCCGAAGATTGCGCCGGCAGTCATCATCGGACTGACAAATAACGATCAGATCATGATGACAAAGTATGCAGGCAGGGAATACAAACGGTATGCGCTCATTGCCGGGTTTACGGAAATCGGGGAAACCGTGGAAGAAACTGTCCACCGGGAGGTGATGGAAGAAGTCGGGCTGAAAGTGAAAAATATCCGTTATTATAAAAGCCAGCCATGGGGCTTTGACAGTAACCTTCTGATGGGATTTTTCTGCGATCTGGCAGAAGAAGGTGAGATCCGGCTCGAAGAAGAGGAACTGTCACTTGCCGAATGGGTAGATTACCGGGATGTGCCGGATGATCCGGAAGGATTAAGTCTTACTAGGGAGATGATGACCTATTTCCGGAAGCAGCGCGAACAGGGGTTAAATCCCTGACCGGATTTTCTGGGCTTTTTCCAGAAACGATTCCCGTTGTTTTCATAGTATCTATCCTTTACAAATTGTGATATTATTATTTTCAACAAAAAATATGTTTATTTTATGAAAAAAGAGAAATTTTTTAACGAGGTAATAAAATGAAAGATCTTACAAAAGGAAAACCTTCCCGATTAATACTCGCTTTTGCGCTTCCGATTTTTCTGGCCAATCTGCTGCAGCTTACATACAGCCTGGTGGATACCCGGATTGTCGGATCGTTTCTGGGGGAAGATGCACTTGCAGCTGTCGGTGCTACAAGTTCACTGAGCAATCTGATCATCGGCTTTCTGATGGGGCTTTCCAACGGGTTTGCCATCATCACTGCACAGCGGTTCGGAGCAAAGGATCTGCGCGGGGTGAAAAAATCGTTTGCCATGTCACTGACACTCGGAATTGCCGTTGCTGCGGGACTGACGGTTCTCGGTCTGCTTTTTCTGCAGCCGATTTTACGCTTTTTAAATGTACCGGAAAATTTAAGGACAGTGGCGGGTTCTTATATTGTAATCATTATTGCGGGATTGATTGCAACATTTCTTTATGATGCCTGCGCTGCTGCATTGCGTGCACTCGGAGATACCATTACGCCTTTGGTGATTCTTGCAATCTCTGTCATATTGAACATTGCGGGGGATCTCTTTTTTGTGGTCGTTTTAAAAACGGGGGTAAGGGGAGCCGCGGTTGCCACGGTTTCGGCACAGGCGTTGGCGTTTGTGATCTGCTGGATCTATATGATAAAACGGTATGAACTGCTCCGGTTGTCCGGGGACGATTTCAAAGAGCCACAGCCACAGATGATCCAAAGCATGCTAAGCGCGGGTCTGTCCATGGGGTTTATGAGTTCCCTGATCAATATCGGTTCCCTGACGCTGCAGACGGCAATCAATAAACTGGGACAGAACATTATCGTTGCACATACCGCAGCCCGCAAAATATCGGAAATGTTTATGATTATGTTTACGGTATTCGGACAGACGATGGCAACATACTGCGGACAGAATCTTGGAGCAGGACGGATTGACCGGATAAAAAAGGGAATCGGGCTTGCAATTTTATATACCTGTATCTGGTGCAGCTTTACCATTGTTGCAAGTTATACAATCGGAGACTGGCTGGTTTACATGGTAACTGGAAGCAAAAATGCCGAAGTACTGAAGAATGCAACCAATTATCTGAAGTTTGATACGCTGTTTTATTTTGTCACGGCAGTGATATGTGTCGTCCGTAATGCCATGCAGGGGCTGGGAGACCATATTACACCGCTGGTATCAAGTTCACTGGAAATGATCGGCAAAATCGTGATTGCAGCAACACTCGTTCCGTGGTTTGGCTACACAGGTGTAATCGT
>OGRN01001930.1_pt1 | contig 16764 bp, 15 predicted proteins | sample 1553401 | NCBI WGS metagenome assembly OGRN01 (sample SAMEA2580096, study PRJEB22360) | human gut metagenome | biome: human gut; feature: human-associated habitat; material: faeces | place: Denmark | collected 2008/2010 | reverse complement strand
CCTAAGTGACAAGTTTTTATTATTTCACTTGTCTACTTAGAAGGGAGCATATCAAGGTACCAATATATGAATCATCTTTTTAATCCGGAAAATACGGTTATGCAGTTCCTCTCCAGAGTCTGTGATTACCTGATTCTCAACGTTGTATTTATCCTCAGCTGTATTCCCGTCTTTACCGTGGGAGCTGCTCTTTCTGCCTTATACACAGTCAGTTTTAAGATGATCCGCAAGGAAGACGGCTATGTCCTCCAAAGATATTTTAAAGCATTCCTGGCAAATTTCAAGCAAGGAACCATTCTTTGGCTCATCTGCCTGGTGCTCTTTTTCTTCCTGCAGTATGACGGCCTGATCATCGGCTCCATGGGAGGCGGCATGGGACAGATCTTAAGCATCCTGTTCTACACCATCGTCCTGGTGCTGGCTGCCATGTTCCTCTACATCTGGCCGATTCTCTCTTACTTTGTATGCACCACAAAGCAGGTAGTGAAAAATGCACTGTATATGTGCCTGGGCCATCTGCCCTGGACTGCGCTTCTGCTTCTGTATTTTGTTCTGGTCTGGTTCATCATGACCCGCAGCACTCTGACTCTGGGGATCGTAGTTGCTGTAAGCATGGCAGGAGGCTTTTCCCTGACTGCATGGATCACCGGAAAGATCTTTCTGAAGATCTTTGCCCGGTATCAGACAAATACCGCTCAGACCAGGGAAGAAAATGAATAACGTATATCTTTTGGAATCGTCGCAATCGTCGTGCGACGATTTTGTTTTCGTTGTAAATCAATTACGACGAAAACCACTAATCATCGATTGATATATTTCGTATATATTTTGTCCCTCTTCCGGCCCCTGTTTTTTGGATCAAACCTTTTTCTATCATTCCATTCAGTGTTCGAATCAAGGTATCCTTCTTTATTCCTGTATTTTTTTCTATCTGTACCCTTGTCATTTCTTTTTGCTCCTGCATCTGCTTCCAGACAATCGTTTCCATTTCTGTAAGTTCGCCCAGCTCTTCAACAACCGGCAAAACTACTTTAATGGAATTCTCAAACACTTTATAAACCGGTTTTTTCATAGAATTCTGGTACAGATGGTTAATCCTTAGAATCCCTGTTCCAAATTTTTCAATATATTTTAACCGGAAGAAAACATTCCCTATAATCGGATTTCTCAAAATGGATATTTGGCCATTCACATACTCATCCGCACTCAGTTCTGCCGGGAGACCTCCGGGTGAACTGATCTCAATCCGGTCTTCAAACATACTTACTTTTATAGATGCCTTTACATCCCATGCCCGGTGGACCAGGGCATTTGCAATCGCTTCTCTGTAAGCCTTCTCCGGAATCTTCTCAATTGTTTTTCTCTCCACACCGTCTATTTTTTCATACTGATAATATTTCCGGTACATTTCCACGCTCTTCTCAAGCTGGATCAACAGCGAGACCTGCTCTACAGATTCCCTGTCCATGATTTCATCAATATCTTTTCCGAACCGGACCATATCTACGCCTTTAAAATCATTTTTATCCGCAAGAAGCGCTGCTGCATTATTATAGCCTTTTTTGTCAGAATAAAGTTCCAATGTCTTCAAAATATCTTTATCCAGCCTCTCCACTTCCAACACGCGGATGAACTCTTCTTCCAGTCTGGAAAATGTTAGTTCCTGCCGGGACGCCGGCAATTCTTCGAAGGATTGCCCCTGCCCTTCTAAGATTAATCTGCTGTATTCCAGTCTATCGACTTCTATCGTTGTCGTATCATTTCTTTTATAAGCTTTTCCTTTATACATATAAGGCTTATACGTTCCTTCAAAAACTGTTAAAGAAATAATATTCCCTTTCTGAATTTCCAGCATATACTCCGGCACCGGTCTGATACTGTCATTGATTTTATTTTCCAGATCTAATTTTGCTCTCACCGGATCCTGAATCCCAAGTACCTCACCATCATCCGAAATTCCAAAAAGAATTCTTCCTCCTCCGTAATTGGCGTAAGCACTAACAGTTTTCAAAAAAGTATTGGAGCCAATCGTTTCTTTATATTCTAACTGTCTGCTCTCCTCCATTTTTTCACCTCCTGCTTATAGTATAAAATCATCGCAAACAATTTGCAACGATTTTGTTTTCGTTGCAAATCGATTGCAACGAAAGCCTCTTCTTATCTCTTCTCCGTCACGATCTCCCGTATGATCGACTCAATATCCTGCCCCTGGATACTGATATCCAGAATCTGGCAGGATCTGCTGACATAGTCTACTACCGCCATGGCATTCACCTTTTGGATCTCGCACTCCAGCACCAGGCTGTAAGGACTCTTATCCAGAATTGTAACACCGTCCATTGTAAATTTTTCTGTTTCTATCCATGGATTTTGATCCATCTCGAAACGAATCTGTTTCTTGCTCTGATATTTTTTCTGGATCTTTTGGATTCCGTCATCCACTACCACTTCCCCGTGGTTAATCAGAATGATCCTCTTACAGAGAGATTCGATATCCTGGAAATCGTGGGAGGTCACAATAAAGGTGGTATGACGTTCTTCATTCATCTGCCGGATGAATTCCCGGATCTTCAGCTTAGACTCGCTGTCCAGGCCAATGGTCGGTTCATCCAGATAGACGATCTGCGGATCATGCAGAAAGGCCGCCGCAATGTTGCAGCGCATCTTCTGTCCCAGGGAAAGCTGTCGCTCCGGCACCCCCAGAAGCTGCCGGATTCCGATGATATCTGCAAATTCTTCCAGATTCTCCTGAAAGCGTTTCTCCGGGATCTCGTAGAGTTTCTGCAGCACCTTGTATGACTCAATAATAGGTACATCCCACCAGAGTACTGACCGGTTGCCGAAAACAATGCCTGTCTTTTTGTTAATCTTCTTCCGGTTCTTTGCAGGCTCCATTCCGTCTACCAGTACTTTCCCTTCCGTGGGCGTCAGCACGCCGGAAAGCATTTTAATAGTTGTAGATTTGCCACAGCCGTTAGGCCCCACATAGCCTACCGCTTCTCCTTTTTTGATGCCAAAATTTATATCGTTCACTGCCCGGAGCGTTTCATACTGCGGATGAAACATCTGTACGGCAGCTTTCAGCATACTTCCCGGATTTTTCTTTCGCTTATATTCTTTTACCAGATGTGAAACTTCAATCTGCATAATCTTCTCTCCTCTCTTACGTCCCTGTACTGTCATAACTTCTAAGTCCTGCCCGCCAGATCAATGCGGCCAATAGCGTCACCACTGCTGCCGCCAGAGGCATCAGTCCTGCCACTGGAAGTCTGGTTTTCCCCAGCAGTGCCATAGCCGGATAGTAGGCCACAAATCCCAGCGGCAGGATATAGGTAAAGAATCCCTGGATTGCCGCCGGAAAAACATTCAGCGGATATTTTACAAATTCCCGGCAGGTCTGCACCAGTACCGCGATATCTCCACCTTGGATCAGCCAGAAGTTCAGACAGTTAAATATCAGATAAATGCCGGAATTTATGATGGTTCCACATACCAGATATTCCAGCAGCAGCAGTACTTCGTATCCTCCAAAGGACAATCCAAGCTGCAGCGCGGCCCAGATAAATATCCCCATATAGGCCACCGTAGCAAGGACTGCCTGAAAAAACATATATTCTCCCAGAACCTGCAAGAGCACCGGCGCCGGACGGGTCAGATACACGTCCAGACGCCCCCACCGGATCATATTGATCAGTTCCCACACACTATCAAAAAAGGTCTGGCCGATTGCCTCGATCACTGCACACATTGAAAACAGAATACAGATCTCATAAATATTCCAGCTTCCGATCCCACCTGTCACGCCAGCTATGGCAAGGATTCCGATAAAGCCGGATGCCTCCCGGATCAGCATGGACACCAGCCAGATGAATGTGTCCGCCGGATACTGGGTCATTTTTAAGAATCCAACTCGCATATACCCTTTCCAGAGCCGCCAGCCATATGCCAGGTGCCTGATTCGTTCCATTTTATGTCTCTCCTCCCTTATGTTCCAGTACTGTTGTATCCCCTAAGCCCGGCATTCCAGATCAATGCCGCCAGCAGTATCACCACTGCCGCCACTACCGGCATCAGCACGGGTACCGGAAGGCTGGTTTTTCCAAGCAGTGCCATGGCCGGATAATAAGCCACAAATCCAAGGGGAAGGAGGAAGGTAAAGAATCCCTGGATCGCCGCTGGAAAGACATTCAGCGGATATTTTACAAATTCCCGGCAGGTCTGTACCAGCACCGCAATATCCTCTCCCTGCACGATCCAGAAGTTCAGGCAGTTAAAGATCATATAGATCCCAGAGTTTACCATGGTGCCGAAGATCACATATTCAGCCAGAATCAGGATCTGATACGGTCCAAAGACAAGGGAAAGCTTCATGGCTGCCCAGACAAAAATTCCGATATAGATGAACATGGAAAGCACCGCCTGAAAATGCATGACCTTCCCCAGCATCTGTATAACAATAGACGCCGGACGGGTCAGAAACACATCCAGTTCCCCTTTGCGGACTATATAATCCAGTCCCCACACATTATCGAAAAAGGCCTGGCCGATCGCCTCGATCACAGCACACATAGAAAACAAAATACAGACTTCGTAAACATTCCAGTTTCCCACACCTCCGGTTACGCCTGCGATAGTCAAAATGCCGATAAAGCCGGATGCCTCTCTTACCAGCATGGATATCAGCATAATGATCGTATCTGCCGGGTACTGGGTCATGGTAAGAAATCCTACTCTCATGTAGGCACACCACAATTCCCAGTTGTATTTCACTCTTTTCATCGCCTAACCTCCCTGTACCACGACTTTCTTAATGGCGCGCTGATAGAACAGCATAACCAGGATTCCCAGTATCAGGCACCATACGATCTGAAGGCAGATAAAATATACTGACTCCTGTATCGTATATTTCCCCAGATAGGTATATACCGGCACTGTAACCATTCCCGCAAAAGGCAGGTAATCCAGCACTCTTGCCACTCCTTCAGGAAACAGAAACAAAGGCACCACCCCTCCGGACAAGATTGACAACAGAGCGCTCTTGGTAAATGCAAGTCCATAGGTATTCAGAGTAAAAAAGGATACAATCCCTACCGCCACCTCAATCCAGAAAAGGATTCCTATTGATATCCCTACACTTATCAGAAACAGCACAAGCTCGGGAATCCCTGCCGGGCCGCAGCCTCCCAGGATCAGCGTTCCAAGAATAATGACCGGGATCCCTTTGAACAGCAGGAAAAAGAAAAATTCTCCCAGACGTTTTCCAAAGAGATTATAGATCAGATGGATGGGCCGAAGCAGCTCTACCACGATATTTCCCCGGTATACCCAGTCGGCAAATTCCCGGTTGATCCCGCCGGAAAACTGAGAAGACAGGGTTCTGGACAGAACTACGTAGGCCGTCATCTCTACTGCTGTAAAACCATTCAACTCTTCCCTGGACATAAACACATATCGCCAGAGAAAGTAATAAATCAGAATAGAAACAGCCGTCCCAAAGATATTGAACCAAAAGGCTTTGATATATGCAAATTTTGTCTGAAATGTAATACGTATCAGGTAATATAATTTTTTCATAACCCCTCCTCTATCCGCTCAGTCATCTCGCGGCGTATCGCTCAAAAAAACGGCCCCAAAGAGTTTTCCCTGGGACCGTCTGTCTTAGACATATTTTATCCTTTGATACCGGATTGTGCAACACCTTCAATAAACTGTTTCTGGAAGATGAAAAACAGTACGATCAGCGGAAGCACCGCCATAACGGCGCCGGCCATCTGCATCGGGTACTGGGTCGTGTACTGTCCTCTTAATGTAGACAATGCCGGACCAAGTGTCATCTTATCCGTTGAAGTGTTGACGATCAGCGGCCACATAAAGTCATTCCATGCAAACTTTGCTGTGAAAATAACCAGGGCCACGATTCCCGGTTTTACCAGCGGCAGCATGATCTTTCCAAAGATCTGGAAACGTCCGCATCCGTCAAGTACCGCCGCTTCCTCCAGCTCTTTTGGCAACGACATAAAGAACTGGCGCAGCAGGAAGGTTCCGAACGCACTGAACAGGTTTGGAAGGAACAGCGCCGGGATCGTATCAAGGAGTCCCAGCTTCTGCACAATGGTATACTGAGGGATCAGGAAGATCTGTCCCGGTACCATCAATACAGAAAGAACCAAAACAAAAATAGCATTTTTAAATGGAAACTCGATTCTTGCAAACGCATATGCCGCCATGGAGCAGAACAGAACCTGTCCTACTGTCGTGATGACCGTGGAAATAATTGTGTTCATATACACGGTCGCAAATGGCAGTGCGCCCAAAATCTCGGTATATGCTGCCGTTACAAACTGCTCTGGCAGGATTGTCGGCGGAATATGGAGCGCTTCTCCATTGGTCTTAAATGAAGTAAGCACCATCCAGACAAATGGAAATACTACGATAACAATACCTGCAAGAAGGAGCAGATGCACGATCAAGTGATAAATATTCGATTTTCCTCTCATACTTTCTCTCCTCCTTTAATCGTAATTTACCCATTTCTTCTGGCCGATCAGCTGGATCACCGTCACGATCATAATGATCACAAAGATAAACAGAGAGATCGCTGCTGCATATCCCTTGTATCCGTAATCGAACGCCTGACGGTAGAACAGCATTACCAGTGTCTGCGTGTCATCATATGCCGGATTCGTCTTGCCGATCATCATGTAAATAGTATCGAATACCTGGAATCCACTGATAATAGAGGTAATCAATACAAAAAAGATGGTAGGTGTCAGCATCGGAATCGTTATCTTAAAGAACTGCTGTACCGGACCTGCCCCGTCCAGCGCAGCCGCCTCATAATAAGTCTGGGAAATCCCCTGCATACCGGCAAGAAGGATGATCATGTTATAGCCAACAGTCATCCAGAGTCCTACCAGCATGATACAGTAAAGAGCAGTGCTTGGGGAAGTCAGCCACGCATGGCCTTCTCCGCCTGCAGCTTTGATCGCTGTATTTAAAATACCCATCTGCTCATTGTAGATCCATTTCCATACCATGGCTACTGCGGCAGACATGGTAACGGACGGCAGGAAATACAATGTTCTGTAAATGGATTTTCCCCTGATCTTCGCATTCATCAGCGCCGCAATAAAGATAGACAGAAACAGTCCTACCGGCACCGTGATCACTACATATTTCAGGGAATTTCCAAGAGCACTCCACAACTCTTTATCCGAAAACATTTTGACATAGTTGTCAAGTCCCACAAAGGTGGTCATATTAAATTTATTTACATCATTGAAACTAAACCAGATATTCTGGAAAAACGGCCAGATATAAAATATCAAAAGGCCTATGGTGACTGGCGCGATAAATATGTATGCCGCAAGCCAGTCCTTTTTCTGCCAGGAGGACGCCTTTTTCTTTGGCGTCCTCACTGCTACTGCACTTTTCTGAGTCATTCTCTCACCTACTTAACCTATCAAAAAACCTTCTCTGCTTACTCTGCCAGAAGTGCATCCGCCTCTTCTTTCAGGCTGCTGCATGCATCTGCCAGGGACATTTCTCCTGTATATGCTTTTGTAAGCCATGTAGATTCAAGATCATAGATCTCTGCGGTTCTGCTGCCGCCCATCGGAAGTGGATAAGCAACGTCTGCATGATTGGTATAGGCTGCCAGGTTGTATTCCGGTTTTGCCTCTGCAAACAGGTGCTGAGAATCTGTTCTTGCGGAAATAACAACGCCAGACTCACCCTGAATGTCCTGAGCCTCCTGGCTTCCAAGCCAGATTGCAAAGTCGATTGCTGCATCTTTATTCTTGGAGCCTTCGTATACTGCATATCCAAGACCATTGATACAGTTGTCTTCTACATCATTGTAAGCCGGAATCTCTACGCAGTCGATCTTGTCTGCAACTGCTTCGTTGTTTGCATATTCCGGTACCATATAAGATCCTGCAAATGTCATAGCTACCTGTTCACCCTGGAACATAGCGTCAGAACCTGTTTCAGCAACAGTTGCTGCGCTTGGAGCATATCCCTCATCGATCAGATCGATCCAGCACTGGATACCTTCCTGTGTCTTAGGATCATCATATCCTGTCTCAGTTCCATCTTCATTGATAATCCATCCGCCATTTGCATATACGGTCTGATAATACCAGGTCTGGAAGTCTACCGGGCAAACGAACGGATATACGCCTTCCGGAAGCTTGTCTTTAAGTTCTGCGCACAGAGCTACAAAATCATCATAAGTCATATCGTCCGTCGGATAGGCAACGCCTGCTGCATCGAACATTTCCTTGTTATACCACAGTGCATTGGTATCAAAATCCTTTGGAACAGCATAGTTTACATCATCACGTACATAGTTCTGTACCAGTGTCTCAGAATAAGCGTCATTGATATCAGACTCAGCAACAGCGTCTGTCAGATCTGCCAGGATTCCACCCTCTACATAGCTGTCCAGGTGAAGGACATTGATCCAGAATACGTCTGGTGCTGTACCGCCGCCAGCTGCCGCCTCCAGCTTTGTCCAGTACTCACTTCCACTGTAAGGAGTCAATTCGATATTGATCTTTACATCCGGATTTTCCTCCTCATAAGCTGCAACCACATCTTCGATCGCCGGTCTCTGGTTCTCATCCCAGATACCAAGGGACAGCTCTGTCTTTCCGCTGCTGCTTCCTCCGTCTCCGCTTCCGCCGCATCCAGCCAGCAGGCCGACACACAGGGTTGCTACAAAACCAAGTGATGCGAGTTTCATTAATCTGTTCTTCATAATACCATCTCCCTTTCTCTTTTATTTTTTGGTACTTATATAAAAATGGAATTCCATTTTTTATCCATTTCGATAATCATCAAGACAGACCACTCTGCCTCCATGAATCCGGGACTCTTCTGCTGCCAGTGCGCAGTAGTGACTTTCCACCGAATGTTCCAGCGATGTGATGGAACTTCCTTCTTTCATATTTCCAAGAAGAATATCCACAAACTCTTCTACCATTACCGGATCGCCACCGCCATGTGTGGCATAGTCATCCTCCTGAATCTTGATCTCATAATGTTTTTCCGGAATATCCGGTGCAAACAGTCGGACATAAATTTCGTTTTTGTCCATATCATGAGCATCCATATTAACGATCAGCTCACCTTTAGTCCCATAGAATCTGGCATATCTTGCAATATCCGCCGTCAGACCGCTCATGGTAAAGCTCATCGTAGATCCGTCTGTCATGTTCAGATTCACGACCTGATGGTCTACCACATTATTGTCACAGTGGTATACACATCTGCCGAACCGTCCTGTCCTCAGCGCCTTACGGATATTCTCTTCCGTCACATCCTGGGTCAGCACATCCAGCGGCCAGATCCGGTTTCCACTGTTGTATCCGATCAGTTTATTGTTAAGATAAACTGCCTCAGCATCAAACGGACATGTCCCCTGATATCTGCATCCGTCCGTACATCTTTCCAGGCATCCTTCCGGGGCATTTTCTTTCTTAAATAAGTATGTACTTCCATAAGAAGATAAAGATTCACATTTCTTCCCTGCCAGCCACAGATAAAGATCCATGTCATGACAGCACTTCTGCAGGATCATCGGACTTGTAGTATCTGAATTATTCCAGTTTCCCCTCACAAAACTGTGAGCCATGTGGAACCATCCCACATTTTCCACTGCCATGATCGACACCACGTCTCCGATTTTTCCAGAATCCAGAATATCCTTTACCTTCCGGTAGATTGGTGTATATCTGAGCACATGGCAGACAACGACCATCCGGTCACATTCCCTGGCAGCTTTTACAATCCTGCGGCATTCATCCAGATCAGGCGAAACCGGTTTTTCCAGAAGGAGGTGATATCCTTTTTTCAATGCTGGTATCGCATGTCCGACATGCTGCCGGTCCTGGGTTGCGATCACGCAGACATCTGCCAGTCTCTCCTTTTCCAGCATTTCCTCAGCGCTGGAAAAGCATCGTTCTTTGGGGATGTGGTACAATTCCGCCGTAATCCTTACCTTTTCCGGATCCGGGTCTGCAATGGCAGTAATTTCCATCTTTTCCGGATGTGCAGCAATTGCCTGGGCATATACTTCTTTTCCCCGGCTTCCTAACCCTGCCAGAGCAAATGAAATCTTGTTTCCCACTTTCCTCACCCCCTTCATTTCCTTTATTTTCCTGTTATAAATAATTATATAGATTTTCTATGTCAAAAGCTTTTCTTATCATCCTGTTTACTTGTCATATCGTCCGGCTTTTGTTCTTTTTGCATAGTTAAATTTTTAATTCTTGATGTTTTTTATGCGAAATGTAAAAAAAGACAGCGCCAAAAATGCGCTGTCTTTCGTCTTCCATTTCTATTTAATTTCATAAGTCTGCTTTTCAAAATCTACAGTTACCACTGTTCCATCTGAAAAAACAGTTCTCTGATGGTTTATATTTTTGTCCAGAATTTCATGGCGTACCATCTCACATTTTCCTACTTTTTCATGAAGTCTGCTGACGATCCTGCTCCTTTGTATGTCTTCCTCCAGCTTCAGATCGACACCATCCTCAAAGGCTCCGTCCGTATTAGGATATGCGGCATCCCTGATCAGATAGGGTGCGCCTCCGTTCAGCAGTGCATACAGCATATAATCTTCCTCATCGCTGACCTTATCCATCATCCATGGCTGGATCACACAGTCATGGTAGACCAGATTATAAAGCGGAACAGGTACTCCCTCTTTTGGTGTGCCAGGTTTACGCATCATGAAGTCATAAGGTGCATAGTGGCAGAATACCAGACTTGGTACCGCCCAGTCACTGACCTCTTCGGAACTTGGCAGAATTCCCCTGGACAACAGATATTCGAAACACTTACGGCGGTAATCGTAACAGTCTTTTCTCGTCATACGATGCATCGGATTGTCACATTCATCTCCCTCATTGCAGGTAAAGACATCCAGATAAGCGCAATCCAGATGAATGCCGTTATCCTCGATCTTTTTAAAATTCCGTTTCAGATAATATGGAGCCTGCGTTGCGCAAAGGAAAGCCTGTGGCCCTCCTGCCCACCGCTGATGCTGTGGAATCGTTCCGTCTGCAAGTACGCAGGCAAAGTTCTCATCATAGGTAGGTGCCGCCAGATAATAATCCCGATACTGGTCATGGATACCAAACAGATATCCGTACTCATGCATGGTATCTGCCAGTGATTTCATTCCTGCCCATCCTCCGGCGGCCTCACAGGCCGGACTGTAATCCGGATGCTGATTATCGTATCCCGGCTCTGCCCATCCATCCAGGTGCAGATACAGCTTCTCAACACCTGCCTCATGGAGCTGTCTGATTTCCTTTTCTCTCTGTGCAAAGGTAGTCAGATGGTTATTTTTTTCCGGGTTGTCTGCATCAAAGAAATCCGAGTTTGGCTGAACAACCGTCTTGATTCCCTTATGAATGAAAGCGCATCCGATCAGACGGTCAACGGAAGGATTTCTTGCAGCTTTCTCTGCAAGGGTTCTTAAATTTCCCTGCTCATCCACATAATTCCGATATATTTTGCAAAGATCGTTGTAATCGCAGTCCGATACAAATGTATATCTTAAGACTCTGCGGTAATCCATTTTTCCAAGACTTGGCTCATACCAGACTCCTACATGTGTATATGGGCCTCCTTCCGGATGTTCTGCATAATATCCTGCATTCCATGGTGTCATACAAATCGCGATGTAGCCGGCCCGCTCCTTTACCTGTGCAAACCAGGGCATATATCCTCCTGCTGTCCCGAAAAATCCATCAAAAACAACGGGGGACAGCTCTGTCTTCCAGGTATTGGGAATCAGCATACCCTGCTGATGTGTCAGGAGAGTATACCAGTCATCCTTTGGCTCATCAAAAGCCATTTCTCCAGGCCAGTATACTTTCTGCACATGCAGGTTTTCTTCTTTTACCGGGATCCATTCAAAGTATATGTTCTGAGTAGAATCTTCCACCCAGACAAACGTTTCAAAGCAATAATCATAAACCTTTCCATTGATGCAGAATCCTTCATATCTGCTCAATATTCCGGTTCCGATTCCTGTTTCATATTCCTTGTGCGTGATTTTCTCTGCCTGAGAAAAAGGGATCTTCTGATCTTCACACATCATATGTGGGACATAATTTTCTTTCCAAGTCCATGTATTTGTATCCTTTTCAATTGTAAATCTTAATGTTGTTTCATCAAAAAGAATACTTATGTTTTCTTTTTCTATTCTCATCTCTTTTTACTCTCCTCTATGTTTTTGACCCGGATATCTTTTTATGTTAGAATGTTTGAAATAAAGGAGGCAGACCAATGACTTATGTAAGAACTCCCCTCAAACGAGAGATTGTCATCGATTCAATCATTACCATCCACTATTTCGAATATATGAAAGATTTTGTATTCCATGGGGAATCCCACAACTTCTGGGAACTCCTTTATGTAGATAAAGGAAGCGTGCAGGTACGGTCAGGGGAAGACCGGGTACACCTGGATGCCGGAGACATCATTTTCCATGAGCCAAATGAATTTCATGCCATCCGTTCCGTGGGAAATGCATCCCCAAATCTCGTAGCAATCTCCTTTACGACACACTCTCCGTCCATCGACTTTTTCCGAAAGAAAAGCTGGACTCTGACAATGGAGGAACGGACAGTGATCTCTCACATTATCAGCACTGCAAGGGAGACCTTATCTACTCCTATGCATCTGCCGTCTGTCGAGCAGATCCAGATTCGCCAGGATGCCCCCTTTGGTTCTGAACAGCTGATTCTTCTTTATCTGGAACTGTTTTTGATTACTCTGCAGCGCGATCACGATGACAACACAAGCCTGACGGCTTCCAAATCCATCCCACCTTTTCCGGATCCTTCTGACACAAAATCCGGACGGATCAATGAAGTCATTGAATATATGCAGTTTCATATCTGTGAACCGCTGTCAATCTCTAAAATCTGTGATGCCCTTTCCATCAGCCGTTCTGCACTGCAGTCCCTTTTTCACACAGAAAAGAACTGCGGAGTCATGGAATATTTTAACGACTTGAAGATCCAGAGGGCAAGAGAGATCATCCGGGATGGCACTATGAATTTTACGGAGATTGCTTATTTTCTTTCCTACAGCTCTCTCCAATATTTTTCCAAACAATTCAAAAATGCTACCGGGATGTCTCCCTCTGAATATGCTTCCTCTGTGAAAGGGATTTCAAATTCCTTAAAACGTCCGGAAGACCTCACTCCCCCCGGTAGAAACTAAAAAGTTTCTTTCAAAAACGCTTTATATCCTTTTACAGCTTCATAAATATCTGCTTTGCTGGTCGTCTCCCATGGAGCGTGCATAGACAGAACCGCAATTCCGCTGTCTATCACCTCCATGCCATAGACCGCACAAAGGTAGGCGATTGTTCCACCGCCTCCTATATCGATACGTCCAAGTTCTGCCGTCTGGAATCGGACATTATTTTCTTTCATCACTTTCCTTAATCTGGCAACATACTCTGGATTCGCATCATTCGATCCGCTCTTTCCGCCATGTCCGGTATATTTATTGAAAACAGGTCCGCAGCCAAGCATCGCAGAATTTCTCTTTTCATAGACTTCCGCATACATCGGATCAAAAGCAGCACTGACGTCAGAAGAAAGCATTTTTGAAGATGACAAAGTTCTTCTCACTGTCAGCTCATTATAATCCCCCAGAAGTGCTACAATCTCTGCAACCATATTTTCAAAAAATCTGGAAGTCATACCACTGGCTCCCACACTTCCGATTTCTTCCTTATCAATCAGAATACAGCAGCTGGTCCGCTCTGGGGCTTCTACTTCCAACATTGCCATCAGAGAGGTAAATGCACATACCCTGTCATCCTGTCCATATGCCAGGATCATGCTGCGGTCTAATCCACATTCTCTTGCCTTTCCTGCCGGAACAATCTCAAGTTCTGCTGAAATAAAATCATCTTCCTCAATCTGATATTTCTCTTTCAGCAAATCTGCGATATAACTTTTGACAGAATCTTTTTCCTCTCCTTTTTTCGCCCGGTTTCCAATCAGAAGATCCATGTTCTCTGCATCGACAAATTCCTCTGCTGCCTTTTTTCGATACGGCTTGTCCAGGTGGGGAAGAAGATCAGTGATTACCAGTACCGGATCTTCCGGATCCTCGCCGACCACTACTTCTATCTTTTCTCCGCTTTCTTTTACGACTACGCCATGAATGGCGAGCGGCTGTGCCAGCCACTGATATTTCTTGATACCTCCGTAGTAGTGTGTATCAAAATAAGCCAGCCCTTCTGTTTCATACAGAGTCTGCTGCTTCAGGTCGATTCTCGGAGAATCAATATGCGCGCCCAGAATATTCATCCCTTCTTCAATCGGACGCTTTCCGATCTGGAACAAAATGATCGCTCTTTCAGCATAGACTGCGTATACCTTGTCTCCTGCCTTTAGCGTCTCTTTCTGCGCGATCACATCCTTAAGGTCCCGATATCCGGCCTTTTTTGCCATACAGATTGTCTTTGCTACGCATTCTCTTTCTGTCTTTCCCTCATCCAGACATTCCCGGTAGCACTGATTTGTTGCTTCCAATTTCTGAATCTCGGCATCATCATAAATCTGCCACAAATTTTGCTTTTCCACTGTCCTTTCCTCCTGTCATACCAAATTCAGATAAATATATTAATATTATTATAGCGTAGAAGAAAAAAAGAAACATTGTCAAATCAGCTTGATTTGTTGTCAAATAGATTTTGGCTCATAAAAAAAGATACATTGCAGATACTAAAGAAAACAAAAAGAAAGGATCAGACGCATACATGAATATACAGACCAGAAAACTTTTACAAGAATGCAGCGCAGGCTGCCAGATGGCATTAGACAGTATGGAACAGATACAAAACTCAGCCGGGGATCAGAAATTGTCCAATCTGATACAGAAATATCAGCAGAAGCACCGGCAGCTTGCATCCGAGACAGCCCAGCTCCTGAATGAATCCGGGAACGAGGAAAAAGAGCCCGGCATGATGGCCCAGGCCATGTCCTGGATCTCAACAGAGATGAAACTCATGGTAAACAACGATTCAAGGCAGGCCGCAAAAATACTCATGGACGGCTGCAATATGGGGATCAAGACTATCAGCAGCCACATCCGTGAATACGCAGGCGCGGAAAAATCAGGACTATCCATTGCCAAAAAACTGGTATCTACAGAAGAAGACATGCAGAAAGAACTGACCGAATTTCTGCAGCACTGCTAACTGGAAGGGGGACGTACACCTTTGCAAAAAGTGTACGTCCCCCTTCACACTTACCGGACCTTCTCAAGTCCATGAATCCAGTCTGATTTCAGGAAATAGACCAGAAATACCACGGAGCTTAAAAGCCACGTCAGTGGATATGCCCAGAAGATTACTCGTATGCTCGGGATAAACTGTACTACAATGCTGATGTAGCTTACCCGGATCACACACCAGCAGATCATCATGACAAACATCGGGACCACCGATTTGCCGGCCCCTCTTAGGATTCCCGCCATGCAGTGGGAAAATGCCAGGAGGAAGTAAAACCAGGTAACCGTTCTTGCCCAGGTAACTCCATATCCTACGGCCTCGCTTCCGCCACCGAAAGCTCCGATCAATACCGGCGCAAACAGATTGATCAGCAGACCTATAATCTCTGCAATCGACAGGGAACAGACTGCCCCAATGACGGCTCCTTTCTTGGCACGTTCATATTCCCGGGCACCGAGATTCTGACTGATGAATGTCGTAAGCGCCAGGGCAAAACAAGTCACCGGCAGGAATCCAAATCCTTCAATCTTTGAATAAGATCCGCAGCCGGCTACCGCCGTCGCGCCGAAGGTATTGATATGGGCCTGTACAAACACATTTGCCACAGAAATGATTGAATTCTGCACCCCGGCAGGCACGCCATTGACTACAATCTGACGAAGCATGCCTGGATCCATCCTGACTTTTGAAATCTCAAGTTTAAATACTCCATTCCCCCTTTTCAGCTGATACAGGCAGAGGAAAGCGCTTAAAAACTGTGAAATGATTGTAGCAAATGCAGCCGACCATACTCCCAGGCCAAATACACCTACGAATACAAGATCCAGCACGATGTTTGTAATAGAAGAAATGATAAGGAAGAACAGTGGATGCTTGCTGTCACCCATGGCCTGCAGGATCCCTACGAAAAAATTATACATGACAAATGCAAGAGATCCTGCAAAATAAACCCGGAAATAAGAAAGCGATTCCGGCAGCACTTCCGCAGGTGTTCCCATCAGTACCAGTATCTTTGGAGCTGCTACGATCCCGACGATTGTCAGGATAATTCCGCAGATTACGCCGAACGCGATTGTTGTATGGATAGACTTTTTCAGATTTTCAGTGTTCCCTGCACCGAAATATTTTCCTGTCACTACACCGGCTCCGATAGCAATCCCGTTAAAAAAACCTACCAGCAGAAAAATCAGGTTGCCCGAAGAGCTGACGGCAGCCAGCGCATTATTGCCAAGAAAATTGCCGACAATCACAGAGTCGGCAGTGTTGTAAAGCTGTTGAAATAAGTTTCCCCAGAAAAGAGGGATGGCAAATGCCACCAGACGTTTCCAGATCGGGCCGTTTGTCATCAATGTTGCTGATGATTTCTGCGCCATATTGATTCCCCCAATATTTATAATTTCTAAATCACAGTATAGCATATTTTCGACAGGGTGAAACAAAAAAATAATACAGTATTATTATAAAATTAACTTTATTTTTATATTGTTTTC
>OGRN01001926.1_pt1 | contig 16776 bp, 6 predicted proteins | sample 1553401 | NCBI WGS metagenome assembly OGRN01 (sample SAMEA2580096, study PRJEB22360) | human gut metagenome | biome: human gut; feature: human-associated habitat; material: faeces | place: Denmark | collected 2008/2010 | reverse complement strand
AAGTGATTTCGTTGCCTTTACTGTCAACAATCTTTTCATATTTAGTAACATATTCCGGTTTGCTGATAACAGTACTTGTTGTAATATTCTTTGTCGTAATTTTATCAAGTCCGCCTGATAAATCGGTATATTTGGTGATTTTGAAATTCTTTTCAGCACCGTTATTCCAATATGTACCGCCCATCTTGTCATAAGAACCGTCATTCTTGAGCCAATGCATAAGCAATGGAAGCATTTCATTAAGGTCCCAAGCAAGTGTGTCAATACCGATGTATGATCCGTAATCAGCGGTTAAGTCATAAAGAAGACCATCATGTGTGAAGTTATAAAGCATATTGTTTTGCTTGGTTTCACCTGATTTAGCACTGAAGAATATCGGTTCAAGTACTTCGTTTACAAGAACAACAACAAGCGGAAGAAGATTGAATATTGTTTCAACCGGTGATTCAATAAGGTTAGCCCAAATATTGTAAGTTGCTTTGACAAGGTCAATTTTTGTTGAAGCAAGTTCGTCAAGAGCACCGTTGATAATATTACCTATTGTTGAACTCGGATCGAGATATGTGGAAATAATAGAGTTAAGAACTATATTTGTAAGCTGTGTACCACCGTTACCACAAAGAGCTGCAAGTGCATTGTTGATAACAGGCTGCTTTTGAGCGTCTGTAAGAGTTACACCTGTTGTATCAAGATGTTCTTTAACATAGTCATTGATAAACTTGCTAATATCCAAAGAACATTTGATTGAATTGTTATCATAAGTTAAGTCGTCAGACGCAGTGCTTATTTTTGAGCAAAAATAAGATGTAAGAGTTGACATATATGAATATTTAACCCATTCATTTAAATCTGCTTTTGAATAAGTATTGCCGGTATGCTTGTATGCATAAATACCGGTGTTAGGATCTGAATTTTCTGTATCTAAAAGAGTAGCATTTTGAATATAATCACTTGTTTTATTGCTTCTGTTGCTAATCCAGTTACCTGCAAACAAGTTGATAACCTTGTTACGCTGTTGTGCATCAGAGTTGTTATTCTTTCTGCTGTACATCTTCAAGAATGTAGCAAAATATTCAATAGTGGCTGTATCTCTGAGATTCTTAGGCAGAACGAAAGTTTTAGAACCGTCTGTATCATTAAACTTCATACTACCGTCAGCAAAATATCCGTTTATTGTTTCAGGGAAATTGTTATCTTGAGTAGCAACCAAGTTCAAAATTGAATACATCTGCTCAAGTTCATCATCTGTAAGGAAGAATTCATCTCCGTCTTGCCAGTAGAAGTTGAAGCCCGCAGGCATATCCTTATCAACTGCTTGATTTATATCTTCAAGTTTAAGTCCTTTAAAGTCAACCAATGCTCCTTTTAAAATATATTGAGCATAAGGAGCGTTTTGTCGTCCGCCGCCATTTACATCATCAACAAGTGAAGCGTATGATAATATGATATAAAGGCTTGTGATATAATCCTTTACAGATGACATTGATAATGCATCTGTGGATACACTATCTCTGGTGAGCATTTCGCTTACTGCAGTGTCAAGGTTGTCGTATCCGAGAACTTTAGCAAAGAATGGCTCAATCTGTGATAATAATCCGTCAACAGTTTTAAAAGTTTTAATACCGGTTGATTCAATGGTGTATGGGTCTCCGGTAGGAGATGTAACTTTTGGGTTCCATTGGTCATTAAAGAAATCTGAATCAGCAGAGAGTTTGAAATCTGCACCGCCGTCAACAGCAAGTCTAATGTAAGGCATGGTTCTTGCTAAGTTACCGCCAAACATATTTGTGAAAGTATCTGTTTGAGGTGAATATGCATAGTAAATACAATCAGCAACATCAGAGGCATTAAGATCAATACCAAAAACTTTATAGTAATTGTTTAAGTAACTACATACTTCATTTACGGTTTTCTGCTGAGCTTCTGTGAGTGTGTAGGTTGCGGATTTAAGCTGTGAAAGGCTTGCCATCATAGATGTTTCGCCTATTCTTACATGTCCGCCGTCACCGTTGAAGTCCAACATATCTGTGATTGAAGAAAGTTCAACAGGTTTGATTTTACCATCTGCAACTTGATCGTCATATTGCTGTGCAATTGCAGGCAAAATATTATCAACAGCATCTGAAATATCAAAGTTAGTAGAAGTATTTGAATCTACTAATGTTGTTAAATACCACAAACCTTTGGTGTTGTATTTAATGTTAACATAGTGCTTGTGCTGACCTGTTGAGTCAACAGTGATTTTTTTGATTGCTTTACCATCAAGGTTGCGATCGCCTGCACCATAAAGAATATCTTCAAGTGCTTTCTTTGTTTCTTTGTTTGCAGAAATGTTGCTTACACCGTCATAAATGAGCTTATGGCACATACCTGCAAGCTGGAAGAAATTGATGTCGTCGCTGAAATTGTTGAGGTAGTCATAGTTGCTTACATTTGATGATGATTCACCAATAATGTCTGTGACAAATTCCGATTGGCTTGTAGATACAGCCATTTTGCCGACAGCATTGATAAGCGTAGGCTGAAGTGCCTGCAACATCTCAGGAAGAGTCGTATTCTCCTTAATTGATTCTTTCTGGTCTTTAGTCAACTTGTCTGAAGTTGTACCAAGACTGATTGCCCCTTTGTTATAGACTACTTTTGATATTGCGTCTATACCCATGAGAAGGGACGGAAGCTCATCTGCCAAACCGTTGACGGTTTTATATGCGGATGAAGCATTAACGCTGGAAGTGTTCCACAATGGGTTGTCATTACTGTTTTTTGCAAATGCAGTAAATCCAACCGAACAAGTGGTCACGACCATTACCACAGCTAAGAAAAAGCTGAGTATTTTTTTGCTCGTTCTCATATAAATTTTCTCTCCTTTACAATATGATTTACGAACTTTGTCGTATGGTAACGCATTTCGGATTATGCGCCGAGCAGTATTTGTTTATTACACAGTTTCTACACAAAAACTGCTTTTTAGGCGCAGGATATCCACACGCGTATTAACAAATACAATATATTTATATCAAATAAAATCTAATAAGTCAATAATTTTATAACATATTTTGAATTTATTGTGAATTTTAACATATTTTGCGTTTTGAATTTGACAACGGAGTGCTTGTAAATGGACTTAATTGGAAATTATGTCTAACAAGCGTCGATTTTATTAAGAGTAACTGAAAAACGGATAAAACAGAGAAAAAGTGCATTAAAAATTTTGCAAAATGTAAAGCTTCAGCCCTTTACAAATGTAAAAATTGTGTAAAGTATTGTCGCTTTACTCACCGTGAAAAGCTTATTTTTCTCCTTAAAACTATTAACAAATTGTAAAATTTTCGTAAACTAATTGTGCATAGTGACAAAAAAATGAGGTCGTTTTTGGCTAAAGTTACAAAAATGAGGATTGTAAGTTTAATTTATTGACTTTCGGGTGGCCGTATGTAATAATTATAATGTGTTTAAAGCACATATTGCGCCAATTTAATGCTGTGGCTTGTAATGAGCCTTCATTCTAATTCAGATTGCCTGATGGTCAGAGATTGCGACGGGCATTACGCACAATATGTTAACACTTCACTTTAAATTTTTTAAAATTTTACGGAGGTAAAAAATGAAAACGAAAGCAAAAAAGTTTTCCCATAAGCTGCTTGCGTTGTTTATGGCTGTTCTTATGGCTGCTTCTTGCTTAACATGTGCATTTTCAGCTCACGCTGCACCTGTTAGTTCAGAAAAGCAGTATACAGATGACGCGTTAGAATATAACGACCTTGCTTGGAATATTCTTTCTGACGAACAAGCCGCAACAGCATTGCTTGACTATGCGGACCTTATGCTTCCTACAGTTGCTCCAACAGTTTACAACCTTCTTGCAAATCTCCCATCCAGTGTTACAGCTTATATGACATGGGATGCCGCTCAAAAGCATCTTAATATCAACGCGTTTGGTATTATTAAATATACCTTAACAGTTAAGCTTGACAGCGTTGATGATGTAATGCTTACACTTGAGAGTGTTGCAGGTCTTCTTTCTAAGTATGGTAGTTATGTTGGTGATGCAGGTAACATTCAGCTTAAATCATTAGCTTCAAGTGATGCCAGCAAGAATTTCTGGCATGTTACAAGAGAAAACTATTCATCAACTGAGATTGTTAAGAGAGCTCTTGCTCTTCTTCAAATCAACTCAGCTGACTATGCCGGTAAGGATGTACTCGGTCAGGTATTAAGAGGTGATTTCAACCTCGGTGTTCTTAAGAGTGCGGTTAATATCTACAAGCTTCTTGCAGGTCCATTAGGCTTCAGCGATGAAAGTTATGCTAAAAACCTTGTTTATAACATTGTTCAGCAGCTTATTTTCAACTATACAAAATGGTATACACAGGATGAAATCAATGATTTCAAGAGTGGCAAAACTCAATGGGTATATGATGACCAGCTTTTCGATAAGCTCTCTACCGAGCTTCTTCAGAAGATAAGCGTTCTCGTTACATATAACCAAGAATATAATGAAAAGAACGAAGATGGCTCACTCAAACCTATCCAGGATACATCAGCTACTCGTTATCTTGAAATCAAGGCTGAAATGAATAAGTCAGGCTCGGATTATGCAGCAGCAGCTGCTAAACTCGGTTATGACCCTAACCTTGTATATTCAAGCGAATTTAAAGATGATGACGGCAATCCGCTTAATGTTCTTCTTTTTGCTTATGGACATCCGGATGCAAACGGTTATGCAACAGAGCAAACAACAAAGCTTACATTTAAGCCAACCGATTCTCTTTTCAAATTAGGTTATACAGCACTTGATCTTGCTTGGGATACAGTTCTCAAGGGTACAGTCAAGCTTCTCCATGTAAACACCCAGGGTGACAGAAATCTTGATAATGCATACTATTATTATTTCGACAAAAAGGGTGAATGGAATTCAAGCGATATTGCTTCTAACTATACTCAGGCAAAGATTAACGAATGGGCTGAAGCTAATTACGAAGCTTATGGCGATAAATCAGCAGATGACTTTATTGCAAAAGCTAAGGAACAGCTTTCATTTGACCGTGCAGCTGCTGAAACATCAACAGGCAAGTGGTCAGATATTGATGAAACAAAGCTCTTTGCTAAGTTAAGATACAGCCCTCTTGCTGACTACGGTTTCAATATGCAAACAGGTCCTATCAACCTTTACTTTGCACAAACCGGAACAAAGAATATTGACGATTTCTTTAAAAATGAATATTCAAATTACGGTTCAATGGTAGCAGGCTTTAACGATGCACTTGTTGCAGCAGTTAATGATTTGTTCCCACAAAGAGATAACATTATCGGCAATCGTCCGGAAATGGCAAAATCTAAAACAACAAAGGCAGACGGTGTTGAATCAATCAATGATGCAACAATCAGGAAAATCACTTCAACACTCGTTAACAATGCACTTAAGATGGTTCAGTACACAGCAAATGCTACTGACGCTAACATTCTCAAGGCATTCTATGATGCTAACGGTACTGATGCTGTTCTTTCAGAAGCAAATCTTGAATCAGCAATGGTTCCTATGCTTGTTGCTTGTATCGGCCAGGTTAACCTTGGTGCAGGCAAACTTCAAGATATTATCCACCCAGCAGAATGGGATGGTTGTAAGGATGCAGAAGCAGTTGCTTATGTATGCCTTAAAGAATACTTATCATACGTACTTCCTAATAAGGATTATTCATCACTTGTAAATGTAGCCAATGACGGTACAATCAACGCAACACTTGAAGGTACAATTCTTCCTATGGCTCGTGATGCAGTTGCATATGTACTTGAAGGATATGTTCCTGTAACATACAAAGGCAAAACTTGGAAGACAGAAAACGAAGATGTTAATTCAAGTGCTACAATTTTTGACCTCTTGAATTCAGTAATTCTTTACTACGGTGGAGATTACTCAATGAAGAAGGCAACTAACTCAGGTGAAAGAGCAATGGGTGTTGCAGCTCTTCTCGGTATTTGCGATGAAAACGGTAACAGTGCTCTTACAAATAACCTTTGGGAAAATATTGATAAAATTGCTAACAAGTTCCTCCCTATTCTTGGTACACTCCAAGGCAAGGCTTACGGTAAGTTCGATTCACATGACCTTATCTGGAACGATGTAGTTCTTTCAATTCTTAATATTTCTGATAAGAAAGACAGCGGTTTCTGTGGCGTATCTAATTTCGTTTACAAACTTATCACAATCGTATCTGCTGAACCGATTCAGTCAAAAGGTTTTGTAAATACTGTTTATGATTTGCTTGCTGACCTTATCAACGGTCTCTTCGGTAAGCGTTATTCTTCACAGCCGCAGGATTTCACAACCATAATTCCTAAGTCAAACGGTGACAACAAGCCATTTGATGATTTACTTCAGGTTAAAACTATTGCAGGTACCGGCGGTACTGACCTCGGTGCAATCCAAAAGGCTATTTGCAACTTTGTTGAATTCACCGGTTATGGTGCAGACAGCACCAAGGGTGATGCCGGCAAGTATGGCGATTCAGTAATGAGAGGTATTTTCTTTGCTCTTTCAGCAGTTAACTCTTTCGTTCCTGAAGCTATCACTCCAATCGGAACTCAGCAGCTTAAGACTGCTTCAGCAAGCTTTGCTACACCTTCTATGAAGACAACAGCAGGCGGCGATTGCAGCGATACAGTTTCATTTACAAATAACTGCACAGGTCTTAACCGTGCATATATCTCTAACGGACAGCTTGTTCAACTTTCTCGTTACTATTACAAGCTTAAGTCAGCAACTTATATTGGCAGTAACAACGAAAAAACTGATATTACATCTCAACTTAAATCAGGTCTTATTGCTCCTAACGAAACAATAGTAACACCTAAACTTCCTATTACTTTCGACTCAGCAGCAGGAGAATCAAATGTAGTTGAAGTTCAGTTTGTATACGACATCGTACTTAAAGATGGCACAGTTGTTGCAGCTGATAACAATGTTTCAGCTTATAAGTATATGACAACCGCAACAGGTTGGAAAGAAGCTATGTATAATAGTAACAAGCAGTTCCAGCATGATACAAATAAACCTGATCAAACAGTTGGTGTTGAGGGTGCTTATGTAAAATCAACATCTAAATTTAGTAATGATGGTACTCTTGTTGCTAACTATCCTGAATACATGGTACTTGATTCATCAAACCTTGCTGATATTTCTACATATTCAGTTAGATATAGAAGTAACAGAAATAAGATTTTGACCGGTTCAAAAGCAGTTGACGGTATCTACTTCTATGATGAAGATTCAAATTATCAGTCAAACACACTTGATGCAAATAATGTTGTAACAAAGTATGATAAAAATGCTGCTTATACAACAGTAAACATCACAAGTGAAAACGCTATTCCTGCTTGGGATAAGACAAACGGTAACCTTCTTAAGTATAATATGTATGACTACCGTGTTGAAACTACTCCTGGTTCAGGTGAATTCGGTGAATGGAACCGTAACGAGGTAACAGAAGCAACAGCAGGTAACAGCGATAAAATTACTTATTATAAGGGTTACACAAGCGATGAAATCGAAGCAGTTAAAGCTCAAACTAACCCTGATGGTACCACAGCTGCAAATATTAAGGCTATTCAGACAAGAACTCATGTAGTTTACACTCTTTCTGAAGCTATTGCTAAGAATATTATCGCAGGTTACCATGTTGGTGACGGTGATATTTACGAATCAGTTTATTTGCAGAACAATGGCGGTCAGATTAACTACGATAACCTCTTCAACATTGTTTCAATGGGTAACACCAAAGTTCCTGGTTTCTACATTGAAAGTGAGAAGAAGCAGATTCCAAATGCATCTGCTCTTGAAGTTCAACCGTTCCGTTATGATGGTGAAACCAACATTCAAGGCGGCGAATATCCGGTTGATATGTGTATCTACAATGGTTCTAAGTCAGCTTATGCTCACTTTACTATCCTTGTAGGTGATACCAGCCAGCTCAGTGGTATGAATACTGCTTATGATAATTTGGCATCACTTGTATCACAGTATAAGCCTTCAGACTTTACTAACTCAACTATTTTCGAGCAAGCTAAGCAGGCTCTTCTTAATGTACTTTCTATTAAGTCATCTGCTATGACAGTTGCTTTTGCACAGAGCATTAACAATAAGACTCATCTCACAGCAACAACTAAAGAAGTTACATCAAAGTTTGGCGATTTAGCTTATGTTCCTTATACAAAATCTGCTCCAACAGTAACATCTAAAGGAAAAGAATATACAATTCCAAAGGATGTTTTGGCTAACGCTTATGTTGGTGGCGAAGCTCTTGCTGACGGTTCAGGTAAGGTCGGCGGTGTTGCAGGCGTTTACTACTTCGATGCTGCAGGTACAATGCCAATCTATTCACCATTAGCTCTTTCTGATGATAATGGAAAGGTTCGTACAACAGACCAAGCCGGAATCAAAGTAATTAAGAATGCAGATGGTAAATACTATCTTGCTAACTCAGTTGTTTATGAAACAACTTGGGACAATGCTATTACCACAAATGGTAATCCTTGCCAGATGCCTACTAAAACTCAGGCAACTGACTCACAGGGTAATCTTCTTTACAACCAGGTTCAGTATGTATACCGTGATGCCGATGGCAAGAAGGTTAACTCAAATGAAGATTGGTCATGTAAGTTCCCTGTAACAGATTATACTATCGTTCCTAACGAAGTTAAGTCTGACGGTTCAATCGTTGATAACCGTGGTGCTGTTGCAAAGGCTGTTGATAGAATCAACTATGTAACAAGCATTATGAATGATACACTTAAGCCGGCTGCAGATAATGCATTCAAAAACATTTCTGTTGCAAGAACCGGTCTTAATGACACAAACTTTAACATCTTAACATTCTCTAAGATGACTGACATTGCCAGAAACATTGAAAAGAACTTTACTGTTGATCTTGAATATCATTATGATAAAGTTGTTTTAGGTGCAGATGGCAACCCGGTAATTGATGAAGCTACCGGAGAGGCTAAAACTGAAGATGCAGTTAAGAAGGAATTAGGCGTTTCTCCTGCAAGTGCAGCATCAACTGTACAAAACTGCATTGACAACGGAAAGTCTTATACTTATGTAACTCATTCATCACTTTCATCAGCAGCAGTAGCTGAATATACCAGACTTTTCAATATCTTCGCAAGCGCAGCTGTTGAGCGTGGTTACCAGGGTGCACAGCTTGAAAAAGAAATTAAGTGTGCATCAGGCAACATCTATTCAACTCTTACTGCTACTAAGGCTGTTTATGCTGAAGACGGTAAGACTGTAACAACTGAAGCTTCAGTTGCAAAGGCAACAGGCGCAAACGCTCCTCGCTTTGGTAAGTGGGATGCTGAAGGTAAGCTTGTAAACGATGGTTCTTACTCTGCAGAATCATGGACCAGATATGTCAGAGCTCTTGCAGCAGCAGTTGCTCTTGCACAGTATGGTAACGGCGATTATGCTCATAAGGATCCAGCTAACTTTGTTCTTTCTGATAAGAAGGGCTACGATGCTTCACTTACAAATATCTACACTGTTGATACAGAACTTCAGGCTGCAGAGATTGCTCTTGCTCCTGCTGAAACTACAAACAGCACTGTAACAGTTAATGCTGTTGAAGGTGCTACTGTAACAATCAATGGCGCTGCTTACGCAACTCCTGTTTCAGTAGAAACCGGCTCAACAATCACAATTGATGTTAAGGCAGCTGAAGGTTACCAAGTTGTTAATGAACTTACAATCAACGGTGAAAAGGTAACAGTTAATGCATTCCCTTATGAATATAAGGTTGACGGCAATGTAACAATTGCTCCTTCAGTTAAGCAGGCAGCAGCTGATACAATTACTGTAAGCGGTAAGGTTCTTATTGCTACAAATGTTGACGGTACTGAATCATCAACAGGTGTTGCAGGAATTGATGTTATCGCAAACGGCGAAGTAGTTGCTACTTCGGCAGCTGACGGTTCATTCACTGCTACTGTTCCAGTTGGTACAACATCACTTACTGTTCATAGACAAAATGTAACTATCGACAGAACTGTAACACTCACCGGTACAAAAGATATTTCAAATGCAGAAATTCCTGTATGTATTTGTGATTACAACGGTGATCGTGTTATTGATGGCTTGGATAAGCTTACATTCTACACTGCATTTTCCGGCGGTTCAAACGCTTATGATCTCTACTGTGACTATAATAAGGATAATGCAATTGACGGCTTAGATAAGCTTACATTCTTTACCTTCTATGGTAAGACAGTTGAGTATGCTCCACGTGCTCTCGACTAATTAAATTAAATCATATCAGGGGTAGCAATACCCCTGATATGTAACCGTTTATTATAATGGTTACTTTATTATAAATTCTATATGATCGGGTAATCCCCGTTTATATACCGGCCCTGTTTTAAGGGTTGGGAGGTTAAAGGCGATTGCGTTTAGTCACTGTTTATCCCTGATATTACAATATCATTTCTTCAAAGCTTGCTTTTACGCTTTTGCGTTTTTATAACCGAGGTTTGATTTGGTGTTGTATGCGCTCTCGTCTCTCCCTAAATTTTATTTACTTGGCAAGGAGGTAACACCTATGCAAAATGCATTTGTTAAAAAGAGAATAGGTGCTGTAATTGGTACACTTACTTTCTTGGTGCTTATTGCACTTTTCGTGTGCCTTCCTAATACTTCATACGGTGCAACTGTTGGCAGTGAAAAGCCAAATATTTATTGCACTTATACAGACTCTGACGGAAAACAGTATGACGGTGATAAATTGCCTGCCGGTACTTACGATGTAAACTTCTATTTAGAAGGTGTTTCCGAGTTATCGGTTGTGCAGGTAACTGCAAAGTATAGTGCAGATGCTACTGTTGATACAGCGGCAAAGTCGCTTCTTTCAGGTGAAGTTACCGGCATTTCGTCAATGGGAACTATTACACAAAATTCAAATTTGGTGTTTGGCTTTGTTTCTGATTCTGACTCTTGTTCAGCAATCAATAGTGATGGCACATTGCTTGCAACTTTTTCAGTTGCTTTTGCTAATAAATGTGATGCATCAAATGTAATTTCAGTTTCAACCAGCCCGAATGAGACTTTTGTTTTAACAGATTATAATGATGGGCTTAAGGATGAGTATGCTCTCGTTAAACAAGCCGATGATTATGACGGTTCTTTATATCTTATGACCTGTGATGTTTCACCGAAAGGTCCGGGTTGTGATATAACAGGTAAGATTACTATTGCTACTTCCCTTGATGGAGGTGCAAGTGATACCGGTATTGGCGGTATAAATCTTACGGTTAAAACTGCAGATGATTCAACCGTTGCAACTGCAGTTACAGATTCAAACGGTGATTATACACTTGCCGATATTCCGGCAGGTGAGTACAAAATGTTAATAAGTGGTGAAACCACTATTGACAGAACGGTTACATTAGTAGTTTCCGAATCAAAGGATGTTTCATCGGTAAGCATTGCAATATGCGACTATAACCACGATGGCAGTATTGATGGCTTGGATAAGCTTTCGTTTTATGAAGCTTTTTCCGGTGGTGCAGAAGATTATAATCTTTACTGCGACTTTAACAAAGATAATGCAATTGATGGTTTAGATAAGCTTACATTTTTTACATTCTTTGGTAATGAAGTTAAATACGCTGATGTAACTTTGAATTAAATAGGGGGAAAGAAAATGAATAAAACTTTCAAAAAGGCAATTGCTGTCATTTTGTCAGTTCTTATGGTTGTTTTATCAGTACCTTTCACAGCACTTGCAGCACCTGGCGATTATGAACCAAATTTGAAAATGTATTTTGGTACATTCGTAGAGGATAATGCAACTAATTATACTGATTATTCAACCTGTGGCACAGGCTCAGAAAAGTTTGGCTCTTATGCTTCACTTTATGGCGCACCTGTAGATTATAATTATACAGTTGTTAATGGTAACACTACTTCCGGTACACTTACTATTAGCAAGGATAAGGCAAATACATTTAATTCAGCAATCGAAAATTATTTTCCTACACTCGAAAATGATGTTCAGCTCGGTGTAGGTGATTATTTCACAATGACAGTTGCTGTTGAAAACATCAAAGTTCTTTCATCAATCTTGGCACAAGTTCAGTTCAGTGATTCTATTGAACCTGCCGGTATTTATTCTTATAAATCAGGCAGAAAGAACGTTTATAAGCTTGGTACTGAAACTGAAAGAGCAGCTGCTAAGGGTACTTGGGAAAAAGGTAAAGGTGGTTTATCTTACTTTATATTCACTTTGTGAAGAAGGCGTAAGCAAATCTTCATTCACAACAGATGGTTCAAACTCTTCACAGATTATTGCTAATTCAGAAGATGGCAAGTACAATGTACTTGATTATAGCTGGTCTTGGCCAAATGTTGATACCACTTCAGTTGCAGATCCTGACGGTTTATTTGTAGACCCTACAACAGGTGAAGCATCAGGTTATACTTATACAAATGCAATTCCTGTTGCTACATTCGTATTTAAAATCGTAACAAACGATCCTATCCAGTTCCACATTTATAATCCTACAAATGTAAAGAGCTTTTCATATGTAGGTCCAAACAGTGATGGTATTATGATTCCTAAACTTACAACATATGCTAAAAATGCTTGGGATACAAAAACAAATACTAACACAGGTGATACTGAATGGCCTGGTTCAAAAAAGTCAACTTTCATGGGCTTCAATGAATTTAAGGAAGCTCCTAAGCCATCAACTCACACAATCACATTTACACCTTATGGTGGTGAACCTACCACTCAAACTGTAAATGATGGCGAAATGCCAACAATTCCTGCTAACACACAAACAACAAAACCTGTTGCTTCTGATTCAACTCATCACTCAGTAACAAGTTACAAGTGGACACCTGAAGTTGTAGCTGCAACAGCTGACGCTGCTTATACTGAAGAAGCAGTAGTAACAAACCCTGAATGTAAATTCGTAGTAACTGACCATAAGGACGCTACTTATAAAGAAGCAGGTTATGATGTTTACACATGTACTGAAAATTGTGGCAATACTTATACAAACCCAATTGATAAGCTTGTATGTGACCACGCTGATACAAAGGTTGTAAACGCTACTAAACCTACAATCAACAAAGCTGGTTACACAGGTGATACAGTATGTAATGTTTGCGGCGAAACAATCGCAACCGGTACTGAAATTGCTCAGCTTAACGGTAATGATTACAGAGATGCACTCAAGGCTGCACAAAGCAAGAATGCTAAAGATTACACAGCAGAGTCTTTTGCTAAGGTAACAGAAGCACTTGCTGCTTATGATGAAGCAACAGTTGGTGCTTACACATCACAGGAAGATGTAGACGCTGCAACAGCTGCACTTAAAGCTGCAGTTAAAGGTCTTGTAGCTAATCCTACAACTGAAACTTATACTTATACATTTATTGACAAACACACTGAAGAAGTAGTTGCTAAGATTGGTGAAGCACCGGTTAATCCTGAAAACACACCTAAAGTAGGTCCTGTTGATAATAAAGACGGTACTCACTCAACCACAACTTACACTTGGGAAAAGACCGGTGAATTTACATTCGCTGAAAAAGCTAATGTTGCTAAGACTGATTGTACACTTAACTACGATGTAGTTTCTCAGCCTACAATTAAGGTAGAAGGTTCTAAGGAAGCTACTTGCCCGGATTGTGGTCATGTATCAACACTTCCGATTGATAAGCTTAACGGTACAGAATACTATGCTGCACTTGAAGCTGCTCAAAGCAAGAATGCTAAAGATTACACAGAAGCTTCTTACGCAAAGGTAACAGCAGCTCTTAAGGATTATGCTCAGGCTACAGTTGAAGCTTACACAACACAGGAAGATGTAGACGCTGCAACAGCTGCTCTTAAAGATGCAGTTGCTAAGCTTGATGCAGGTGTAGTTGTAACAGTTGCTTCAACAACACTTGGCACAACAACTCTTAACGGTGCTGATGCTACAAACGGCGCTAACGCAAGACTTGCAGTTGGTGACGATGTAGTTCTTACTGCTAAAGCTAATAACGAAACAGGCGAATTCGTAGGTTGGAAAGTTGGTAACAAGATTGTTTCTGACGAAGCAACATTTAAAACAGCTGCAACAGCTGACATCACTTACGAACCTGTATTTGCTGAAAAGGCTGACACTTCATTTACAGTAGTATTTGTAGACCCATACGGCAATGTAATTGATACTCAAACTGTTGATAGCGCAGCTAATATTACAGTTCCTACTGAACCTGTATTCCCTGGTTACACATTCACAGGTTGGTCAATGACTCCGGAAGAAATCAGCAAACTCACAGACGGTGCTACAATCTATGCTCAGTACAAGAAGGACGATGTTGCTAAGTATACAGTAACTGCTAACGATGGTGCTACAATCACTGTTAACGGTGCTGAAGTAGCTAGCCCGGCTCAAGTTGCTTATGATACTAAGGTTAGTGTTCATAAGGACGGTGCTGAAGCTTGGAAGTTAGCTGACGGTACAGTAGTTGGTTATGGCGATACTTACACATTCTTCTGCGGTTCTGATATTGAACTTACACCTGTAATGACTGCAGTTCAGCAGAAAACAACAGTTAAGATTCTTTCTGCAACACCAATTGAGGGTACAGTTAAGGTTTCATTCTTGGCAACTCGCAATATTGCTCCTGGCGAAACAGTAGTTAAGCAGGGCTTTGTATATGGTAAGAATTTAGCTGATTCTGAACTCACACTTGATAATGTTGGCAATAAGGGTGCAGCTGCTAATGCAGGCACTGTAAAGATTCTTTACAACAAGAATTCAGCAGAGCAGATTGCTCTTGACTATGGTCTTTCAAAGAAAGATGGTAAGATTTCTGCAGTAGCATTTGTTATTACAAAGACTGCTGATGGCACATTAAAGCCAACTATGTCTAACATTGAATCTTACACTTATTGATAACAAATTATAATTTATTGATGCTTTTGCCTCTGCCAAATCGGCAGGGGTAAGGCACCGGTAAATTTGGGAGGAAAACCAATGAAAGAGCTTTACACAAAGCCAGTGTCACAGATTGATGAGTTTAAGACTTATGATGAGGTTTTAACAGCATCTTATACTGGTGGAAATACCGGTATTGACCATACTACAGATTTAGACTAAAATCTTGACATTGAAATAAAGCTACGGGAGACGGTAGAAATACCGTCTCCTTTTGCTTTTTATAAACTAATAAAATATAGGTGTAAGCAGCATAAGATTTTGGTTGACATAAAACAAAGCCATCGGTTAAAAACCGATGGCTTTTATACTGTCGATAAACTGAATTAAAAGTAATACAAAATCTGACGCACTGCTGTACGCAGAATTTGGAATTATGGGGTCCCTAAAAAGCGTAAGCTTTTTGGGGAAAAGGAGAAAGGAATAGAGTGTTTATTATGAATTTCAAAGAAATTCATTCAAACACGGAATTGCTTTTGACGCGTCACAGGTTCGAGCAGAAAGTATTCTATAAAATAAAAAAGACATCCATATGGATGTCTTTTCTATTTGGTGGGAACAACAGGGCTCGAACCTGTGACCCTCTGCTTGTAAGGCAGATGCTCTCCCAGCTGAGCTATGCTCCCATCAGCGATATTGATTATATAACAAGTTGGGCAGAATGTCAAGAGCTAATTTTGGAAAAAAGTTCTTTTATTCTGTCAATTTCATTATTTAAGTATAAATAGCCGAATAACGCTTCTACTCCGGTGGCGCAGTGGTACTCGCCGTCAGTTGCACTTTTTGGGGAATGGCCCACTTTAGCATTGCGCCCGCGCTTGAAAATCGCAAGTTCATCTTCGGTTAAATCATCCTTGATTTTTTCAAAAGCAACGGTTTGTGCTTTTGCCGAAACATACTTTACACTTTCCTTGTGCAAATCATTTACAGGGCGATTGGCATCAAGCACAAGTGTTTCACGCACAAGTATTTCATAAATGCAATCGCCTATAAATGCCAAATTAAGCGGGCTTAATTGCTTTGCATTAACATCTTTGTCTACAAATCTCATATTTATTAAGGCACATATTCAAACTCTATGTCATAGAGTGAAACAATGTCACCCTCCTCAATTCCTTTTTCTCGAAGCGCATTGAAAATTCCACTCTTTTCTAATACTCGTTGCATATATTGCAGTGCTTCGTAATCTTCAATATCAATCCCTTTGAGAACTTTTGGAAACCAGCTTGCTTCCACAAGAAAGTAATGTTCATCAACTTGGGTGATTTTAAAGCCTTTATCATCTTTAACCAATGCTTCAAACGGAATTTCTTCAACTTCATATTCTTTAATAGGAGGCAAGGTCTGCAACTTGTTCCAAACCGCATTCATAAGCTCCTTTGTACCTTCCATGATCGGCGCACAGATAGAATAATAGTCATATCCCTTGTCTTCAACATATTTTTTAAATCTTTCGATTTGTTCAGGCTCAGCCATATCAATTTTATTTCCGGCAACTATTTGCGGTTGCTTTGCAAGTTCGGGGTTGAACTTTACAAGCTCCTCATTGATTTTTTCAAAATCCGAGTAGCGGATCACCGCCTCGCCCCGGAGGATCAGCTCGCCTTCATAGGAGATATGCAGCGGGATGTTGCAAAATACCCGGGCATTGCCCGTGATGACCTCTCCCACTTCCCCGTTTCCCCGGGTAACCGCTTTCTCAAGCGTTCCGTTCTTATAAGTCAGAACGATCGTCAATCCGTCCAGTTTCCATGAGATCACCGCTTTCTGATTCCCCAGAAATTCTTT
>OGRN01001925.1_pt1 | contig 16785 bp, 16 predicted proteins | sample 1553401 | NCBI WGS metagenome assembly OGRN01 (sample SAMEA2580096, study PRJEB22360) | human gut metagenome | biome: human gut; feature: human-associated habitat; material: faeces | place: Denmark | collected 2008/2010 | reverse complement strand
TTTCCCCCCGCCATTTCTCTCTACTGCACGAGAATCTCATTGTTCGCTGGTGATTTGCTCAGAGGGATACCTAGTTCAAAATTGCGAATTATGTTAACAATTCGCATTATAAAATCACGAATTTTGTTAAAATACTAGAAAATGAAATGACGAATTTTGTTATCCTTCCCGAAAGGAGGACTGTGGTGCTCCGGAGAAAGGCATATCAGCTTCTTCTGGATTGGAAGAAAAATCAGTCTCGCAAACGCAAGGCGCTGTTCGTAACGGGTGCCCGGCAAATCGGGAAAAGTTATCTTGTCCAGCATCTCGGGAAAACGGAGTACGCTTCGCTCGTTGAGATCAATTTGCTACGCGACAAGGTGGCCAAGGAGACGTTGGCGGCGGCACGCAGCACGCAGGATTTCATCAATCGTCTGGCAGTGCTGTCGGAAGCCCCTTTCATCGAAGGCAACACGCTCGTGTTCATCGACGAGATACAAGAACTTCCCGACGTGGCCACATACGCGAAATTTCTCGTAGAAGATGGGCGCTACGACTACGCCTTCTCGGGATCGATGCTGGGAACCGAATTCAAGAGCGCACGGTCGTTTCCCGTGGGATATGTCACGGAGGTCGAAATGCGGCCAATGGACTTCGAGGAGTTCTGCTGGGCCGTTGGCGTGCGGGAGGCGGTACTCGGGCAGGTTCGCCAATCCTTTGCCCAGCGAAAGCCGTTGGAAGCGTATCTGCACGAGCACCTGCTTTCCCAATGGCGCACGTATCTTGTGGTCGGCGGTATGCCCGAAGTCGTTCAGCAGTTCGTGGACGGCAGTGGCAGCCTTACGGGTATTCGCTCGTTGCAGGTGAATCTCAATCAGCAGTATTCCTACGATATAGCGAAGTATGCCGGTGCTCGTGCGCTTCACGTCCAGGCGATCTTCGAGGAGCTTCCGGTGCAGTTGGAAGATAAACGCGCAAAGTTCGTCGTCACCTCCCTGGGGGAGGCGGCTCGCTATGACAATTACGAGCAAGATTTCCTCTGGCTCGTACGCGCGGGCGTGGGGCTGAAGGTCAACAAGGTGACCGAACCCAAGCCGCCTTTGCGCCGCACGCAGCGCGCCTCGTCGTTCAAGTTATATCAGTCGGATACGGGTATGCTTCTTGCCCGTTTCCCGCAGAGCCTGGCACGGGCAGTCTACACCGATGACCGATCGGTGAACATGGGTGGCATCTTCGAGAATGCCGTGGCGCAGGAGCTGGTGGCGGCCCGGTTCACGCCCTATTTCTACCTCACCAAGAAGATGGGCGAGGTGGACTTTCTCGTCGAGAGCGACGAGGGCGTGGTTGCCATCGAGGTGAAGTCCGGCAACGATTACCTGACCCATGCGTCACTCAGCAAGGTGCTTGCTGCTCCCGGTTATGAGGTATCTCGTGCCATCGTTCTTTGCCGCTCTAATTTCGAAATGAGGGATGGCATTCTATATGCCCCCTGGTACGCGACCTTATGTCTTGAAAGCCTGAACGCGAGTGATGACTTCTTCTTGAAGTAGTCCTAGACGGCTGCAAGCGAAACCATCAGAGGCTCCTTGTGTAATCACTTGTCGTACTTGTAGAAGCCCTCTCCGGCGTTGATGCCCGTCTTGCCCTCGTCGATGTGCTTCTTGAGAACCGCCGCGATGCGGCCTGCCGTGCTATCCGGGTCCTGGGCGGCGGGGCTGGCGGCGACGATGTTGTACGCCGTGGTCAGGCCGACGATGTCGAGGATACGGAAGGGACCCAGGGGAGCGCCCGTGCCAAGGGTCCATGCGGCATCAATCGTCTCCACGTCCGCGACCCCGTTGGCCAGCAGCGCCTCAGCGGAGTTGAGGAAGGGGACGAGCATGCTGTTGAGCAGGTATCCCGGCTGCTCCTTCTTGAGCTCGAGGGCGATCATGCCGATGGCGCGGGCGAACTCGACCACCGCCTCGTACGATTCCTCGCTCGTCTTGGGGGTACCCATGACCTCGGCGGTATTGTTCTTCCAGATGTTGTTGGCGAAGTGCAGCGCGAGAAAACGGTCCTCGCGGCCGGTGAAGCCCATCATAGCGCTTGGCAGCAGGGTGGAGGAGTTCGTGCACAGGATGGTCTGCTGCGGCAGGATGTCCCTGATCGAGGAGTAGAACGCGTCCTTCTCGTCGATGATTTCGGCGATGGCCTCAATCACCAGGTCCGCATCACCAAATGCCTCCTGCAGGTCGGTCGTGAGCACTATGCCGTCAAAGGCCCTATCGACGTTGCCGATGAGCTCGTCGATCGTTGCGGCCGAGACGTCGGGAGAATCCGCGAGCCCGCGGCAATAGGCGGCAGGGTCCGTCTTCATGGCCTCGAGGGTCTGCTTGTAGATGGTGCGAAGTCGCTCGAGCTTGGGCTTGGCACGCTCGATGGACCCTTCGCTCCTGAGCCACATCGTGACCGAGAAGCCCTTGTAGGCGCTTTGAAGTGCTATCTGGCTGCCCAGGACTCCGCCGCCCGCAACCGTTATGTTCTTGATTTCCATGTCCGTTCTCCCATCTGTGCCGAGGCCGTCTGATCGAAACGAGAATGTCGTGCTTGGCAAAGCAACTTGGAACGGTTTTGCCGTATCGACATTGCCTGCAAAGAGTGTATCAAATCGGCTTCGTGGTGACCTCTCCGCTGGATGATGCCGCTTTCAGGGAGTATGCTCTCGGCTGTTATCGCCAACGGAGTACGGAAAGAGAGATTCGATGTCGAAGAAGCAATCGTTGACGAGGCGTAGCCTGCACTATTACTGGCTGGCGACGCGCAATCACCTAGGACTGTTCGTGGCGCTCGTTGCCTCGACCATTGGCTTTTGCGGGTTTCTCACCTACGGCAATCCCTACGTGATGAGCCTCATCGTCGACCGCATCGCGGCCGAGCCGGTGGCCGCCGATCAGGTGTTCGCGGTGTTCGGTCCCTACATCGCGGCGCTCATCGGCATCAATCTCGCCGGCCAGGCATGCAGCAAGCTCCAGGACTACACGCTCTGGAAGCTGCAGATCGCCGTGAACTACGATCTTGCCACCATGGCCTTCGACTGCCTGTGCAACCAGTCGTTGTCGTTTCACTCCAACCGCTTCGGCGGCACGCTCGTGAGCCAAACCTCCAAGTTCATGGCCGGCTACACCCAGCTGCTCCAGACCATGAACTTCCCGTTCCTTCCCATCCTGTGCTCGATCACCTTCACCTGCCTCATCCTGTTTCCCGCCGTACCCATTTACGCCGGCGTGCTCATGGCCATGCTCGCGGTGTACGCTGTCGTCTCCTACATCATGTACAAGCGCATCCTGCACCTGAACGAGCGGGCGGCCAGCGCCCAGAACCAGCTGTCCGGAGAGCTGTCCGACGCGGTCACCAACATCCTTGCCGTGAAGACCTACGGGCGCGAGGAGCACGAGCGCCGGCTCTTCGACGCGGCGAACAGGGAAGTGGTGGCCCGCGATTCCAAGCGCATGTGGGCCTCGCTCGCCCGCGGTATCACCACGGCGGCCATAACCGTGGTCATCATGTCCGTGGTGACGGTGTTCATCTCCGGCGGCAACGCCTGGTTCGGCATCACGCCGGGCACGGTCATCCTCATGTTCACCTACACGAACACGGTGACCAACCAGTTCAACTTCATCAACACGGGCCTGCAGCGCATCAACCAGGCTTTCGGTGATGCCTCGGGCATGACCGCCGTGCTCGACGAGCCGCGCCTCGTGGCCGACAAGCCCGACGCCAAGCCGCTTGACGTGGAGGAAGGCGAGATCGATTTCGACGACATCAACTTCTGGTACACCGACGGTGATGTGAAGACGCAGGTGTTCGACGACTTCAACCTGCACATTCCGGCCGGCCAACGCGTAGGGCTCGTGGGAATATCGGGCGCGGGAAAGACAACGCTCACCAAGCTGTTGTTGCGCCTGGCCGACATCCAGGAGGGCGAGATCCTGGTGGACGGCCAGAATGTGGCCGACGTGACCCAGCAGAGCCTGCGTCACCAGATCGCCTACGTGCCCCAGGAGGCGCTGCTGTTCCACCGCACCATCGCCGAGAACATCGCCTACGGGCGTCCCGACGCCACCATGGAGGAGATCCGCGAGGCGGCGCGGGCGGCCAACGCGCTGGAGTTCATCGAGGCGCTTCCCCAGGGCTTCGCCACCATCACCGGCGAGCGCGGCATCAAGCTGTCCGGCGGGCAGCGCCAGCGCATCGCCATCGCGCGTGCCATGCTCGCTGACTGCCCCATCCTCGTGCTCGACGAGGCGACCAGCGCGCTCGATTCCGAGAGCGAGGCCGCCGTCCAAGAGGCCCTGGCGCGACTTATGGAGGGCCGCACTGCCATCGTGGTGGCGCACCGACTGTCCACGGTGGCGAGCCTCGACCGCATCGTGGTGCTGTCGCAGGGGCGCATCGTGGAGGACGGCCCGCATGCTGAACTCGTGGCCAAGGGCGGCGATTACGCACGGTTGTGGAACCGCCAGACCGGAGCGTTCGGGGAGTAAGAGGCACAACCGAGACATCTCTGGCTTGAATGCCGGGGAAGATTTGATGACAGATTGGCGAAGCGCTGGAGGCCAGGGCAGGTATCGCGTACAATTCGTCGCAAGAATATCCGGTCCATGGGTTACGGAGTTCGATCATGTTCAGGGTACGTGCGAAATACCTCTTGCTCATCGCGGCAGCCGTCTGGTTTCTGGCGGGCGTGAACATCATGCGCCTCGGCATTATCGCCTGCCTCGAGGGAGACGCCGCCATCTGGCTTCTGGTCATCGGCATCCCGGTCGTCTTCGTCGTCTTCCACTGCATGTTCAGCAAGCTCGTCGGCAAGCATGCCGACCGCATCCGCGGCTATGGCGAGGACAAGATGCACGTCCTACGCTTCTTCGACGTGAAGGGCTACGTGATCATGGCCATCATGATGGGTGGCGGCATCTCACTGCGCGCCTTCGGCATCGTGCCCGGGTGGTTCGTCGCGTTCTTCTACACGGGCCTCGGTACCGCGTTGGCCCTGGCCGGCATCGGATTCTTGGTCCATTACATCAAGCGCGGCGATGTCATCACCTGCCCCGTCACCAAGAAGACTCGTCTGGCGTAGGCGCGTCGCGGTTCCTAATGACCGGACTTGTACCTCTCGAGCTTCTCGTTGAGTGCCTTTGTCTCGCGTCGGTAGATGAGCGTGAATAGCACGGTCATGAATACCAGGATCACGACGTAGGTGACGGTCCAGGTAATCCACGCGCCCGGTATGTCGGTCGGGAACCAACCGAAGAACGCGGCCGCAGGCGTGAGCACGGCATAGAGGCAGACGCCAAACAGGGCGATGCGCGCACCGTAGCCGAACCTCCTTATGACCAGCGGCGTGAAGAACACGAGTTGCATGATCACGGCGGCGAGCATGGCACCCGCAATACCCCAGCAGTACATAATGCCTGCCCTGGCTTCCTCGCCGGCGAATATCATGCCGAAGACCATGCTGAACAGCATGAAGATGGTGAACGCGATACAGAAGTTGGTCACCAGCATCTTGAGGTACTCGCCGGCGCCTTTTTTCTCGGTGTCTATGATTTTGTTGCTCATGGCAATCTCCTCCTATGCGTCCAGTTGCTTTCGTATCTCACCCGCGTACTTGCGCGAGATCACGATCTCCTCATCGTTGTCCAGCCGGGCGAGCAGGCGGCCGCCGACGTAGGGGCGTAGCCCCGCGATGCGGCACAGGTTGACCAGGCAGTTGCGGGCGACCTTGACGAAGCCGGCATCTATCAGGCGCTCCTCCAGCTCGCAGAGGCGAAGCGGCATCTCGAGGACCGCGTCGCCCGTGTAGGCGAAGCTACGGCCGTCGACGGACTCGACGTAGAGGATCTCGCCCACGGAGACGACGCGCATCTCGCCGTCGACGTCACCCGTCATCTTGCGGTCGTGCATGCGCAGACCGGCAACGATGGAGACGATGCGTTCGTCCACGACGGCGCAGCGCACGATGATCTCCGGTTCGCGCAGGGATTCGTCGGTTTCGATCTCGATCTTCATGGCCCTTCCTTTCTTGACGAGAGTATAGGGCGCGATGCGCGAGGGAAGGGGCCGCGCGTAAGCGGGATGCACGGAGACGGCACCGAAATGCAATGGAGTGATGAAATGGTTTCCCAGGTGGAGGCAGTCGTCCAAAATGAGATGCTCTTCGAAATTGATGTGTTATGTTTATAATGTTGTTATTGTCAGAACGAAAAAGGAAACTGCTATGAGCCATATTAATCACGCTCTGGTAATTGACAACTTTCCTAACACGTTCATAGCACCAAGCCATGTTCACGGCTACGGGCTGTTTGCCAAAACGCCGCTTTTAAAAGGTTCCATTCTAGGTTTCTTGGACGGTCAAATTATGGCCTGGGACCTCTATGACAAACTGATAGAGGAGCGTAATTTGAGTTCCATACTCAAAGAAGCCTTTTTCATGGAATGGAACTGTATCGCTCCTGACAAGTTACTAGTGCGTCCTTTTCGCACGAAATATAGCTTTATTAACCACTCGCGTTTTCCCAATGCTCAAATTGAGCACTTTCCTCTCAGAGTTGTTGCTCTACAAGACATTGATGAAGGCGAGGAGCTTTTAATTGATTATCGCCGTGAACCACTACCGGAACAATATCTTCAGGGTCATGGAAAAACTTTTCTATAAATTAGAATAATTATTAAAAGATAGCGTCCTGTCTTAGTTTTTTGAAATGGCATTATGGGGAATGCGCTGAGATGTTCGAAGAAAGTCATCAAGGCGCCCAGCTTCGAAAGGTTAAAGACACGTGAACATAAGCGTCAGAAACTCTACTCGACAAACCGTCAACATTAATATGCATATCGTACAGAGTGTCCGGTTAGCACCCGATGCGAAAAGGGCCTGTTTTGTTAGTGAGACGCACGCATCAACTTTTTTTAGAGGAAATACCAACAACCTAGAAGAAGTGTGGCGCATATTCCCTGCATGGTTTACTACCTACAATAGCCTTCATCACACTTTTCGCAGTGCGTTTTGTTGTCAGTTGGATTCGGCTTCTGTCACGCCGGAGCAATTGAGAGAAGCTTTCAATCGATGCCAGCCTGCGCCATTGGGGGACTACTTGTTTTTTCCCGAAAGTACGACTGAGACGCAAGATCCTCCGCAGACAAGCCCCCTCGAAGCCCATCTTTTCTATGAGCCTCATTTGCGCCAGTGGCTTATTCTTTACCGTATCTCCTTCGCTTTTAAAGAAGCTGATTTAGAGCGAATTCTGAGGAAGTCCTTAACACTAGAGAATTCCAGGAACGATTTTTACAACTCGCTTCGCGATGTGTTTGTGATTTCTGATGGAAAGAACCAAAAAGCAAACTTTGTCTGTGGATTGGAAGAGGAGGCGCGTATGCTTATCGCTCAAAAAGTCTATGAGCTATATGGCACCTCTATCAATGCACAAGAAGATATTGAGATTGTCGAAAGCTCTGGAAATATTTCCTTTCTGGTTACGCCGACTCCCCTTTTCGAGCAAATGGATGGGTGTCGCTTATTGAAAGAGGTTCACGAGAGAGCAGAACGCTCGGGGTCATCTGCCAATGCTTTAAATGTACCCGACACTGTTCTTTACATATTCTGGGGAAGGTTTCATACAATCATATCGACTGAGGCAAATGCAGAAGCGCGCTTCATGCCTATACAATTTCAAGCACAACTTATCTGGAGCTACCTTTCTTCCATGGATTTGGTAATGCAAGAACTTGAGGAAACAGTGTTGACCCGTCGTCTATCTAAAGAATCTGATTGCTCTGACTATATGGATGCTCTTATCAATAGCATCCACTATGCTGGCTTTATGAACGAGGAATTCAAACGCTCTATTGAAGGAGATTCTACTTCTGTCTACACACACGTTGAGAAGCGCTGGGATCTTCAAGGAGCCCTGCAACGACTTAAAGGCTTTGCCCAGTATTTGTCGGAGTATATCGAGAGAGACTTCCAGAAACGCAGTCTTGTGTCAGAATCGCGTCAAAACAATATACTTTCGGCTATAGCCATATTGGGAGTATTGGCCCTTATCGACACTTGGGGCACATACCTTACTCTTGTTTCAGAACCCACTGATTCTGTTCTTCAGAATACAGTAATTCACGGAATGTTCTCCACAGGTGATGCGCTTGCGGTATTCAACACATGGTTTCCTATTATCGTTACTGGGATATGCATCATTGCAATCGTTTACATTTTTGCTCGCAAACAGAAATAGGCGTCAGGTTATACCTGTCCAGTTTTAGTTGCTTCGGCTGTTTCCTGGAAAGGATTCTGCGCAAATTGGCCGGAGCTTTTGAGGATATCGTTCTCTTGATGCTAAAGCTGCCATTGCTTTGGGGCGTGTCGTAGAAAGCCGAAAGGAAGGGCGGCAAGGGGACGACCCTTTGTCCCCTGTGCCATTCGAGACGTTCCAATTACACATCTCACAGGTCAGCGAGCTGCGATGTCATCCTAGGCGAGCGTTGCGATGAGTGCGGCAACTGCCACCATGCCTGTCCCGTCGGTGCCGTCATCGAGAAGGGCGTGTCGTAGCGAATGTGACAGGGGTCAGGCCCCTGTCACATTCTGACACATTCGCTGCCTACCCGAACCTTCCCGCGACGTAGTCCGCGGTGCGCTCGTCACGCGGATGCGTGAACAGGGTCTCCGTGTCGTCGGCCTCGATCATCTCCCCCAGAAGGAAGAACGCGGTCTTGGTCGAGACGCGCAGGGCCTGCAGCATGTTGTGGGTCACCATGATGACGGTGTAGCGATGCCTGAGCTCGTCGACGAGCTCCTCGATCTTGGCCGTCGATATGGGGTCCAGCGCGCTCGTGGACTCGTCGAGCAGGAGCACCTCGGGCTTGACCGCCAGCGCACGGGCGATGCACAGGCGCTGCTGCTGTCCTCCGGACAGGCCCAGGGCGCTGTGCTTCAGACGGTCCTTGACCTCGTCCCAGATGGCGGCATCGCGAAGGGACGATTCGACGATGTCGTCCAGCTCGCCGCGGTTGCGGACGCCATGGGTGCGCGGGCCGAAGGCGACGTTGTCGTAGATGCTCATGGGAAACGGGTTGGGCTGCTGGAATACCATGCCCACGCGCCTGCGCAGGTCTGTGGCGGGCATCGTGCGGTAGACGTCATGGCCGTCGAGTTCGACGCAGCCTCGTACCGAGCAGCCCTCGACGAGGTCGTTCATCCGGTTTAGCGTCTTGAGCAACGTCGACTTGCCGCAGCCGGACGGGCCGATGAGGGCCGTCACCTCGTTTTTGGGAAAGGAGAGCGAGATGTCCTTGAGCGCATGGAAGTCGCCGTAGTGCAGGTTCAGGTCTCTCACCTCCATCTTGGCCTCGTGGCTTGGGCATGTGGGGCCCATGGCCATGTCATCAGGGCACACATGAGGATCGCGAGGCCCGTTCATGACGATTGCCGGGGTCTTCTCTCGGACGCATTCCATCGGATTGTCCTTTCGCTTGATAGGGGTATCGGGTTTCGACATCGCTAGCCCCGGACGTTCAATCGCTTGACGACGAGGTTCGTCCCCGCGTTCAGCAACACGACGAGGACGAGCAACACGACGGCCGTGGCATAGGTTTCGTTCAGGTGCAGTCCCTCGCTTGCCAGGACGTACATGTGTACGGCAAGCGTGCGACACGAGTCGAACAGGGCGAAGATGCCCTCGCCGCCAAAGTCGGGGATTTGCGCCACGGTGCCGGCGGTGAACAGCAGCGCCGCCACCTCGCCGACGCAGCGGCCCAGCGCGAGCAGCACGCCACCGAAGATGCCGGGCAGCGCGCTCGGGAGCACGCAGCGGAATATTGTGCGCACGAGTCCGGCCCCCAGGGCAAGCCCGCCGTGCTTGTAGGATTGGGGCACGGCGAGAAGGGCCTCCTCGGTCGTGCGCATGATGATGGGGAGCACCATGATCGCCAGGGTGCACGCGCCCGCGAGCAGCGAGAGGCCCCAACCCAGAAGCGTCGTGAAGAAGAGCAGGCCGAACAGGCCGTACACGATCGACGGGATGCCCTGGAGCGTCTCGGTCGTCATGCGCACCACGCGCACGAAACGGCTCCCGGGCCGCGCCCACTGCGTGCCCTGAGACGAGGTACACCGCCGAGGCGATGCCGACGGGAGCTGCGATGACGAGGGCGAAAAGCGCCATCAGGACCGTGTCGATCAGGGCGGGCATGAGCGAGACGTTGTCGGAGGTGTACTCCCATTCGAACAGGGTCGGGCTGAGGTTCGGGATGCCGTTCACCAGGATGAACCCAATGATCAGGACGAGCATCGCCGTCGATAGGATAGCGCCCGCGTATACCACGGCGCGAAGGATACGGGCCGTCATCTCAGGGCACCTCGCTTCTTTATCGCGCCGAACAGCAGGCTTATGAGCATGACGAACACGAAGAGCACGACGCCGGTGGCGATGAGCGCTCCGCGATGCAGGTCTGCGGCGTAACCCATCTCGAGCACGATGTTGGCGGTCATCGTGCGAACGCCATCGAAGATGGAGGAGGGGATGACGGTCTGGTTTCCCGCCACCATGACCACGGCCATCGTCTCCCCGATGGCACGCCCCACGCCCAGGACGACGGACGCCATGATTCCCGAGAACGCGGCCGGCACGACGATGCGAAAGACCGAGCGCTCGTGCGTTGCCCCCAGGGCGAGCGCCCCCTCGTAGTAGCTCCGGGGCACAGCGTCGAGGGCGTTCTTCGACACGGTGATGATGGTGGACAGGATCATGATGCCCAGGAGGAAGGAGGCGGCGAGCAGCGACAGTCCGTTGCCCGGGCCGATCGATCGCACGAGGGGGACGACCACCATGAGGCCAAAGAAGCCGTAGACGACCGACGGGATGCCGGCGAGCAGCTCGACGGCGGGCTTGAGTAGCCGCGCGATGCTCGCGTTCGCGAAGCGGGAGAGGAAGATCGCCGTCAGGATGCCCGCGGGCACGCCGACGATGATCGCCCCGGCGGTGACGTAGAGGCTGCCCACTATCATGGGGAATATCCCGTACATATCGCTTCCCGGTTTCCAGGTTGTTCCCAGCAGGAAGTCGGGTAGTCCGATTTGCGCCATGGCGGGAACCCCGTTGGCAAAGAGGAAGAGGCAGATGAGCGCCACGGCCAGGATGGAGATCGCGGCAGCGGCGGCAAAGAGCCACCGCGCTACGCCTTCCTTGAGGGTCTGCCTTGACATGGAATGGCTCATGGGATGGCTAGCCAATCACGTCGGCCCAGATCTTTGCGACACCGGAGAAGATGTCCTTGACCTGCTGGCTGGTCAGCTCGTCGACGGACGAGAACGACGCGACGATCACGGCGATTCCGTCACGGGCGATGGGCTGGGACCTGACGCCTGCGGCGATTTCGGAATCCTTGAGCTCGCGGGATGCCATGCCGATGTCGCAGGTGCCCTCGATGGCCATGTTCACGCCAGTCGTGGAGTCCGACTGCTGGACTTCGATGGTGACGGCGGGGTTGACGGACTCATAGGCCTCGGCGAGCTTCTCCATCACCGGCGTGACCGATGACGATCCCGCGATCACGACCTTGCCGGACACGTCGCCCTTCTGGTAGGGCTGGGCTGCATCGTTGACGGCGATATAGTGGTTATCCTCGACGATGGTCTGCCCGTCGGCGCTCATGACGAAGGTGACGAAGTCGTTTGCCGCCGCATTGGACATGTCGCTGAGGACGATGTTGAAGGGACGCGAGATCTTGTAGGAGCCGCCCTTCACGTTGTCCGCCGTCGCCTCCACGCCGTCGATACGGACGGCCTTGACGGAGTCGTTGAGCGAGCCGAGAGAGATGTAGCCGATTCCATTGGGGTCGTTGGCGACCGATGTCATCATGACCGACGTGGAGTTGGTGATGGCCGCCTTGTCGGTCGTGGTATCGGTCTTGTTGCCCTGCGCGTCCTTTTCCTCCAGGCCGAAGAGCTCGATGAAGGCTCCGCGCGTTCCGGATCCGTCCTCGCGCGAGTAGACGGAGATCTGCTCGGTGCCGGACGACCCCTGGGCGCCGGATTCCTGGCCCGACGACGAGCATCCGATCATGGCGAACGCCCCTACGAGGCAGGTCATCGTTGCGAGGGTCGTGAGGACGACGCGCGCTATTGTCTTGGTCATGTCTAGGTCCTTTCCTGTGGTTATTGCCTATCTCCTTGTCATGGATAGGCTTTGGCCACAGAATAGGATCGGCATGTAAAGCTCCTATCAGGCGCTTGTAAAACCTCTGCAAAATGCGATGGAATGGCGTGACGGTGGGGCGATGCCATTTACAGGCTGAGGAACAGCTCGTGGATGCGCGGGTCATCGTCGAGCTCGGGATGAAACGCGACGCCGACCTGGTTGCCGTCGCGCGCGGCGACGATGTCTCCGTTGACTCGCGCGAGCTCGACCGCGCCCTCGCGCACGTCGACGATGCGCGGTGCCCGTATGAAGCTCATGGGCACTGTCCCGATGCCCTTGAAATCGCCTCTCGCGTGAAAGCTCGCGAGTTGGCGGCCGTAGGCGTTTCGCTCGACCGTGACGCACATGGTCTCAAGATGGCTTTCGGGCCTGATCGGGCGTCCGTCGCCATCATCGTCGATGACGCGTTCGGCGAGCAGGATGAGTCCCGCGCAGGTGCCGAGCACGGGCATCCCCTCTTCGATGAGCGCGCGTATCGTCGAGAGCATGCCCTCCTCGCGCAGTAGCCTTCCCTGCACCGTGGATTCGCCTCCGGGCAGGATGAGCCGGTCGAAGTGGCGACTCATGTTGCGCAGGCAGCGCAGCTCGAACCACGGTTCGCCCAGTTCGTCGAGCATCGCGGCATGTTCGGCAAACGCGCCCTGCACCGCCAGGATCGCCGTTGCCACTAGATGCCCCGCTCCGCCATGAGCAGCTCGATCTCGTCTTTGTTGATGCCGACCATGGCCTCGCCGAGGTTTTCCGAGACGTGCGCGATGTACTCCGGGTCCTCGTAGCGCGTCACGGCGCCGACGATGGCCCGGGCGCGTTCGGCGGGATTGCCGCTCTTGAAGATGCCGCTTCCCACGAAGACGCCCTCGGCGCCGAGCTGCATCATGAGCGCCGCGTCGGCCGGTGTCGCCACGCCGCCTGCAGCGAAGTTGACGACGGGGAGTTTGCCGTGCTCGCGCACGTAGCGAAGCAAGTCGACGGGGACTTCGAGGCACTTTGCCTCCTCGAACAGCTCGTCTTCGCGCAGAGCACCCACCGCACGTATCTCGCCGTTGATGAGGCGCATATGGCTCACCGCCTGCACGACGTCTCCCGTACCGGGCTCGCCCTTGGTGCGGATCATCGACGCGCCCTCGGCGATGCGGCGTAGCGCCTCGCCGAGGTTGCGCGCACCGCATACGAAGGGCACGGAAAACGCCGTCTTGTCGATATGGCAGACGTCATCGGCCGGGCTCAGCACCTCGGACTCGTCGATGTAGTCTATCTCGATGGCCTCGAGCACCTGGGCCTCGACGAAGTGCCCGATGCGGCACTTCGCCATGACGGGGATGCTCACGGCCCGTTGGATGCCGCGGATCATCGCCGGGTCGCTCATGCGACTCACGCCGCCGGCCGCGCGTATGTCTGCCGGGATGCGCTCGAGGGCCATGACCGCGCACGCGCCCGCCTCCTCGGCGATGCGTGCCTGGTCGGGGGTGGTCACGTCCATGATGACGCCGCCCTTGAGCATCTGCGCCAGCTCCCGGTTGAGCTTGGCGCGTTCTTCCCTCGTCGTCTCTGCCATGTCTTGCCTCCGTGTGTCGGTTCGAGTATTGACGGCTCGAAGCCTAGGCGTAATCTGGATATGTTTGTATATCCATATCTTGCGAAATTGATATGACCAGATTATGCTCAGGGAAGACGGGCATGAGAGCGGTGGCAAGCGGAGGCGCTGATGCTGGATTACGATCTGGAGAGTCGCGGGGAGCTGAGTCTCTACGAATTCGTCTATCGTTCGATTAGGCGCGACATCGAGGCCGGCACGCTTGCACCCCACGAGAAGCTGCCTTCCAAGCGCGCGTTCGCCCAGCATCTCGGCGTGAGTCTCATCACCGTGGAGAACGCCTACGCCCAACTCGTGACAGAGGGCTACTGCTACACGAGGCCCCGCAGCGGATACTACGTCTCTGAGCTATCCGCCGTGACAGATGTCTCGAAACCAGACAAAAGTGCCCCGGCGACTTTTGTCACGCCTCCCGATGAGGCGCATCCTGACGTTCGTCATGACCTCTCGTGTGTCGATGCCGACCCCGTCATGGTCTCGCGCGTGTGGGGAAGGGCCCTGCGTCGCGTCTTGTCGGCCGAAGCCGACGAGGAGCTCTACGGTCCCCAGCCTCCCAAGGGCACCTTGCGTCTGCGTCGTGCCATCGCGCACAGACTCCGTGAGACGCGCGGATTCGAGGCCGATCCCGCTCGTATCGTCGTCGGTGCCGGCTCGCAGCTCCTCGATGCCGCACTCGTGCAGCTCCTGCGGCCCAAGGGCTCGGTGGCGCTCGAGAACCCCGGTTATCCGCGCCTGGCGCAGATTTACGCGTCGGCAGGGGTGTCCGTGCGGCCCATCGGGCTCGATGACGAGGGCATCTCCATGGAGGAGCTTCGGGCAAGCGATGCGAGTCTCGTCCACGTCATGCCGTCGCATCAGTTCCCGACCGGCATCGTGACAAGCATTAGCCGTCGCTACGAATTGCTTGCGTGGGCGAACGAGGCCGAGGAACGCTACATCGTCGAGGATGACTACGACGCGCCGTTTCGCATGGCGGGCCATCCGGTGGCAAGCCTCGCATCCATCGACGTGGCAGGTCACGTCATATACACCAACACGTTTTCCAAGAGCCTGGGGCCGGCGCTTCGCATGGCCTTCATGGTCCTGCCGCCAAAGCTGGCCGATGCATGGGAGGAACGCGTCGGCTTCTACGCGAACACTGTGAGCGTCATCGACCAGATAGCGCTCGCGCGCATGATCGAGACGGGCGATTATGAGCGCCATGTGAACCGGTACCGCAAGGCACAGCGTGACGTGCGCGACGCCTTCGTTGACGAGATGGTGCGGCTTGCCCCGTCGGGCCGCGTGCGCGTCGAGCAGGCCGACTCGGGGCTGCATTTCGTGCTTACGATAGAGGGTGCCGACGAGGACCGGATCACCGCCGCCGCACTCGAGCGGGGAGTGCGGCTTTCGCCCATGGACGGTTATGCAATCGCTTCGCTACCGTCTCACGATGACGCGCGTTTCGCCATCCAGTACGCCGGGTTGGACGTCGAATCGGCTCGCGAAGCCGCCCGCATCATCGCCGCCTGCGTAGGGTAGGGCCTTTATCGAGAAGCCCGTCCCATGCAGGTCTCTCATCCGGCCTTCGTCAACGCGAACCTTACGAAAGTGTTCGCGTGCGGTAAGGCGACCCGATGGTAGCTCCTCTTCTCAGCTCTTAGGATGGGCATGACTCGGAAGGGAGTGGCATGTACGCAAAGATTGCCATCGGGAATATCAAGCGCTCATTCGGGGATTACTCGGTCTACTTCATGACCTTGGCCTTTGCCGCGTGTCTTCTGTACTCGTTCACGGCATCGACCGACTATCTCCTTGCCCTGGACCTGAGCGAACAGCAAAGGGGCGTGTACGATTCAGCCAACGGCGTCATGCAGGCGTTCTCGGTGTTCTCCGTCATCGTCTTCGCATTCCTCATCGTCTACGCTAACCGCTTCATCCTGCGTCGCCGCTCCCGCGAGTTCGCGCTCTACGAGATCCTGGGCATGCCCGCGTCGTCCATTGCGCGCATCCTCGCCTACGAGGGGTGCGTCGTCGGCCTTGTCGCCCTGGTCATCGGCATGCTGGTGGCGGTCGTGATATCGCCGCTCTCTGGCTTTGTCGCCGCTTTTGTCTTCGACGTTCCGTACAAGCTCGTCTTCACCTTTTCGTCCGATGCCCTTTGCTGGACCGCGGGCTGCTTTCTCTCGATCATGGCCCTGGCCACGCTCCTCGGCATTCGCGACGTGGGCAGGCGACCGCTCATAGAGCTGCTGCGCGCGAATTCGACTCCCGATAGCCCCAAGGGCATCCGGTGCCTGCCAGCGGCCCTGCAGCTTGCCTTCGCCTTTGTCGTGCTGGCCGTCGTGTGGGGATCGTGCATCCTGCAGCCCATCTTCTTCGTCGTCTGGATACTGCCGCTGGGTGTCCTTGCCGTGCTCGCCACCGCCGTCCTGTTTCGCTGGGTCGCCACCAGCTGGCCATCCCGTGCCCGACGCAAACCCGTCCGCTATCTCTCGGGTCTACGCTTCTTCGTCATCCGTCAGGTCGAGAGCCGCGTCTCGTCGAGCTCGAACGCCATGGCCTGCACCTGCGTCCTCATCGCCGTGGCCACGTGCATGATGGTGGCCGGACTGGCCTTCAGCGTGGGAATGCGAGGACCCGCGGGCATCGACAACGCCGCGGCCATTGGCACCCATCGGCTACGTCGGGATCTTCTACGGCATCACGTTTCTCGTGGCGGCTGCCGCGGTGCTCGCATTGCAGGAGCTCGCCGACGCGGTCGATAGCGCCGGACGCTTCGCGCTGCTCGCCGACTTGGGCTGCGATCCCAAGATGATGCGGAGCGCCATACGCACCCAAGTGGGCGTCTACTTCGCGGCACCGTTCGCGTTTGCTATGGTGCACGATTGCTTCGGGCTGGCACTCGTGGGCTTCCTCGCACTGGTGCTGGGAAGCTCGTCGTATGCGGTAATCGTGGCGGCGGTCATCGGTGGGGCCCCCGTCTTTTTCCAAAGGTGCGCT
>OGRN01001923.1_pt1 | contig 16802 bp, 14 predicted proteins | sample 1553401 | NCBI WGS metagenome assembly OGRN01 (sample SAMEA2580096, study PRJEB22360) | human gut metagenome | biome: human gut; feature: human-associated habitat; material: faeces | place: Denmark | collected 2008/2010 | reverse complement strand
CGAAAATAAATTTTCCTCCCTTATTCATTTGTGGCATAAAAACACCTCCTGAAATTCCGAGTTATCCCCCTCAATATACCACGCTTTTTTCCTGCGGAAAAGATACCGCGCACAAAAGGCTTCTCCGGCAACTATCCGCGCCCCGGCTCATACAATCTAACAACTATGTACCGGGAGGGATATCATGTGCTGCTGACCTTGCTACAATTTTTCGCCACAAAATTTCTGTTTCTGGCGCTCCATCTGGAAAGCGGCTGCTTTCCGCGTCCGCTCACAGCCCGGGAGGAAGCCGCCGCTTTCAGCGCCCTGCGCGCCGGGGATGCCGCCGCCCGGGAAAAGCTGATCCGCCACAATCTGCGGCTGGTGGCGCACATCGTAAAAAAATATTACGCCCTGCCGGGCGATCAGGAGGATCTTGTTTCCATCGGCACCATCGGGCTGATGAAAGCGGTAGATACCTTTGATGCCACACGCAAGGCGCGGTTTTCCACTTATGCAAGCCGCTGCATTGAAAATGCTATCCTCTCCCCAGCGCACTTTCAGATGGAAAAGAGAATCCACTCATTTTGCAAAGCAGCGTAAATGCGTCAAAATGGGTTTTCTGGACTCAGGAAAGCGGTCACCTTTTTCTACTTCAAAAGGTATCATGTGAGGTATCCTGTCTAACCCCTCTCTACATCCTGCAGGTGCCGCTTGCCGGGCCGCACACCACTTCGGAAGCACAGGAATTCTTCCGTATGTACCATTCCTACTCCGAAATCACGAATCCGTCCGACCGTATGCGCTGGTGCCGCTACAGCCTTGGTCTGCTGCAGAAAGACGTTGCCGCCATGGTGGGCATGGAGGAATGGCTCTATCAGGATCTGGAAAGCGGCGCATTTCACCGCAGCTTTACGCCGGAACTTGCGGACAAGCTCGCCGCCCTTTACGGCATCCCGGTGGAGGACATTCTGGACGACTACACCCTGTTTCTGCACCAGGGCGGAGGAGCCTTCCTCCGCAGATACCGGGAGGCAAAGGGATGGAACCGTCAGCAGCTTGCCGACCATGCAAAGGTCAGCCGGACAAGCATCCGCTGCTGGGAAAATGGACAAAAGACCATCAGTCAGAAGTGCTTTTGCCATCTGGTGGAAAACCTTGGTTCCGATTTTCCATCTATGCTTCGCATGTGAGGTATGGTAATTTTTCTCCGGTCAAACAAAAAAGCTCGTCTGCAAGCCACGATATGTAGCTGCGCAGACGGGCTTTCGTTATGGAGTCATCCTGATATTCACTCTATCTTATACCGTTCTCCTCTATTTGTTCTTATTTTATCTGCGGTGTATCCTTTCGCTGCCGGGAGGATCTCAGATATTCCAGCAGCGTCTGGCTCACCACCGAGCTTGCTGTCTTGGAAAACGCCAGCCCCAATGTACGGCAGCAGGCAGGCTCCAGCGGGCGGGACACCACACCGGGGCAGCCAAATGCCTGCATCACCAGCTCCTGCGAGATGGTCACGCCCAGCCCGCTGCGCGCGAACGCCATGATGAGGGTATCGTCCCGGAAGCTGTAAGAAATATTCGGCCTCACCGGGCATTTGAGCATCAGGTGCTGGATATCGTTATCACAGCCGGGCGTTTCAATGATGAGCGGATACTGAAACAGCTGCGACAGCGTTACGCTGGGTCGTGCAGCCAGTGGATGCCCCTCCGGGAACACGGCACACAGCGGGTCGTCCCAGAGCGGGTAGAATTTCAGGTCGTCTGCCACAATGGATGAGAGGAAACCGCAATCCACCTGCCCATGGATGATCCATTCCCGGATCTCATCATAGTTGCCGTCCAGGATCTCTATACTCACCTTCGGGTAGTTCTCCTTGAAATAGTGCACCACTTCCGGCATCCAGAGCGTTGTGATGCTGGAAAAGCTGCCCACCCGCAGCTTGCCCTCCACCTTGTGGTTGATATTGAACGCCGCCTGCCGCAGCCGGGTCTTCTGGTTGGCCAGCTCCCGGATGTAGGGCAAAAGGCGGGTGCCGTTATCTGTCAGGGTCACGCCCCGGTTGATGCGGGCGAACAGCTTCACGCCCAGTTCTTCTTCCAACCCCGCCATCATCTGGCTGATGCCGGATTGGGTATAGTTCAGTGCCTCCGCTGCTTTGGAAAAGCTGCCCGTTTCGCACACTTTCAAGAATATCTCGTATCGGTCTTTCTGTTCCCGCATCCCAAATGCTCCATAAGTAAAATTTATAGGTCGTAGTAATTTTATTCGGTTTACTGATATGATACTCCATGTTATCCTATATTACAATAGGAAATATGGATAGGAGTTTCAGAATCATGGAAAAGAAAGCAAGCAGTTTCTCCGGACAAATCGGATTTGTCCTTGCTGCCGCCGGAAGTGCGGTGGGTGTCGGCAACCTGTGGCGGTTCCCGTACCTTGCCGCAAAAGATGGCGGCGGTTTGTTTTTGCTGGTGTATCTGGTGCTGGTGCTGACCTTCGGTTTCACGCTGCTCACCTCGGATATCGCCATTGGCCGCCGCACCAAGCAGAGTGCCATCCGCGCCTACGAGACGATGCGCCCCAAGTGGAAATTCCTCGGCATCCTGACCTTTCTTGTGCCAGTTCTGATTATGACCTACTATGCCGTCATCGGCGGGTGGATCACGAAATATGCGGTGGTCTACCTGACCGGACAGTCTGCTGCCGCTGCTGAGGACGGTTATTTTACCAGCTTCATCACCTCGCCGGTCTCCCCTGTGGTGTTCGCTCTGCTGTTCATGGGCGTGACCGCTTTCATCGTGTACAACGGCGTGGAGGGCGGCATTGAGCGGGTGTCCCGCTACATGATGCCCATTCTGCTGGTGCTGGTGGTGGTGATCGCTGGTTACGCCCTCACCCTGCGCCACGAGGACGCTTCCGGCCAGATGCGCACCGGTATGGAAGGGCTGCGCTACTACCTGACCCCGCACATGGAAGGGCTGACCGTCAGCCGCTTTTTGCAGATTTTGCTGGATGCCATGAGCCAGCTGTTCTTCTCCCTCAGCGTGTCCATGGGCATTATGATCACCTACGGTTCCTACGTCAAACCGGAAGTAGACCTGAACAAAGCGGTGAATCAGATTGAGATCTTCGATACCGGCGTAGCCCTGCTGGCCGGTGCCATGATCATCCCCTCCGTGTATGTTTTCTCTGGCACCGAGGGCATGAGCGCAGGCCCCAGCCTGATGTTCGTCTCGCTGCCCAAGGTATTCAACGCCATGGGCAAGGCGGGCGTGTTCGTGGGCATCCTGTTCTTTGTCACTGCCATTTTTGCCACCCTGACCTCCTGCATCTCGGTGCTGGAATCCATCACCGCCAACTGCATGGAGATCTTCCACTCGGGCCGCAAAAAGACTGTGCTGGTGCTGACGGTCATTTATCTGGCCGCGTCCGCCATCATTGCGCTGGGTTACAGCATCTTCTATTTTGAAGTACAGCTCCCCAACGGATCGGTGGGTCAGCTGTTGGATATCATGGACTATGTCAGCAACAGTGTTATGATGCCTTTCATTGCCCTGCTGTCCACCATCCTGATTGGCTGGGTCATGACACCGGATTACGTCATTGACGAGATGCAGCGCAGCGGCGAGACCTTCCGCCGCAAGAAACTCTACCGGGTGATGATCCGCTACGTTGCCCCGGTGATGATGCTGGTGCTGTTTTTGCAGTCCACCGGGATCCTTGCTTAAGCCGAAAAGTCCCCGCTGGCTTTTGGGAAACCGGACGAACAGAAAGGGACTCGCCCCAACAGGCTCGGTTCCGTTATCATCTGATCCACGCCATTGAGGGTGCATATAAGTATCGGAAAGACTGATGATACCAGTTTTATCGGATGGTTCTGCGGAGCCATCCGTTTTTTTTTTGCTCAAATCGCATTTTTTAGAGGTTTAAACGCATCTGAATTATCGCAAGAAATTCAAAATAAGCTTGAAACGGTTTTAACAGAATGCTAGAATATAATGTCACTGCTTTTATAGGAAAATCCACACAAGATCCAGTGCGGACAGGCCGCAAGCGTTGACCGCAAACGCCTTCCTTGAGGATGTGAAAAAGAGCAAGGAGGCCGGCATGGACGCGCATCTGTCCAAGCCCGTGGATATCGCTGCGCTGGAACAGACGGTGAAGCGCTTCCGCGTTATCCCCCCTCCCCCCGAAAATAAATAGTGGAATCGCACGGTTTCGCAGATGACCGACACCCACGACCTAGCAGGGCCGCCCATTTGCGGCCCAGCTCTTTTTTTGTGAGAGAGCAATCATAATGAATCAAAGGATTGGATGGTATTGCGTATGGAACAACAGCCAAATAAAATCCGGCCTATGTTGCTATCGGCACTTGCCCAATTGAGCGTCTGCCTGATCGTCTGGAATTTTCATATTCCAAATCCCAATATCCTGCTTTTTGTTGTTCTTTCTGCTGTGCTCGTGAAATACGGCTATGCAGCAGGAATCGTAAGCGGCCTCATTGCATTCCTATACTCCGCGTTTTTCTTTTCTATCGACCACAGCTTTTTTCTTTACACCTCTTTGAACCTTCAAAAGCTCATCGTGATCAGCCTTGGTATCGCTGCGAACATTCTGCTGATCGGTCACCTGCAAAGGAAGTTCGATCGCTCCAACATGGAAAAGATGCAGGCCGAAGCCGAGGAAAAGCTTCAAGAAACAACAGAGAGCTACCGTGCAAAACTTTACCACGATGTCTTGACTGGCACGTACAACCGCCGCTACTATGAGGATATCGCATCCCGTATCGTCGGCCCCGCAGGCATCGCGCTGATAGATGTGGACGATTTCAAAATCTGCAACGACACCTATGGACATTACGCCGGAGATATGGCATTGGAAACAGCGGCAAATGCCATCCGCTCCTGCATCCGGGAGTCGGACCTGCTCATCCGCTATGGCGGAGACGAATTTCTGCTGGTCTTACCCGGCATTCCGGGAGATATTTTGCAGACCAAACTGGAACAGATCTGCACGGCTGCACAGATGGCATCCGTACCCGGCTATTCGCATTTCCGCCTCTCGCTGAGCATCGGCGGAACGATACAGGCCATCACCGACCCGATGGAGAATGCGGTTCGCCGGGCAGACCGGCTGATGTATCAGGCAAAGTGCCGCAAGAATGCCGTCACGGTGGAGGTTCCGGGGTGCAGCCTGGCCGCACCGGAAAAGCTTTTGCAGGAAAAATCCCAGATCCTGCTTGTGGACGACTCCAAAATGAACCGCATGATCCTGGCAGAGATCTTAGGAGACGGCTACCATATTCTGGAGGCAGAAAATGGACAGGAATGCCTGGAAAAATTGCGGGCAGAAGCCGGAAACATCGCACTGGTGCTGCTGGACATCAACATGCCCGTTATGGACGGCTTTGAAGTGCTGAAAGCCATGAATGCCAACCACACCATTGAGGATACCCCGGTCATTATGATCTCCAGCGAGGACTCCGATGCGGCAATCCGGCGCTCCTATGAACTGGGGGCGAGTGATTATGTCAATCGTCCCTTTGATGCACGCATCGTATACCGCCGCGTGACCAACACCATCAAGCTGTACGCCAAGCAGCGGCGGCTGGTGCAGATGGTCTCTGACCAGATCCGTGCCCGTGAAAACAATACGGATATGTTGGTGGGTGTACTGAGCCATATCGTAGAATTCCGCAACGGCGAAAGCGGTGCTCATGTGCGGCATATCCGTATCATCACGGAACTGCTGCTCCACCGTCTGCTGGAAATCAGCAGCAGATACTCTATTACTGCGGAACAGCAGGATATGATCCCGCTGGCCTCTGCCCTGCACGACATCGGCAAGATCGGCATTGATGAAAAAATTCTCAACAAACCTGGCAAACTGACCCCGGAGGAATTTGAGGTCATCAAGACCCACAGTATGCTGGGAGCCCAGATACTGTACGATCTGGATAATTTTTCCGAGCAGCCGCTGCTGCAAACGGCCTACGAGATCGCCCGCTGGCATCACGAACGCTGGGATGGGCGCGGCTACCCGGATGGACTGAAGGGCGACGAGATCCCCATCAGCGCACAACTGGTCTCGCTGGCCGACGTATACGATGCACTGACCAGCGAACGCTGCTATAAAAAAGCCTTTTCCCACGAAAAAGCCATGCAGATGATCCTGAACGGCGAGTGTGGAGCGTTCAACCCGCTGCTGCTGCAATGTCTGACGAATATCCAGTCCGACCTGAAAGTAGAATTACAGCAGCACAACTGAACAGCGGATGCAATAAAAACAGGAGAATAAAAAAGCCCGAATGAAACACAGAATCTCACGCCGTGCATTTCTGCACGGCTGCACGCTGCTGGCGGCATCTGCTGCCGTCGGCAGTCTGACTTCCTGCGGCGGAACGAACGCGAAGGACAGCAGTCTTCCGCAGCTCATTGTGGGAAGCGATACCTATCCGCCCTATATTTACCTGAATAATGACGGTGTTCCCGCCGGGATCGACGTGGAGATTGCCACCGAAGCATTCCGCCGCATGGGATATGCTGCCCGGTTTGAATCGATCGATTGGGAGCAAAAAACAGATCTGGTGGAAAGCGGCACCATAGACTGCATCTGGGGCTGCTTTTCCATGGATGGACGCGAGGAGATCTACCGCTGGGCGGGCCCCTACATGGTGAGCCGTCAGGTGGCTGCAGTGGATGCCGACAGCAGCATCCAGACACTCGGTGACCTTGCCGGAAAGACCATTGCCGTGCAGAGCACCGGCAAGCCGGAGGAGATCTTTCTCAGCGGCTCCGACCCGCGCATCCCGCAGACGGTGGAGGTGTTCAGCATCGAAGACCGCAACGTGCAGTACGCGATGATGGCCTGCGGCTATGTGGATGCCATCGCTGCCCATGAGACAGGCATCCTGCAATACATGAAGGACAATTCCGTGAAGTTCCGCATCCTTGAAGAACCGCTGCTGGTCACCGGGCTGGGCATCGCCTTTGCCAAAAACGACAGCCGCGGGCTGGACACCCAGCTGAACGCGGTTCTTGCGCAGATGCGCACAGACGGCACACTGGAGCGGATCATTGGCCGATACCTTGAAAATGCTTCGCAGTATCTGGAGGTGGACACCATTGGCGCATAAAAACAGAACCCTTTCAGATGCAGGGAGATGGGTGATCCATTTGATCATCGGCGTGTTTTTTATGGTTGGCATCGTTTTTCTCTCGGATTGGCGGGCACTGCGTACAACGGAGGGACGTTTCTGCCAGACCCTTGATTTTGTCAAATCGCAGTCCACCAGCTTTGAAAAGTACAATGATATCGTTGCTGCCAAAGCGCTCCGCCGCACGGCGGTATCGGTGCATCAGCTGGCACAGGACCCTGCGCTGGACCTCTCCGATCCGCAGTGCCTGAAAAAGCAAACGGAGAAGCTCTGGCTCACAGGGATCTCGGTTCTGGCCCCGGACGGTACGCTCCTGTGCGAATCCACAACAAACGGCATCGGCTATGCCCGGTTTGGAAAGCAGCTCAAAAATGATACCGTTCTGGACGTTTCTTCTCACCCGCAAAAGACCTACCTCAAGCGGGTCCTGCTGGAAGATGGGTCTGCTGTGGATGTTGCGGCACATAGGGCAAAAGGCAAAGATGTGATCCTGCTTGCCTACCGCTATACCCCGGCAGAATTTATCAAGGGAACGTCTTTGTCCATCCAGAGCATACTGGACGGCTACTCGGTAGAAACCAGCGGCACATTGTTCATCGTGCAGAACAATCAGGTCATTGCCTCCAACCGCCCGGAGTTGATCGGGCAGGATGTTACGGACAGCCCGCTGGTACAGGAGATCCGCAAAGTCGGAACCGCCGAAACGCTGACCCATACCCATGATTGGAACGGCTCCGGCTGCTATTTTGGAATGTACTGTCATGGAAGATCCTTTGATCTCTATGCGTATACAGATGAAAGATCGGTCTTTCGTGAATCACTTCCGTTGATCCTGATGGCGCTGGTCGGTTACATCCTGTTTGTAATGGTCCTTCAGGTGTTGCGCAGACGCTCCGTGCAGGAGATGGAGCAGCAAAAGAAAGAACAGGAAAAAAAGTACCAGGCTCAGCTGGAAGAACAGAACCACAAGCTGGAGATCGCGCTCCAGCACGAGGGGGCGGCAAACCGTGCCAAGCGGGAGTTCCTGTTCAATATGAGCCACGATATCCGCACCCCCATGAATGCCATCATTGGCTTCACCTCGCTGGCTGCGACCCATATCGACAATAAGGAACAGGTGCTGGACTACCTGAAAAAGATCTCGACCTCCAGCCAGCATCTGCTTTCCCTCATCAATGATGTGCTGGATATGAGCCGCATCGAAAGCGGAAAAGTAAAAATTGAAGAAAAAGCGGTGCATCTGCCGGACCTCGTCCACGATGTGCGCTCCATCATCCAGCCCAATGTTTCGGCAAAACGGCTGTCGCTTTTCATTGATACCATGGATGTGGAAAACGAGGACATCATCACCGACCCGCTGCGGCTGAACCAGATCCTGCTGAACATTTTGTCCAACGCCATCAAGTTCACTCCCACAGGCGGCATGATCAGCATCCGCATTTCCGAGAAAAACGGTGCGCCCAAGGGCCGGGCCTGCTATGAGTTCCGCATCAAGGACAATGGCATCGGTATGAGCGAGGAATTCCAGAAGCACATCTTTGAGGAGTTCACCCGGGAGGAAAACTCCACCGTCAGCGGCATTCAGGGCACCGGCCTGGGCATGTCCATCACCAAGAACATTGTGGACCTGATGGGCGGCACCATCGCCATTGAAAGCGAGCCGGGCAAGGGCAGCGAGTTCATCGTGGATCTCTGCTTCGCACTCAGCGGACAAAAGATAGAGCCCAGGCAGCTCCCGCAGCTGGAAGGGCTGCGGGCACTGGTGGCGGACGACGATACCGACACCTGCCTGAGCGTCAGCACCATGCTGTCCAAGATCGGGATGCGGCCGGAGTGGACGATCTCCGGCAGGGAGGCGGTGATCCGCACCCGGTACGCCATGGAACAGGGCGACGAATTCAGCGTCTACATCATCGACTGGCTGATCCCCGATATGAACGGCATCGAGGTCGTGCGGCAGATCCGAAAGGTGATCGGGAAAAGCTGCCCCATCATCATTCTGACAGCCTACGACTGGGCCGATATCGAAGAGGAAGCCCGCGCTGCCGGCGTGACCGCTTTCTGCGAAAAGCCGCTGTTCCTTTCCGAGCTGCGCAGAGTGTTGGCAGAACCGTTCTGTGCAGAGCCTGCCCACAAGCCATCGCAGCCTAATGCCGCCAAGCTCAAGGGAAAGGAACTTTTGCTGGTGGAGGACAACGCGCTGAACCGTGAGCTTGCGCAGGAGATCCTGAAGGAAGCGGGTTTTGTGGTGGACACTGCCGAGGATGGTGAGATCGCCGTCCAGAAGATGAAGCAGGCGGCCCCCGGGCAGTACGACCTGATCTTAATGGACATCCAGATGCCCAGGATGGACGGCTACGAGGCAACGCGGCAGATCCGTGCCTTGCCGGATGCTGCAAAGGCAGGCATTCCCATCTTTGCAATGACGGCAAATGCCTTTGAGGAAGACCGTCAGAATGCATTGAAGGCCGGGATGGACGGCCACATTGCAAAACCGTTGGATATTCCGCACCTGCTGCAGGTCCTTACAGACGTACTGAAATAAACAGCGAAAAGCACCCACAGCAAGCGCCGCAGAGGTTTTGGACCTCCGGTGAGCAGCTTGCTGTGGGTGCTTTATTTTTGATGCCTGACAGGCCGCAACAAAGCTTGCGTAATCGGTGGGCAAGGGAGCCGCATCGTGCAGCGAGAAGCGGCAGCAGGTGATGCACTGCTCGCAAGAGTATGCGCTGTAAAACCTGCCCACGACAATGCGTGCCCGATTTCTTTGTGTCAGTCGATGTAGCTTTCTGTATCAACGCACATGATGGATGGAGAACTGTGGGGGCAGCCTGCGTTACTGCACCGCACGGATAGCATCTATCGTGATGTTGTACTGTTCTGTCACACGGTCAAACCATTCCTTTGAGCCTTCCAGGGTACCCGCACGCAGCACCTCGGTCAGCTCATAGGTGGGGTGATAGAGATTGGTAAAGCCAAGGTTCTGGCATACCCCCTTGAGCGTGTGTGCCGCACGGAATGCTTCCTCTACATTTTCTTCCTTTAATGACCGCTCCAGCTTTGGATAACTGTCATCGTCCAAAAACATTCTGGCAAATTTACGGATCATCCCCTCACTGTACAACCGCTTGAGCACATCCTCATAGTCTGCACTCATTTTCTTATAGCATTCCTGGATCGTCATAGTCCCCTGCGCATCCTTTCTTATATATAGCGTGATTGTAACATTATCGCGGATGCGTTTCAAGAGATTTTGCTTGTAAAGGCTACTAGTTTTCTATTATTAGTGCTTGACAAAAAGCCGCCGAAGATACCTCCCAACATGGGAAGAATCCTCGGCGATATTCATTTAGCAGATCAGGATTTTCTCGGATGATACCGGCGGAGTAGACCTTGCCAATGCCGGGGATGTCTGAATCGCATTTGGAAGAGCATCCAGCGTCCTTGCTTTGAATTTGCGCAAAAGGGCCTTTACCTTCGACCAGAGCTTTTCAATGGGATTCAGATCGGGACTATACGGTGGAAGATATCTGCAAATGATGGAAAGCGCCGGGCTGGCTGCCTGTGCGCTGATGAATCATCAGCGGGAAAGCGGCGCATTCGTGCTGGCCGTCGATCTGCCCAGCGGCATCAACACAAAAAAGCACTTTCCCTTATATTTGCATTGCAAATAAGGGAAAGTGCTTTTGTCTTGCTCACTATGAGGTTACTATCGCAAAGGATACGATCAACTCCCAATAGCGAAAAGATAATACGGCAGCCTTCACTTTTTCAGCACTACGCACTCATAGGGGTACAGCGTGTCGGCGGTGTCGGGGTAGTTACCCAGCAGTTTCTCGGCATCGGTCCAGCCTACGGGCAGGGGCTTGGCAATTTCCCGCTCCCGCAGGTTGCAGAGAACCAGCAGCTCCGTCTCGCCGTCGTACCGGCGATAGGCTAACAAATCCGCGTTGTCGGGGTACAAGAACTCGATTTTTCCCGCACTGATGACCGGCATTTTCTTGCGCAGGGCCACCAGCGTTTTGTAAAAGCTGCGGATGGAATCCGGGGCGTCCATTTGGGCAGCGGCGTTGATGGCCTTGTAGTTGTCGGCAATACCGATCCACGGCGTACCGGTGGTAAACCCGGCATTCTCGCTCGCGTCCCACTGCATCGGGGTGCGGCTGTCGTCTCGGCTGCGCTGGGCGATAATGTCCAGCGTCTCGGCCTCGGTCTTGCCCTGTTCTCGCAGGATCCTGTAGTAGTTGCGGCTCTCGATGTCGCGGTACTGCTCGATTTTCGTGAAGTGCGGGTTCGTCATGCCCAGCTCCTCACCCTGATAATGGTGCCGGCAACAGCCGTGACATAGCGAAGTTGTTGAAGGGTCACGGTAGTTTCCTTTCGGCGTGTTTTTTCTATCCTACCGCAGAGCCGCCAAAAACGCAACGTATTTTCTTCTTTGAAATACCAAACGAACATTGCCGGCATATCCAAGATACGTTTTACCCGCCCTGCAATTTCCCTTATAATAGCACCGCAGTCTTGAAACGGCTGCAACATTCCCATATCACAAAGGAGGCTTTCCGGTATGGGACAACGGCAAAGTGAGATCATCAAAAATCACATGGAAGTCTACTGGCACGACTATGCGTCGGCCAGCAAGGGCATCCCCATTACCGAGGCGGGGCTTGTGGAAAAAGCTTCCGTCATTGGACGCACCGGGCTGATGCTGCTGGAATGCGGCACCGGCGCATGGCGTGTCCGAAGCTCCATGAACACCCTTTCGCGGGAGCTGGGAGTCACAACAACAGCGGACATCGGCCTGTTGTCCATTGAGTTCACCTGCTTTGATGGTGACCAGTGTTATACCCAGTCACTCTGTCTGACAAACACGGGCGTGAATACCTCCCGGCTGAACCGGCTGGAGCATTTCGTCAACGACTTCGACCGGGAAGGGAAATTTATGACCGGCGAAGAGCTGCACAGCCACCTCGATGAGATCGAGCGCATCCACGGCTTGTATTCGCCCATCGCACTGGGCTTTGCAGCTGCACTGGCCTGCGGCTGCTTCACCTTTCTGCTTGGCGGCGGCATTGTGGAAATGCTGTGTGCCTTCTGCGGTGCAGGCATCGGCAACTTTGTACGGTGCAAGCTGACAAAGCACCATTTCACCCTGTTTCTGGGCATTACGGCGTCGGTCTGTTCAGCAAGCCTCGTGTATGCCATCCTGCTGAAGCTGGCAGAGGTGCTGTTTGCCGTATCGGCGCAGCACGAGGCGGGGTATATCTGCTCCATGCTCTTCATCATTCCGGGCTTTCCGTTCATTACCAGCGGCATCGACCTTGCCAAGCTGGATATGCGCTCCGGGCTGGAACGTCTGGCCTACGCCGTCCTCATCATTCTGGTGGCAACCATGACGGCTTGGATCATGGCACTGCTGCTGCATTTGCAGCCGGTGCAGTTCCCTGCCCTGAGCCTGACACTCCCGGAAGAGATCGTGTTCCGGCTGCTGGCAAGTTTTGGCGGTGTGTTCGGCTTTTCGCTCATGTTCAACAGTCCCCGGAACCTGGCAGTCTGCGCCGCCCTTATCGGTGCGGTAACGAACACGTTCCGGCTGGAGCTGGTGAGCCTTGCGGGCTTTCCGCCCGCTATTGCAGCGTTTCTGGGCGCACTGCTGTCCGGATTGCTGGCCTCCTGCCTGAAGAGCGCCGTCGGTTATCCCCGCATCTCCGTCACCGTGCCGTCCATCGTTATCATGGTACCGGGACTGTATTTCTACCGTGCCATCTATAATCTGGGCATCCTGTCTCTGATGGACTCCGCCACATGGTTTGCAGATGCCATTCTCATCATCGTGGCACTGCCGTTAGGGCTGATCTTCGCCCGTATTGTCACTGACAAGACTTTCCGTTATTGCACCTGATGTGCAGCATTTCCATTCTCCCTTATACGGCAAAACGCAGCGAATCCTTTAACGGTTCGCTGCGTTTTGTTTTGCTGTAATGCACTTATAAAGGGAGTTCGTTTACAGGGCGTTTACTCGCCGTAAACGATCTTGGTAGCAGTTTCCACATGGCGTTCCAGCCGGTCGGCAAAGTGTTCCAGCGGCAGAAAAACGCCAAGTTCATCGTAGCGGGTTCCGCCGTCCTTGAGCGTATCCTGTCCATAGTAGACCACGGAACGGGGCAGTGCGTGCTGCAGCTTCATCTGGATATCCCAGACGGTGGAGTAGGCCTCCGCTTCCGTTACCTTTTGCTTCACGGTGTCCGGCAGTTCGTAGATCAGCAGCAGCCCCAAATGCTGGTTGTAGTGGTACTCCACCACATCCATCGAGCCTTCGTCGTAGCTGTGATACTTGCAGTAGCCGCTGGCAAGGTACATTTTTACCTTTTCCTGCTTCTGGAACACCCGGATGAACCGGTCGTATACTTTGCTGCTCACGGCAAATTTGTTGTTCGGCAAAAGAACGCCGGCATCATCCGTCAGAATCACCGGGTTCGGCTGACCATCGGCGTTGAACTTGAACGGGATCAGGGCAGCGTTCCGTAGCAGGTCAAACATACTGTGCTGGCAGATCGCCATCAGAAAGGCAGACAGATCCTTGTTCTCGTAGGCATTGAACAGCGCCGCGGCAAACTGCTGTGCACTCACAGCCGGCGCATCCAGTACGTCTGCCATGTCCAGCGAGTCGTTGAAGGTATCCATCAGGCGGTGGCAGGCTTCTGGATTTTTCAGGATCTCCCCGAACAGTGCCTCTGCCTTTTCTTCTCTTGGAAATATCGTTGCCATCAAAAAGACCCTCTTTCTGTTTATTTCCAGCTACCTATTATAGATTCATAATGCCCCGCTGTGAAATACTGCTTTCATATTGCTGCTATATGCAGAACACTTTTTACACATTTTCCAAGTGCCTGTATAAACAAAAATAAACCTTCCGGCCACAGATAGTCAGACAATTCGCTTTCAGGCACACCATACACGGGCAGAACCCCGTCGATAATTGGTGAATGTTTTATCCATAAAATACACCCACTTACATATTATGTCAACAGGTTTTTGCTTTGAGCATAAAAATGCTCTATGCCATCCTTCTGAAACATGTTTTTTCTCTGTTTTCTCTTGACGATGTCCCGCCAATGGAGTAGGATGGTGCTGCAAAAACGAATTGCAAAAGAGGAGATTCAAATGCAAATCAGCCTTTTATTGATGCAGCAGATCGCGCAGCTATTTCTGGTTCTGCTGATGGGATATGCCGTTGTAAAAACCGGCCTGTTGAAGGCATCGGACAGTAAGGTGCTGTCTGTGGTCTTTGTCTATCTGGTCATGCCCTGTGTCATCCTGAACGCCTTTCAGATCAAGGATACACCGGAGATCCGCACCGGGCTGCTTTATTCCATGGGCATCGCCGTTGGAATGCACGTTGTATTTCTGCTTCTGAATGCGCTGTTCCGCAAAGCTCTCAAGCTGGACGCCGTGGAGCAGGTCAATATCATTTACAGCAATGCCGCCGCGCTGGTCATTCCCATTGTGCAGGCCCTGCTGGGGGAGGAATATGTTGTCTACTCCTGCGCCTTTGTCATTGTACAGCTGGTACTGCTCTGGACCCATGCCAGTGCCTGCCTGCAGGGCTCTGCACAGCTGGAATGGCGCAAGCTCCTTACCAATGTCAATCTGATCGCCATTGCAGCCGGTGCTCTGCTGTACCTGCTGCACATCTCGCTGCCCGCCCCGATCACCAGCACACTGAGCAGTGTCGGCAATATGATCGGCCCCATGGGAATGCTGCTGGCAGGCATGGCTATTGCGGAAGTGCCCCTGAAAAAGGTTTTCTGCACCCCGCGCAACTATCTGCCGGTATTTCTGCGTCTGCTGGGTGTTCCGCTGGTCATTGTCTTGCTGCTTTGGGCAGTTCACGCATCCCTTTGGATCCCGGACGGCAAGTCCATCCTGATGACGGTCTACCTTTCTGCCATTACCCCCGCCTGTGCAACAGTCACCTCCATGGCACAGCTCTATGACCGGGATGCTTCTCATTCCAGCGCGATCTATGTCCTGAGCACGCTGCTTTCCATCCTGACCATGCCGCTGATGATCGGGTCGTTTGAGCTGTTGCTCTGAAATACGGAAAAAGGCCGTCCGGCACCGTAGCAGGGCAGCCTTTACAACTACAAGGATGTGTCTCTATGAAACTCAAACAATTCATTCAACAGGAAACGGTCCTCACCGCAGCCGCTGTGCTGGCCGTTGTCTCCGCCTTCTTTGTTCCGCCGGATGCGCAGTATCTCGGCTACATCGACCTGCGCACGCTGGCGATTTTGTTTTCCCTGATGACGGTCATGGCCGGGCTGCGGCGGCAGGGCTTTTTTGATGGACTGGGACGGGCATTGCTGTCCCGTACCCACAGCACCTTTCAGCTGACGCTGGTACTGGTCGGGCTGTGCTTTTTCGGAAGCATGTTCATCACCAACGATGTTTCCCTGCTGACCTTCGTTCCCTTTACGTTTGTGGTCCTGAGCCGTCTGGGAGCGGATGTCCGCCGCTCCCTTCTGATCCCGGTGGTCTGTATGCAGACCATTGCGGCAAACCTTGGCAGTATGCTGACCCCCATCGGCAACCCGCAGAACCTCTATCTTTACGGAAAAAGCGGCATGAGCATCGGGGGATTTGTGCTTCTTATGCTGCCCTACACCCTGGTCTCTCTGCTCCTGCTGCTGGCTTGGGCAGCAATGGTCTGCCGGAAAGCCTCTGCCGCCCTCTCCGTGGATGAGCTTGTTTCTTCTTCTGCATCTCAGGGGGATCAGAAGATCATCCTGCTGTATCTGGTTCTGTTTGCCGTTTGCCTGCTGTCCGTGATCCGGGTGTTGCCCTATGGCATTGCCTTTGCCGCTGTACTCGTCTGCGTTCTTTTTGCAGACCCGCACACCTTACGGGCAGTGGACTATTCCCTGCTTTTGACCTTTGTGGCTTTTTTCATCTTCATTGGCAATCTGGGGCGCATTCCGGCTTTTTCCGGCTGGCTGCAGGAGTTTTTGACCGGCCGGGAAGTTCTGGTGGCGGTTCTTGCTTCGCAGGTCACCAGTAATGTTCCCGCTGCCCTGCTGCTGTCCGGGTTCACGGCAGAGACACAAGCCCTCATCATCGGCACCAATCTGGGAGGTCTTGGCACTTTGATCGCATCCATGGCCAGTCTTATTTCCTACCGACAGATCGCACGGGAGCTGCCACAGGGGAAGAAGCAGTATTTTGGGCTGTTCACCCTGTCCAACCTGATCTTCCTTGCGATCCTGCTGGGTGTGTGGTTTTTGCTCCGCTGACCGTGGCAGATGACTTATGGTTTTTCTATTTCATTGTCTGTCTCCAAATCCGATCTTCACGATCTGCATTTTCATCCCGTTGTCCCCGACCCTTGCAAGAAACCGGAAAAAGCCGCTGACAGAAGGATCTTTCAAATCGTTGTACCCCAGCATATAGCCCCTGCTGGATACTTGCAAACGGCTGTCCCATGGGGAAAGCTCGCTTTTCGCATCCGAAACCGCGAAATATGCCCCCACATCCTTGATTTTCGCCGTCCTGAGCCACGTTTTGGCGATCATCTTCACCGCCGTGCGGTTGGCGGCATCGAACACCAGCACCCCGCCGGGAAAAGCATCTGCCATCCCCCGCACCAGTTCCCGGACCTGCTGGG
>OGRN01001920.1_pt1 | contig 16826 bp, 19 predicted proteins | sample 1553401 | NCBI WGS metagenome assembly OGRN01 (sample SAMEA2580096, study PRJEB22360) | human gut metagenome | biome: human gut; feature: human-associated habitat; material: faeces | place: Denmark | collected 2008/2010 | reverse complement strand
ATCGAGGACTACTCTATCAGCAACCGGGCGGAGTTTGAAGCCTTAGTGAAAAAGAGCCTTGCCATGCAGCAGACCGACAAGACAAAGAAACAGCAAAAGCGTATTTTGTAGATGACCATTATACATATAGAAAAAAGGTATTAAAAGAAGAAATCGGTATTACAAAAGAGTTGATTTCAGAAATCATGGTTGTCTATCTTGAAGAAAATGATTTCGCTAAAGCGAGAAGCATTTTTGCTGCGCACAACATGGAGAGGCTGGAAGATACTAAGAAAAAAATAGAAAATTTCAGAAAAATAAATGCTTATCTTACGGATTCGGATGTTTCTGAAAGTAAGATTAACGAACTTTCGGCAATTGAAAAAGATAAAATTTACCGAATGGTCTGGGCTGAACATGTAGCAGAAGATATTCTGTCTCATGGTAAAGAGATTGAGGCTGAAATATCAAAGAAGGATGCTGAAATTCTCGCTCAAGAGTATGTAGGCGGAAAATATGATTGCGATATCTCTTATTGGAGTAATATTGAAAAACTGATAAAAGATTATACGAAGGCAAGAGTATTATTTGATAATTTTGAAGGAGATTACATTGAATAAGCAAATTACATATTATATGAGTGTTCATGAAGAGAAAAAAGGTTCCAATTACAAATGGAATGATATTCATATTTTTTCTTACACGAAAAAAATAGTGCGGACAATAACATCTGATGAGATAGCAAGAAGATGTTATCAACCTATTATTTAGAAGAAATAAAGCATAAGTATACAAACTTGTTGCAAGAAAGAGAGGCTGCATAGGCAGTCTTTCTTTTTATGCGAAAGAACATATTAGAAAGAAAGGAGAAACGTATGCAAAAACAAAAATTTATTCACGTCAGTTTTGACCCGGTGGAAAAATTTGAACCAAGGATACCCAAAAACAGGGCACCAGAAGAAGATCAAACGATTAGACGAATCTGCTGTATAAGAAATGGAAAAAATATAGAGAAAGATATCATGAAAGCGTTAAATGCATCGCCATGTGCCGGGGAAGCCTTAAATCGGATTGCTGGTTTTGGGTTTTATCCGGTGCTGCATGTATATGAGATGGATAGCCAGGACTATTTGCTGCCGGATGAAGTACAAAAGTATGTACCGGATGCCTATTATTCTGGAGAGTGCTGGCTGACAAAAAAACCGACATCATTCATCCATAAATGTTATGAAATAACATGGTTTAAGACAAAAGAGGTGAGTGATAGCTTTGGAACAGAATGGCAGGCAGTTGTTGCTTTAAAGTTAGAAAAATTAAAGAAGACCGAGACTAATTGGGAGAGATACCGGAAAGAACATCCAAATTCTGTTAATGATAAACTCTTACAGATTGTTCATTCTATGGATATCGGCTTTAAATCTTTTGCTCTAACTTTTTCAGAGGAGGAAATGAGGAAATTAACGGAGAAAGGGTGAAAAAAAATGTCATCTACAACATATGTGATTTATCGATTTTCAAGACCAACAAAGAAGGAACTATCTAGTATCGATCATTACTCCGATTACGATAGTTTTTGGGTAAATGACGAGGAATTTATTCAGTTATACCGACAGACTGACACAAAAGTTAAAAATATTGTCAGTACACCGTTTGCAAGGAAACTCCAACTGCCGGAAAAAGTGATTGATTATGAAAAGCTATATACAGGATTAGAGTTCAGCAAAGAAGCAATCCAACAGGAAAAGATACATCTACGATATGGTAACAACCGACAGTTTATATATTCGGATGGCGAAAACGATAAGATTATTCAGGCTTCGGAGTTAAACAAATATAGAATTCCTGTACCGGTAGACTGTATTGCTATTAAGATGCATTTGCTTTGGAATAATAACGATGAAGGGATTTATCCAGATGATGAAAGAATATCAAGAGTTATTCCGATGATTGATAATCAGACATTTGTTCGTGTCAGTAATAATATCCTCGCAAAAGCAGAGATTCCATTTCTTATCTTTGAGAGAAACCATGGAAAGTGTTTTATCGAAAAGTATTAGGGGTAGTTTACAAAAATTCTTTTTTTATCTGTTTTGGCATAATAAGTGTGTGGACAGGAGCTTTCTTCCTTGTTTTGAAAAATTACGGTATGTGGTCCTGCCGGAACCACGGGAGTAGAAATCCTGAATCTAACAAAGTCTTTGTCCACAATCCCAGCCAAACAAGGTTGGGATTTTTTTATGAAAAGAATCGAATTCTTTTTAACTAGAATCTTGAATACCAAAGAACGCGTGTGTTATAATACAAATACAAAAGCAAAAGTTCCCTCATATTAGATATGTAAAAAATCAAAAAAAGGAGGAATCTTATCAATCCTCAGACCGACAAAGTCGCTCGGGGTCCGGGAATCGGTGAAAGCATGGCTATCGGAGATTTGGAATAAAAGCGGGGCTTATGTCCCGCTTTCTCTATAATGAACGGGTCAGGAATTTCAATACTTAGAACGGTTCTCATATTTACGTTTATGCTCATCCGTGTACTGCCCCTCAATATAATTCTTTACAGTCTCCATAGAAACAGAACCTGCAATTGCAACAAAGTAGGAACATTTCCTAAAATGTATTTCTTTATAAAACGTACTTGTGTTCGTCTTTGCCATAGAGTACAATAATAGTGTAAGCAAGATGTTTAATGAATCTGATGAGAGGAGATACCGAATGGATATCAATACCTGTTATGTGTGTAAGATACAAAACCAGCTGGATGCTGTTCCGGATAAAAAGATCGGGACACTGACGGTATCCAGAAAACACCCGGTAGATGACAGGCTGATGCACCAGACAGCAGATGTCTGTCTGGAAGCATTAAAATTCTGTACCTCTGTAATCCTGAAGGAATGGGACGGCATCATGGCGGTGGACTCTAAACTCCGAAAACGCAAGATTGATATGCTGATACATGGAACAAAGAAGGGAATTCCGAAGTATCCAGAGTTCGACAAACAGTTCCCCAATCTTCCAGCGTATACCCGCAGGTCTATCATTGCCGATGCGTTTGGTATGGTGAAGTCTTATAAGTCAAACCTGAAAAACTGGGAAGAGCTTTCTCCTGCGGAACGTGGTGCGAAACCAACTATTGGGTTTCCTTCCCGATATGAGTTGACGTTCTATGACCAGGAACGGAAGATGTCCCATCTGGCAGACGGTCAGATAGGGTTAAAGCTGTTTAATGGACATTCATGGAACTGGTATTATTTCCAGATCAGTCAGTCTGATGCGAGATATATCTACCATATGAGCCGGGAACGAAAGATGCTCTCACCAATCGTATATAAAGTCCGTGGAAGATATCAGGTACGTTTTGCTTTTCGGGAATCCAGGGAGCTGGTTCAGAATGAAAATAAACTTGCTTACCGTATCCTTGCCGTTGACCTCGGCATCAATGCTGCCGCATCCTGGTGTGTCATGGAATCGGATGGTACTGTCCATGCAAAAGGTGTCATCCACCTTGCCTGTGAAGAAGATCGTCTGAACCATATGATCAACCGGAAACGGATGTATCAGCAGTCTGGGAAAAAGAGCCGGTGTGTTTACCGCTGGATAACAGAAGCAAACCGCCAGCTGTCCATTAAGACAGCAAAAGTTTTAATGGATACAGCGATTCTCTACAATACAGACTGTATCGTGTTTGAACATCTGGATTCTGGTGGGAAGATACGTGGGAAGAAATACCGGGAGCGTATCCATCTGTGGCGAAAAAACGATGTACAGAACCGTGTAGAACTACAGGCACATAGACATGGTATGCGTATATCCCGTATCTGTGCATGGGGGACATCAAAGTATGCCTTTGATGGGTCTGGTCGGGTAGACCGGCACAGTGTTTACCGGTACGAGCATGGCAGAAAAGTGTATAATTACAGTATATGTACTTTTCAGAATGGGAAAGTATATAACTGTGATTTATCTGCTGCACAGAACATCGGGGCACGGTTTTTCCTGCGAGAATACGAAAAAAGCGGCGTTGAGGGACTTCCTTCTACTCCGCAGCGTACCTTGTGTACGTTACGATTACTTGTGAGCAACGGCTTGCCTCTGGCAGCCTGAGCATAAATGAAACCAATGTGTAACTGTTCATAAAATCCAGCTGCCGTGAAACAGCTGGTGTCTGGGCAAGGCAAAAGCTCCTGCTCATGGCGGCGATGCACCCGCACCTGCCTGTGTTTGACCAAAATATGGGCTTTCGTTCTGCGGAATGAGAGTACTAAGTTTTGGCTGTATGTGCAGGCAATGGAATTCCTGACCCTAAAGGCTGGGAAGCCCCGTCCGACCTCGGTCGTTCGGGGAGGCATCACAAACATGTGAAGAAGCTGTTTTCCAACAAAGAAATCACTGCACCAATATTGCAGGTGGTTATCCCGGAGTACAAAGACTGCACCCTGGAAGAAATCATTGCCTGTATGGATGATATCTCCTGTCAGAAGACCGCTGTATCTGCCATTAAAAGTATGCAGATAGATAAGAGGGATACAGAGAAAACGTCTCTTGAGGAAAAACTGATACTATACGACCTGCATTTTAAGGCAAGAAAGCCTAAAAAAGAATCCGGCGAAGTCTTAGTTTATCTGCACTTTAACATGGAATTCCAAAACGATTACCATCCAGGATATCCGGTTATTAAACGTGGCATATATTATGGAGCAAGGGAGATCAGTGAACAACTTGGTATCCTTACAAAAACAACAGATTATTCGGATATTGAGAAAGTGTACAGTATCTGGATATGCAGCGAAGAGAAGATGCCAAAGAAACTGCAAAATACCATGTCCCGGTATTACATCAAAAAAGAAGATGTGATCGGGCATACAGAAGAACCGAAGGAAGATTACGATCTAATGGAGGTTATCCTCATCAGAGAAGGTGAAGAACCTTTGAAAGAAGGAGTATTCGACTACTTAAACAGTCTGACACAGGCTGATTTGGAGAGGACAAAGAAATATTCTGACATTGAATGGTCAGAAGCATTAAACGAGGAGGCGAAGCGTATGCCAGGATTTGCAGATACATTGATTAAGAAAACAGAAATCGAGAGTAAGGCTAAAGGTAAAGTAGAAGGTAAGGCTGAAAAAACTGTAGAAGTTGTCCGCAACATGCAGAAAGAAGGATTTTCCCCAGAAATGATCGCCAAGATTGTACAAAAATCTGTGGCAACTGTAAAATCCATGATGTTGTAAAACTCTGTTATTTTATCAAAAAAGCGTCCCATTACGGGGCGTTTTTTATTTGTGTAAAAAAAATCCTTGCGTTGAAAGACATATTAAAAGTGCAAACAATTTTTCAAAATAAGGAGGAATAAGAATGATAAAAACAGGATCTATCCTACCGGAAGAAACGCTAAATGCTATCTTACGGACCGGGAGTAATCATAACAGAACAGAACTACGGCTCATCTATAATTTTATGAGTGTGCAAACAAAAGAAGAATATGAAGAGTTTGTACGGAATGAATATGGAAATGGAGGAAAAGGGTTTATTATTGATGGAAAAAAGTATGCGGTATGGTTTAACAAAAATGGAATGCAGATCGCACTTGGTGAAACAGTACGCACAAAAGATAAGATACATTTATCTTGGGAGCAGGTAACGAACCGTATCCATTTTCTATTAAAAGAAGGAGAATTTGCTCCGCAGTCTATGTTGGATAAAGCACAAGACAATGCAATAAAAGAACATGCACAAGCTCTTGCTTATATGAAAGGGGATATGGCAGAAGGGGTAGCCGAGATTGTTTTCGCTGAGAAAGATTTACCACATCTTCGCAGTATCTATCCGGAGATCACAGACTATCTGGAAAATAAGATGAAAGACCCAGCCTGGCTTTCCGAACTAAACAAACGGTTGTCGGGAGTTGCAAATGCTTATAAAAAAAGCAAAACAATCATGCGTTTTCATCACTATGACCCGGTAACTGTCTCAAAGCGGTTTCATAAACTTGCAGCAGAAGTTACACCTTACAAAGCAAAAGACGGTTTTATAAGTACAGAGAAAAAAATTTTTATCACACAAGATGAAATCGATTCTTTTTTGACAAAAAGTGGGTTATATTCAGAGAGACGGCTTAGAACATATTCGTTTTATTTGTTAAACGAGAATAAAAAAAGCAGAACCGCTTTCATAAAAAAACAGTATGGAACCGGTGGACAAAGTCACGCTCTTTCAGGTGCTGATAATTCTTATGCAAATTATGATGGAAAAGGGTTGGTTCTTGCAAGAGGTAATTATGGTAATCCGAAAGTGTCAATTTTATTATTCTGGGATAAGGTTGCAAATAGAATAGCTTATCTGATAAAAAATGGGCAGTTCCTTCAACCAGATGATTATGTTCATATGCCGGAATACGAACGGGAACATATGGCAGGCAATGTCCTTCGGTTTTACAACCGTCTGCCGGAAGCGTTGGACAGACCATTTACCAATGATTTTTTTTGGGAGAAACCAAGGAAAGAAATAGTAGAAGTATTAAAAGAACCAATTGAAGCAAAAAAACTGCTGCAGAAAATGGATGCTGTACTAGCAGATCTGCCATTGGACTTTAATGCATATGGGACAAGTTATTCAGATAAAGCAGACATTCTTTCCCAGCTCCATAAATATCTTAAAGGAGATTACACCATTTTCCCTATAAGAAAAGAAGAAAACAAGCTTCCAATAAAAGCAGAAAATGTCGTAAAACAAAAGAAAATAAATCCTGTAGTTAACAATGAGAAAAATATTGTAAAAGAAAAAATAGGACATCAGATGACAATATTTGACTATCTTGCAATCAGTTAAGAAAAAAAGGCTCCCTTTGTGGAGTCTTTTTTATTTGAAAAATCCCAACTGAAATACATCCATATTAAAACTATAAAATTTTCAAAAAAAAGGAGAAACAGAGATATGGCAAAATATATCACAAAAGAAAATCTTCCAGTTTTTAAGTATGTGAATCCAGTTTCCACGGATTTTTATGAGGAAGCACAAAACGATTTAAACACAATGTTAGTATATTACAAAAATATACAGGATAGTTTAAGACAAGATAAGCCTGAAATTTTTTCGGAAGAAGAAAAAGTACATATGATTAATCTTATATTAAAGTGCCGGAAATATTATCCACAGTCTTTTTTCGCTGATGGACCTGGACAACAGGGAATACTTTCAAAAATTAAAGAACGCGTTGATGCGATTGATCTTGCTAATACACAATTCATAGGGGAGGATATACGAATTATTTTAGGGCTGTGTATCCGTATGTTAAACATTATGACATTTACTCCCATACTTCAAGGAAAAGTGTTTGATCAGTCTGAGGATCATATATATTATCCCAAACTTTTTTTGATAACAGATGCTTTTTTTATAAAACGATTGTCTTTCCGCTCTATGGATTTTGATGATTTATTTCGGTTGTTTCCATTAGAAAATTCATTTGAAACTTATATACAAGGAAAAATCAGAGAAAGCAAACAAGGTTTCCACATTAGAAAGATAAAACAAGATGAAATAGCAGTATCCATATGGGACAGAACATGCGGCTGTTATGCATTTTCTCTGATAAGAGAAGGAGAGAGTTCCTATCTTTTGGTCCCTACGGTTAGTTGTGGGAAAAAGAGGGATTTAAAAAGATGTGAACACTGGAAAGGTAATAGGAAAAGTTGCGTAGAAAAATATGAAGATTGTCCAGAAAGACGAATACAAACTGCCCATGCAATTCTATTATGTTTGCAGGAATACCTTGTGCGGAAAAAGAAGCAACAAGTCATAGAAGGAAAAAAGCGAAAAAAAGCACCAGAAAAAGAACGGACAAAAGATTTTCAACCAGAAGACATGATAGCAGTATTCGACTACGGAGAAAATACTTTGAAGAAAACAATGAAGTTTTCAGGTGATGGCAACAGTGGGATACAAAAACGTCCACACATCCGCACTGGCCATGACAGGCATTTGAAAAATGGAAAAATTGTACATGTGAAAGGCTGTGTAATACATAAAGACGAATATAACGGATATTTATCTGCCGACAGAATTAAAGCATAATAAGAAGGATTCCCATTAGGGGGTCCTTTTTTGTATATAAAAAAAGACATATTAGATTTGGAAAATACGAAACAAAGGAGAAAATATCTATGAATCCATTAAGATATCCCGGGGCAAAATCAAAGCTTTTCGAATACATCAAAGAATTAATTATAAAAGAGGGTTTAACAGGCTGTATTTTTTACGAGCCATTTGCCGGAAGCGCCACGCTCTCATGGCAGTTATTGGATGAGGGCGTGATAGAGCAGGCGGTAATAAATGAGAAAGACCCGCTCCTTTATCATTTTTGGAACTCCGTCTTTTTTTACACGGATGAATTAGTTAACTTGATAAAGAAAACAGATATAAATATTGACACATGGAATGAATGTGTAAAATATAAAGAAGATGCATATCTGTCTGACAAAGAGACTTATCAGATTGGTTTTGCTGGATTATTTTTAAACCGAACTAATTTTTCGGGGATTTTAAAAGCTGGACCTATCGGTGGAAAAGTACAGACGTCAAAATATAAGCTAGGTTGCAGGTTTAATAAGGACAGAATCATTCAGTCCATTTTTGATATTTCTGCTTATAAAAACAGAGTTGGTATTTTTAATGAGGATGCGATTGATTTTATGGAAAAAGAAGTTGAATCTAGTTCGCATAAACCAATTTTTGTTTATATCGACCCACCATATTATAAAGCAGGTCCAAGTCTGTACAGACATTTTTACACGAATGAGGATCATAGGCAACTAGCGAAGTATATCAAAGATAAAAGATTCCCATGGCTTTTAAGCTATGATGACACTCAGGAAATCAGAGATTTATATAACAAGGAATATTGCGTTAATCTGCAATTAAATTATTCAGTCAACTCCCATAGAAAGGAAGAAGAACTTTTGATATCCAATATGGAAATATGGAGTTGCCTGTCTTTTTAAATAATAAAAAAGCCTATTTATAAAATTTTTCTTATAGAAATTCCTTTTCTTTGTAGTATGGTATACTTATTAATATAAAGAAAAAAAATAAAATTGGAGGAAAAAGAATGAGTAAAGTAAATGGAGCGAAAAAATTAACAGATAACAGATTTTTAAATCTGTATGAGTTGAATGCTGAAACAAAAGACAATAAGCCTATTAAGTATCTGGTAGCTTCCCGAGCAAAAGAAGTAGAAGATTTAAAGGCAATCAACCACAAAGAAAAATCAGACGCTGTAGCAATCCTAGGTATCACATCGGACAAAAAAGTGGTACTTGTCCGCCAGTATCGATATCCCGTTGGAGATTACATCTACGAATTACCAGCTGGCTTAGTTGATAAAGGGGAAAGTGTCTATGAAGCTGCAGCAAGGGAAATGGGTGAGGAAACAGGTCTTGTTTTAAATCATTTTCCAAAACTAACTTTTAATTCATTATATTCCAGCCCGGGTATGACAGACGAGACCTGTTCCGTAATAGTTGGTAATGTATCTGGAGAAGTATCAACAGACGGAAATGAAGATACCGAAGATATTACGGTTATTTGTGCGGACAAAACAGAAGTCATGCGAATCTTAGAAAATGAAAAGTTATGTATGAAAACGGCTTTGCTGTTAAGATGGTGGCTGGATTCGGAGTTTTGTTAAAGTATTTTTAACAGCTAATTTTTCTTATAATAATGACAAGAAGTAAACATCGCCAGGTTTTGCTCGGCAATCAGCTTCGAAATGAGGCTGGGGATTAAAACGATAAAAATGGTAAAAATATTGTATAGCTTTGACGAAGGGAAAAAGCGGCAAACAATTGCTGATTTTGAAAAAGAGTTGAGAAAATAAAGCAATAGAGAATACATTTCATATATGAGATGTGTTCTCTTTTTTTAATGTCCGGTAAATAACAAGACTTTCGTTATGGAATTTGATTCTTCTTCCCAAGAATCTGATCAATGCAATACAGCCATATTAAAATCGTAATAATTTTCAAAATAAGGAGGAAAAGACAATGGCAAAGAAAGAGATCACAGATTTTGGATCAAAAATTGGTGGAGCAAGAAAAGATGTATGGGTAAAAAGAGGTTTGTGTGTAGAAGATATAAAAGACATGACCGCTTCTGAAAAAGAAAAATACATAAAACGAGATTATATCTGGCCCAAACCAGATATACAGGAAGAATTAGAGAAAGGTTTTTCTCGATTTATCGTCTACTGGCACAACGAAATGCGAAAAACAGTAACCTCAAAAAAGAATATCTATATTTCTGCGGAAGAATATATCAATGGTGTCCGTAAAATACGTTCTATGGTTGAAGCAGTCAAAACAGAAAAAGAAATTTCTGATTTTGAACAGAGAGCGCTTGACGGAGTATTTTTACGGAAAAAATATGGACGTACTTATGAGTATATTGTTCCTTTTGGAAATATCTTTAACGGCAATAAATTTTTAAAGAATATAGGAACATATGGACACCTTAATATGAAACGTAAAATGGGAAAAGAGAATTTTGCCATGACAGAAGACGAAATCATGAAAAAGCAATTTCCAGTGCTCTTTATTGACGGAGATAAATGTTCTGTTGCCGAGGATAGAGGAAGATCAATCCTTATTTATAAATCAGGATGTTCTGCCTATTATTGTTATCCTAAACCAAATGTTGTTCTTGTAGATAAAACTTATGTCTTAATCGATGAACGCCATAATATCCTTTTTTGTGGGACACAGGAAAATTGTGAAAAAAAACAAAAAGAAGCTTTTAAAGAGAAAAAGGCTGTGTCAAAAAGAAAAAGGAAAGAAAAATGGATACCGAAACAATTTGAAACTTTGGAGAGGTCTGGAGAAACATGGAGACCTCAAGATAAACACATCAATGGTGAAGAGTTGATCGAGCGGTATGGTATACGAGCCGGAGAATTTGGTAATTGGACAAATACTCTGGAAAGACAAGCATCTCTTGACCAGGCTTATGATGCATTTGCTGACCTGGCATTCGCTTTAGATATAGACGAAAAAAGTGTATCCCTGCCAGGACTATCTTGTGGAAGCCTCGCGATTGCTTTTGGAGCAAGAGGACGTGGAGATGCAGCAGCACATTATGAACCTTTGAGGGAAGTTATTAACCTAACCCGATTACGTGGGGCTGGTTCTCTTGGACATGAGTGGGCTCATGCTTTAGACCATCTAATAGGACAGTCTGCTGGACTTTCATGTTTAGCTACTGAAGGACGGATATTCGATTATGTCAAGTCTTTGAAGAAAGTCTTGAATCGAATTCATTACAATGAAAATGGAATTTATACACAATATTATGTAGATTCTACTCAGTTTGATAAACAATATTCGAAAGATAGTCATGGGTATTGGAGTTCTGAATGCGAATTGTTCGCCAGAGCCTTTGCTTGCTATCTTTCTGATAAATTAGCTTCTGAAGGTAAACGAAATGATTATCTGAATGGACATTGCAATACCTATGTTTCTATGGATAAAAAAGGAAATTGGATTTATGCGTATCCAAGAGGCGATGAGAGAATACGAATCAATGAAGCAATTGATGAACTGATTAGCGAACTTAAAGATAAGAGGATTCTATTTACACGTCCAGAGAAAAAAGAAGAAACAGTTTCTTCGGTATTTACAGCCGCTCCAAATGGACAGCTTTGTTTTGCGTAATAAAGAAAGAGAGATAAGATATGAATGTAAGAGAAATGTATAATTATGGATACAAATGGACTGGAATGATTCCGTTAACTGCTGAAGAAGCAAGAAATTTGTTTTTAAATGATTCTATTCAAATATATCGATTATATCAGGATAATACAGAATCCTCAGTTGAATCGTTAGAAGAGATTTCTGCGCCATATTTATATGGTATCGAGAAATAGAAGCGTAAGTGCGAGAAGGTATCAACCTTGTTTTGCATAAAAAGAAAAAAAGCCGGAGGCGAAGCTATTTAAGGCATCGCCTCCTGTATTATTTCAGATGAACAGCTCTTAAATATCTAAAAATTAAACATTAAATACAAAAGGAAAAAGATATGAATACAAAAAATATTAAAGCAGTAAACGAAGAAATTATTGAAAAAACAGCAGAAAAAGAGACGGATAACCGTTTAAAAATCCTTGAATTGTTTGGCGGTATCGGTGCCCCAAGGAAAGCACTGCAAAATATTGGATACTCTATTAAATCTTTAGATTATGTAGAGATTCTTCCTTTTGCTGTATTAGCTTATAATTCTATATTTGATATCCGCTATACACCGCAGGACATTCGGCTCTGGAACATGAAATGTGATGTTTTAGTACATGGATCCCCGTGTCAAGATTGGAGTAAGAATGGATTAAATAATATAAATACTGGAAGAAGCATCTTGTACGAAAGAACTCTTCAGATATTAAATCCTAATCCAGAAAATGGATATCCTGAATTAGTTGCACCTCCTAAAATCGTAGTATGGGAAAATGTTCCAAATTTAGTACATAGACACCGAGAACATTTTGATCATTACCTTGAAACAATGGAATCATACGGTTACAAGAACTATTGGGATATTCTCAAAGCCTCTGATTATGGCATTGCCCAGGCGAGAGACAGAGTATATGTTGTGTCTACGAAGTCAGATATTCCTTTTACTTTCCCGGAAAAGAAGCCACTTAAAAAAGATATCCAGGATTATTTAGATTTTTCTGCGGATTTTGAAGAAAATACACCTAGTGAAAATGAAAAAAACATCTTTTTCCGAAAGGAAGATGGAACTTTATGTGTGCGAGAAGCTACTAAACTAGGGTATAAAGAACTGGCTGAATATGATGTCATTAATCTCGAGTTTCCAAACTCCAAAACCCGAAGGGGCCGCGTGGGGCATAAAATTGCGAAGACAATCACAACAAGTCCACGACAGGCGATTTATTATAATGATAAAGTACGAATGCTCACGGCGAAAGAACATTTGCGTTTAATGGGATTTGAAGATAAAGATTATGAGCTAATGCGGAAAAATGGAATTACCGATAAGCAGATTTCATTTTTAGCTGGAAATTCTATCTGTATTCCCGTTTTGGAAGCAATCTTTAAACAGGCACGAGAGTTACATATCATATAAGGAGAAAACGGTTATGAGAGAAATAGATATTACAAAAGAACCAATCAATTGCTGCGATGAACTGATTATTGATGACGAAAAAAGAAGCATTGAAGCAACATATGAACTGTGGATGGATGTGGATAAGTATTTTGGGACAAAAACAAGAAATGATCCTTCTGCGTGGGTTAATTTTTACACATTTTGGCATTTCGATAATCCGGCAGAAATAACTGCTCGAATGGTACTTAATGGAGATGATAGCTGTGAAGAAAAAGAATGGGAACTGACCAAAGAAGAAAAAGAGTTTTTCTGTAAAATGATGGAAGACTATTGTATGCAGAAAAATGGTTGTACGTTAAGAGAGTTTTTCGAGAAATATGGTCATTCCACGAGCGAAGTCTAAAGGCTGGAACAGCAAAAGGAGAAAAAATGGCATATTATAGCAGCCCTAAAAAATACGAGATTGCAACAGGTAAGACTTTTACAACACATTGTCCTTGTATACATAGCACAGGAAGTGTAAAAGGTATGGTTAAGCTAAAATTCTGGGATAAAGACTCAGATAAAGTACGGCATGGAAATTATATTTACAAGCAGCCTTCTTAGAAAGTTGTAGTGATAAAAGGATATATTCTTTCAATGTCATAAAAAAAGATCGGTTTATCCGGTCTTTTTTTATTATCTAAAAGAATCCAATTCTTTTCACGAATCGTAAAAGAGTTATCCAAGCATATTAGATTTGCAAAAATATTTCAAAATAAGGAGGACAAGAAAATGAAAATAGGAGATATTGTAAAAAGTAGACATACTGAGCAGGAATATAAGGTTGTTGAAGTGAATAAAAAACATAAATGTGCTTATGTTTGTGTTCCTATTAATCCAGAGAAATATACTTTTTTTGATGATGAAGTTACAGCTGCAACGGATAAGTCATGGGAAGGATGTACTATTCAAAATATTAAAAAATTAGATGAAAATACACCGGAAGGTTGTATCATTGACTCAGATACTATTCTTGCTGATTTGATAGAACAATGTAACTATCAGGAAACGGGACTTGCCCACGAAATCTTTGATATTTATAAGAACAGCACAGATAAAGAGGCTGTAAAAAAATTATTCTATGCTTTTACAGATATGGAGTTTGATTCATATTTAGGTACCTGCATGAAGATGATCACCAGACGCAAGAATACGCGCATTAATTATCTCTATAGAGATGCGTCAAATTATAAGAAGCACAATGAGGTAATTATACCAGGAACCTTTACGGAAGAGCAGATACATACAATTATTGATTGTTTGCAAGGTGGAGAGTATTTCATTCCCAGCGAAGTTAATTTGCCGGAAATCAGATTTGAGGACAGAACAGAAGCAGATCATCCGTGGTTCGAACTAGATGAAGATGGATTCGAAGAACCGGAAGCGAAAGTAACCTGTCATATTTCACCAGAAGATTTAGTTAAGTTATTTTTGGAGAGAAAAAAAGAGTGGCAGGATGAATTTTATATGCCAGCTGATTGGATGTAAACGAAAGGATTAGATATGGCAGCAGATTATAATACAAAAATAAATTTTCATTATAGCAGTAAGCATATGATACACGAAAAAGATGTTTATCCACCATTATTGGAACTTATTAAAGAAAGTAATGGGGAAATGTTATTTGTCGATCCTGATGATGAGCGTTTTTCAAAAAAAGAACTTGAGCGGATGATGGAAGAGATTCTTTTAATACATGACTCATTATCTTTTGTTGTTGATATTAATTTAGATGAAAATGCAGATTATAAGGTATGTATTTATGAAGATGCATCAAAATTAATTTATAATGATGAAAGTTTGGAAAAAGCTCTTCCTAAACCATGGGAATCAGAAAAAAATATTTGGTTATTTCTACAAGATCATCAAGGGCCAAAATGGAGAAAGCTCATCCGAAAAAATCATAGAATCCAAGAAGTTTGGAATCAGCGAACTATGCTAACTGTTCCATTATAAACAGTTACTACATAAAGGAGATATAAAATGAATAAAGAAGAATTTTTTGAATACATACAAGATAATTTTTCACTGGACAGTACATCTAAAAAATTAGTAAAAAATATCTTAAATTTTGTGGAAATGAATTATCCTGAAGAAGAGGAACAGTATAATGTGCTGTGCTATTTTCTGAATGATATCCCAGGACTAACAGATGCAGAAATCAGAAAAGTTTATCTGTAAAGAGCAGTAGAATCTTCATCAGACAAAATGGATAAAGACAGGAATTCTAAACCTACATACGCAACATTCAAAAAATGATAAAGGTGTTGGGGATATTGCGGAGATTGTTTCAGAGGAGAAAATGTAATACCCGATTACAAAAGAAATTAAAACAAGAGTTTCAATGGAAGAATGGAGGAGAATTTTTATGGGTGAATTGACAAGAGAACAGCAACAGGAATTATGTGATATTTATAACCGAAGTGATATAGAAGCGTTTGATTATATGTATAAGTTTTTAAAAGATAATCATAATCCTGAAATGTTAGAGCTTCTTGACAGAGTTCATACATTAAACATGAAGACTACATTGGGTTGGGGTAGAGAAGATTATACAGAAAAGGAATTTAACGAATATTTTGATGGTAAATGGAAATTACTAAATTATTTTGGTATTAAAAGTAATTTAGGTGATGCTTGCTTATATTGAATAGGTAATTGAAAATATCAACTATTTTCAAAAAAAGGCTGCCTGTGGGTGGTCTTTTTTTGTGGAGGTAAACCTTTATTTGGTTTCGATACCGAAGTATGGAAAGAAGGATTAGATTATATATTGAATCTGTATGCCCGTTTTTCATGATAAAAGTTCTTATAAAAATTCTTTTTTCTAAAATCAAATTATATTAAAAACAGGAAAGGTGGAGATAAATTATAAAGAATTAAAGGTGGTGTTTATAATGAAGGTAGCTTTGTACATTAGAGTTTCGACAAAAGAACAAGCCCGTGAAGGTCTTAGTCTGGCCGCACAGGAAGATTTATTGCGAAAATATTGTAAACTATATGAGTACACAGTTTATGGGGTATATTGCGATGATGGTTATTCTGCGAAAAATACAAAACGTCCTGCTTTAGAAAGGCTTTTTACGGATATTGAAAACCATCTATTCGATGCAGTTATAGTTTGGAAGTTAACTAGAATCAGTAGAAACACAATTGATTTGCTTAAGATGATTTCTTTTTTCGAAAAGAATGGGGTACATTTTGTTAGCTACAGTGAGCAATTTGACACTGGTACTCCCGTAGGAAAACTAATGATAACGCTTCTGGCAAGTATCGCTGAGTTTGAAAGAGAGACTATTTCGGATAATGTTAAAACCGCATTGCGATATAGAGCAGAAAAGGGAGAACCCACAGCAACACAAATTTTGGGATATAATCGAAAAGATGGTTTTCTGTATATTAATCATAAAGAAGCTTTATTGGTCCAACTAATATTTAAAGAGTACATAAAGTGTTTTAATTATACAGAGGTAGCCAGGCGTATGAATAAAAAAGGATACTGTGGAAAGAGAGGAAAACCTTTTAGAGCACATCAAATCCGCATAATCATTACAAATGCTACCTATTGTGGTTATAATTTATGGGAACGAAAAACCATAAAATCTCATCATGCTCCAATCATAAAAAAGAGAACTTTTAATCGAGCGAATAAAGGAAAAATACACCTTGATTAAAGACTGGCTGCCTGCGGCA
>OGRN01001917.1_pt1 | contig 16835 bp, 14 predicted proteins | sample 1553401 | NCBI WGS metagenome assembly OGRN01 (sample SAMEA2580096, study PRJEB22360) | human gut metagenome | biome: human gut; feature: human-associated habitat; material: faeces | place: Denmark | collected 2008/2010 | reverse complement strand
TCCGGCAGGGGGAGAGGGGACGGGGTCGCGACTGCCCCCCCAGCCACAGCTGTTCGCTGTCGAGCAGAGGCTGGTAATCCAGCAGCGTTTTGAGCGGCTTGAGGTTTTCCTGCTCCCCGCCCTCCTCGAGCGCCAGCACAAGGCCCTGCTTTGCGCGGTTGGCCTTGCCAAACGGCACCAGCACCCGGCAGCCCGGCCGGATGTCCGGCTGCATCTGCTGAGGCACCTGATAGGAAAAGGGAATATCAAAGGAATAGGCGGCATTTTCCACCACCACTCTTGCGATCACGCCGCGCTCTCCCCCTTCATCCGACTGTTTTCTCCCTGATAAAAAGCGGGCGGCAATCCTGCAGGCCTGCGTCGTTTCTCCGCCGCAGCGTCTTGATCGTGCCGCCCCATTTCCTTAACCGACGACGCGATTGGTTTTTTGCCTAGTTCGCGTCCTTGATTTTAACCAGATCCCTTACCCGCACCTTGCCGGAAGCGAAGTCCTCCAGCGCTGCGGTGACCGGCTTTTTCTCCATCGGCATGTTGTTGTCTGCCCAATAGTCGGCGATCTCCCTTGCGCGTCTAGCCACTGCGACAACAAACGCGTAGTAGCTTTCTCCTTCACGAATAATCTGTGACATTGCTGGCCTAAGCATTATGATTCACCTCATCAAGAAATTCTTTCATATTGTGGATATTCAAGCGGTTGGCCTCGACGATGAGGCTGAGCCGGTCGACTGCCTGCGAAACGGTGTCGTTGACAACGACATAGTCGTAGTGGTACGCCTGCTTAAGCTCCTGTCGGGCGATGGCAAGGCGCTTTTGCACCGTCTCTTCGTCCTCGGTGTGGCGGCCGGTCAGGCGGCTTTGCAGCTCGTCAAAGCCCGGCGGCGCCACAAAGATCATTAGCGCATCCGGGCAGGCCTTTTTGACCTGCAGGGCGCCCTGCACCTCGATCTCCAAAATCACGTCGATGCCCTGGGCGCGCTTTTGCTCCACCGGGGCCTTGGGGGTGCCGTAGTAGTTGCCGTTATAGCTTGCATACTCCAGCATACCGCCGTTCTGGGCGGTGCTTTCAAATTCTTCCCGGCTTAAAAAGAAGTAATGTACGCCGTCCTGTTCTCCCGGACGAGGGGCGCGGGTGGTGGCCGAGACCGAGTAGGCGACATTCTCCCTGCCCGCCAGATATGCTCCCAGCACCGTGCCCTTGCCGACGCCGCTTGGGCCGGACACCACGATCAGCTGTCCTTTTTTACTCATCCTCTTCCAGTTCCTCCTCATCATCGTCGTCCAGACGGTTGGCCACCGTCTCCGGCTGCACCGCTGACAGAATGACGTGGTCGCTGTCGGTGATGATGACCGCGCGGGTCCTTCTGCCATAGGTCGCGTCGATTAAGCTGCCGCGCTCCCTGGCGTCAGCGATGATGCGTTTGATCGGCGCCGATTCCGGGCTGACGATCGCCACCAGACGATTGGCGGAAACCATATTCCCAAAGCCGATGTTGATCAGTTTCATGTTGTGATTTCTTCCTTTCCTCTCCAAAAAAGCGTCCGGCCGCTACTCGATGTTCTGAATCTGCTCGCGGATCTTTTCGATCTCCGCCTTCAGGTCGACCACAATCCGGGCGACCTCCAGGTCCTGCGCCTTGGAGCCGATGGTGTTGGCCTCGCGGTTAAATTCCTGCACCAGAAAGTCCAGCTTTCTGCCCACCGGCTCGCTGGAGGAGAGAATCTGGCGGAACTGGTGGACGTGGCTGCCCAGACGAACCGTCTCCTCGGCCACCGCGATCTTTTCGGCAAAGATGGCAGCCTCGGTCAGGACGCGCTGCTGGTCCACAGTGTTGTTCTGCAGCACCTCCTGCAGGCGGGCATAGAGGCGGTTGCGGTAAGTCTCCACCGTTTTTGGGGAAAGCTCCTCAACCTTTGCCACCATCTGCTCGATCAGCTCCAGGCGGTAGAGCAGGTCCTGCTTCATCTTTTCGCCCTCGGTCAGGCGCATGGCGACAAAGTTGTCCACCGCTTCTCTGGCCACTTGCTCGACGGCCTGCCAGATCTCCTCCTCATTTTCCTCCACCCGGATCACGCTGAAGATGTCCGAAAAGCGCGCCATCTGCGAGACGGTGATGTCGTTTTTAATCTGCAGATCCTCCGCCAAGCTGCGCAGCGCCTGCAGATAGGACCGGGCCAGGTCGTGGTTGATGACCACCTGGGTGTCGGTGCCGCCGACGGTCTGGATGCTCAGCGAGACATCCACCTTGCCGCGGGAGACCGATCCCTTGATCAGATTTTTCAGCTTTTCTTCCAGATAAGCATAAGCCCGCGGCACACGGGACGAATATTCCAGAAAACGATGGTTGACCGAGCGGATCTCCACGGTGATCTCCTTGTTGCCGATCAGCTGGCGCGCCCTGCCATATCCCGTCATGCTGCGCACTGCCCCAGTCTTTGGCTGCTGAGGTTCTTCCAAATTTGGCTGCATGCTTTCACGCTCCTCTCCCCTTTTGGGGGATATTCTCTTTTTCTCTGATAACAGATTCTTCTTTTGCAGGCCCCACTGTCCGGGCCTGTTTTCCTATCTTATTATTTTACTATATTTTGCAATCCCCTGTCAATAAAGGCGGAGGCTTTCGCTCCTTCTTTTGTCGTTTTTCTTCGCTATGCTCTGAAATACACCCCCGCCGCGCGCCCGTTCCGGTTACTATACACAATAAAGGTTGGTGTCCCAGGCGGGGATGTAAGGATAGTGCCGCAGATAAAAACGGTAGTCCGAGCGCATGGCGGCAATCTGCAGCGGGATGGCAAACAGGTCCTCGCTGCGGTGGTAGGCGGCGATGAGCATCTTGGGGCGGTCGCGGGCGATGATCTTTGCGCAGCCCTCCAGCGCCTGCCGCTCCGCTCCCTCGACGTCCATGTTGATGAGGGTGACCGTCTCCTCCCCCGCCACATTGTCCAGCGACTGGCCCTGCACCAGCTTGATCTTCGGCTTTGCCGCGCCCGCAGCGCCGGTGACCAGCGACTCCTCCCGCAGGGCGGACTGCCTGCCGCCCCGGCTGTCAAATTCCAGCGTCTGCTGGTGGGAATAGGCCGCCATCTGCACGCAGGTAGCCCGCCCGGCAAGGCCCATCTGCTCGACGGCAAGGCAGAGCTTTTTGTGGGTCTTTTCGTCCGGCTCAAAGGCGAACACCCGCTCGCAGCCGCCCGCAAAATGCAGCAGCTCGGCGATGGTGTCGCCGCGGTAGGCGCCAAGGTCGGCAAAATGTTCGTGGTCTGTGGGCCACAGGATGTTCTGATAGGCCTCCTCCACCGGCGTCTCGCAGTCAAAGAGGTAGTCCAGCTTGCCGCTGAGCTTAAAGTTGACGATGTTGTGCAGCACCTTTTTGGACTGCTCGTCGGCCAACATCGACTCGACCCTGGCAAATTCCTGCTCGTACTGGCGAACAAAATCGAGGGTAAAGAGATTGATTCCCGCCACCGGCACATCCGGCGCCACCAGCTCTATCTGTTGGGAGAGGGAGCGGATACGCTGGACGGTCGGCAGGTCCCGCACCGCAAAGGCCATGACGATGATAAAATCGTCGTAGCGCGCCTGGATGTCCCGCAGCTTTTCCACTTTGTACCCCATAAAGAGGTTGCCGCGCGCAAAATCGTCGCTGGCAAACAGCGCCGCCGGGCGGATGCCGTACTGTTCCATCACTCGCAAAATCTTGACCGCGCCGTCCCCCATGCCGTAGAGCACCACCGGTTTCCGGCAGCTTTGCAGCCGCTGCCACACATCCTGTTGTTCCAAAATCCAATCGAGCATCCTGCCGCCCTCCTTTTTCCAAAGAAGATTATAGCATAAACCGCGCCGCCGCTCAAACCCTTTCCCTTTCTCAGCGGAAAAATTTTCTTTTGCAAAAACGCTTCCGGAAAAAAATTGAAAAAAGGGCTTGACTTTTTTCTTTCGCTTCGCTATAATATTGGAGTAACAGTTCCAACGGGGGCGTAGCGCAGTTGGGAGCGCGTTTGAATGGCATTCAAAAGGTCGTCGGTTCGATCCCGATCGTCTCCACCAGAATTACAAAGAGGCATCTGTCAAAAGGACAGATGCCTCTTCTCATTAAAAACAAGTAAAGCCGCTCATTTCCAAGCAGCCTTACTTGTTTTTAGGTATTATTTAATTATAATATCCACAATATTTACTCGTTGAGTAATTTTTTTGATACTCCCTTCTCCTTTTTTATCTCCATATGTCGCTGTTGCCGTGTAGATATACGGTGCGTCTTTTTCTCCCTCTACCGTCGAATCCGGAAAAGCGTATAAAAACACGCCATCTTCTTCCGTGTATCCATATGTTCCGAGAGAAGTATAATATTCATCCGCTACCTTTTCGCCCGGTTGTGAATCAGTTTTTGCATATAGCTCAATATGTGCCATTGGAACGAGTTCCCCATTTTCATCATACACTCGAAATCCAATACAAACTGGAGCCTTCTCCACCGCTTCTTGGTAACTCGTCCTATCCCAGATTATTTGATTTTTAGCTGGTAATTTCGCAAATTCTTCTGCTGATAATGTCATTTCAAGATAACGATCCGTATCGTTAATTGATATAGCATCATTTTCTATACTAATAAACATTTCATCGACAGGAACATTTTGGAACTCTCTTGTGTTCCCTTCCAGATCTGTTCGAGACCACTCTCCCCAACTATTTTCCGCCGTCGACTGCTGGATCAAAACAACTGACATATTGGGAATTGGATTTCCGCTCTGATCGACGATCTGAAAAGAGATATTGCGAAACTGAGTTACTTCATTTTTCTCTTCCTCTCGCAAAACATTTTGTGCATCTTGAATACATTCAGTTTCTGTTTGCATTATTTCATCGCTTTCTGGAAGCGGCTTTTCATAAGTTGCCGATGCAACATTTCGAGAAACTAATGAAAAAATCATGCACACAAGACAAAGTGCTATCATGATTGTATGTTTCATTTTCAATCAACTCCTTTTTAATTATCTTTGTAAATATCATCGTTACAAAAAAGAAGTTTTTGAAAAAAAACTTAACTTGCCGGTTTGATATAATATTCCATCAAAAAATTGAAGCAGGATTGATTCATCCTTTGTGCAGAATTTGTTCTCGGGTCACTTTCCGGTATCGTCTCAGATGACGACGCTCCATAGGTCAAAATACCTACAACATATCGTTCATCATTATAAATAGGCGACCCACTCATTCCTGGTAATGTATCATATCTTACTTCCAAAAAATAATTCGTAACAGATGATACTTTTTTATTGGAACGTTCTTTATATTGTTGATTACTTTTTGCATCATATCCTGCTAATGTAAGATATTTTGTTGTATAGTCAGAATTAGATAATTCATTGTCCAATCCAAAATAGCCTGATGGAGAGGCAAATGCTTTCGGTAAAACAATTGCACCATAGTCATAATAGGAATTTATTTCTCCCGACGTTGCATTCTTTACATAACTTGGATGCACATGGCAATTGTTTCTCGAAACAATTTGGTCCGGAACAAGCTTTCCTGAAGGTGAAATACCTGGGCTGACAGTAATTTGTTCTACATAAAGTCTCAGACCTGGGTCGTAAATTGCATGGCCTGCAGTACCTACATTTTGACGAGAGTACAGAAAACCTGATGCATATTTTTTTACAATAGTTCCATTTGCCTTTCTAAATTGTAGTGTAAGTTTGCAAACGGCATTCGGACCTTTTACAGATGTATTTGTCACCTTTGTTCTATTGTCTGTTCCAATAATTGTATGCGGGCTAATTTCTTCTTCTCCCGTGTTGTCTGGATGAACTTTTGCCGCAAATGCAGAAATAGATATGCTCGTTAACATACAAAGTGCTATCAAAAATGCTAATAATCTTTTTGTCCGCATAATGTACCTCCTGATGTCAAATTATCTCATGTGAATAATCCGCATTATATTACCGGTAACATTTACAAATTTATTATATCATGTTAAAAAATATTAGTCAACTGTTTTTTTAGGAAAATGTGTTGTTTTTTTTAATATCACCTTTTATTATAGTTTCAATTTTCATACCAACCAAATGAATGTATAATTCCAAAATAAAATTGCCCGCAGGCAATCTTATTTTGCTTCCGGCTGTTCCTCCGGAATCTGCTCAAAAAATCTGTCCACCAGTGCACGAATGCTGTCGTCCATCAGCGGAACGCCCATCTTCTCCAGCATCTCGCCGAGGAAGAGAAATTTGCGCTTCATCTGCTCGCGGCTGGCCGGATAGACAGACGGCAGCAGCCAGAGGCTGGTGAGCAGCGGCAGCAGCTCGGCGATCTCCCGGGGATAGTTGGTGTGCATCGAGCCGTCCCGGTTGCCCTCCTCGATCAGCTCCAGAAAGTACGGCGTCAGCACCTTGCGGTTGGAGACGATCATCTCCTGCAGCAGCCGAGGGCTTTTGGCGATGGGAATCGACTGGGCGGTCAGGCGCACCCGCTCCTCGTCCGACTGGTTGAGCCGGACCGCCTCCCGCAGCTTTTGCAGGCCGTTTAAATCGGTGCGGCCCCGCACCGCCTCAAAGGGGTTGTTGGAGAAGAACATCCGGTCGCCCACCGCGTCCATGATCTCCTCCTTGGACTTGAAGTGGTGGTAGACCGCCCCCTTGGTCAGCCCGCCCAGCTCGTCGACGATATCCTGGATGGTGGTGTTCTCATACCCCTTTTCCAAAAACAGCCGCTGCGAGACGTCCAGAATCCGCTCCACCGTCACCTCGGGGTATTTGTTGCGCGCCATTCTCCCTCCTCCTTCCTATACATTCTTTTGGTATGTTTCTAGTATAGCGGAGATGGGCGGGGGTGTCAAGGGGGAACTATGTTCTTTTGCTCCCCTCTTGTTTCTTTTTTTGAAAAGCATCCTTTCCCATTATAAATACAAGCAGCACCGGCAGCACATACAGGCAGGAGGCTGCAAAGAAACTGCCGTTCTCCGTCGACAACATTTTGGAAAGCGCTACCGACAGAGGCTGTCTGACTGCATCGTCAATAAAAATGATTGCCTGGTCGATGATATTCCAATATTCGGCTACTGTCAGAACCAGCAGCACCAGAATTCCCGGTCGCAAATTTGGCAGGATCACTCGCCGGAAGATCTGCCACTCGCTGGCACCGCAATCCTGCGCTGCTTCGACCCAAGCCCTGTCAAAACCCTTCATCTGCAACCGCAGCAAAAAAACACCCAGGGGGTGAAACACCGCTGGCAGGATAATGGCCCAGTAGCTGTCAAGCAACCCCAACAGGTCGGCTGTAATATAGTTGGGCACCAGCGTCACCTGCATCGGCATCAGTAGAATCACCAAATAGACCGCAAAGGCAATCTCCTTATACTTCCAGCGCGAGCGCTCAAAGGCGTAGGCCGCCAGCACCGATACCACTAGCTGTCCAAGCAGAATCGGAACAATCAACAAGGCCGAATTCCAAAACAAGCGCAGCTGTTCCGGGCTCTGCAATAAAAATTCTTCATATTGCGCAAGGGTCGGCTCTGTCGGCAACAGAGTCATCTGCACAAAGTGCAGACCGTCCCGCGCAAGGCTGCCTGCATTGCCGGGCAGAATCTGACTGGAATAGCGATTGATTACCTCCTTCGGCGACAAAAAGGAGTTGGCCACTGTAAACAAAAGCGGCAGGAGTGCCGCTGCAGCCGCTGCCCAAAGCGCCAGCCTTTCCACGAAATCGCTCGGCTTTTTTCTGATAGAAACGACCTTTGCCGGTGAAAGTTCCACACTGGTGAAGCGATCGCTCAGCCGTTTCTGCATAAAATAGGTCAGCAAAATCACTGCCGCCATCAGTACAAACAAAATGTGCGAAGCTGCAGACAGCTTTTGCAGGTTCATGCTGGAGAACTGGTTGTTCATATAGTGCTGCAGCTGGTAAAGATAAGGGTTAGGGTAGGCCCCAAACAGGATGTACAGTTCCCGAAACACTTTAAAGGACTGGATCACCGCAATCAAACCAGCGAGGAAAACCGTCGGCGCAAGATAGGGCAGCGTCACTTTATAAAAACAAACTCTCGGCGTCGCGCCCTCCCCTGCAGCAATCTCATAGTATTCCTGCGGGATGCGATCACATCCGATGAGCATAATGGCGGTAATCAATCCGGTATTTTTCCACAAAAACAGAATTATCGGAATCACCATGGCCGCCGCCGAGGTTTTCCAGTTAATAAGCGGCTGCCCCAGCAGATACAGGATCTTGTTGATCAATCCTCCGGCGCTGAAAATGGCATTCCAGAAAAAAGCGGTTACGCCCGACGGCAGCACCAGCGGCACCAGCAGCGCAAACAGCAAGCCCCTCCCACCGCGCCGCAGCAAAAGTGCAAGCCCCAGCGAGAGCAGCAAAATCAGCGGGATGGAAACGCCAAGGTAGATCGCAGTATTTTTTGCTGCCTGCAAAAACATGAGGTTTGTCAATGTATCAACGATATTTGCAAATCCTACAAACTGCCGGCTGCCCATGTTATCGATCACGCCATAGTAAAGCGACAGCACAAAGGGAAGCAGGTAAAACACCAGCACACCGCTCAGAGAAGGAAGCAAAAAAAGCCGCCACAATCGCTTTTCGTTCATTCGGTTTTCCCTCCTCTCAGGACAAGCGAACCACAGCCCCATCATGCAGTGGCTCGGTGCTGCTGACCACCACCGGAAGTTTTCCCAGGTCAGCATAGACCAGTGTGGTTTCCCCCTCCACACTCATATTGGGCAACAGGATTTCCCGACAGACATATTCCTTGCCCCACGCTCCATCCTGCTCCTCCACCACAAACAGGTGGCGGTAACCTTGCTGCTGCACCGCCTGGTTGGGCACGCGATAGCTTCCTTCCTCCATCGCTTCGGGTAGAGCAAGGGTCACCAGCGGCAGGTCGTTGCGGCTGGTGATGCAGGAATAGATGGTCGCCACTCCCATCAGGGCAAAAAACAGTGCCAATATCGCTCCATAAAATTTGACTTTGCTCATTTTGCATCACTCGTTTAAAAAGATGTTCATTTTGGTCTGGATTGACTTTGCCGTCTCCTCGGCGGTGGCAAGGTCGTACTGATAATAGTTGTCCAGCTCTTCCTTCAAAAGTCCAAAAATTTCTGTCTCGGAGCAGGCAAAATTGCGCTGCAGATTCCATCCATGAATCTGCTCCACCGCCTGCTCGGTCAGCTGCTGTGGGTCTCCCTGTTTCCAGTTGCTGACATCGGTCAAGGTGTTGCGGTAGTAGTTGCATTCCAAAGTAAAGGAATGATAAAAATTCCGGATATTGATCGGCACCCAGGCATGAAACTGAGCGGTGTAGTCCATCACCGCCTCGTGCTCCAGCGTTTCGGGCGGCTGTTTCTCAGAGACACAATACTTTAGAAATTCCCAGGCAAGCTCCTTGTTTTTGCAGCTGCGGACAATGCCGTAGTCGGCCTGCAGGGTGGAAAAACCGAACTGCCCATCGTGGCTGCGCATCGGCACCGGCGGCAGGATGTTCGGATAGTCGATCAGGGCATTGTAGGTATCTATCGAGGTAACATCATAGTTGCAGAACAGATAATCCTCCCGCATAAAGTCATCCACTCCGTTCGCAACACGAGTCATGTCCCAGTCAGCCGTGTCCTCCAATTTGGGAATCTCTTCCTTCGTTCTCTTTAAATAGCGGATAAATTCCGGGCTGTCAAAATTTGCCGTTGCTGTCTCAATGTCATAGTAAGCAGGGAACTCATATTTGAAAAACCATCCGCCGGTGATGCCGGGCATGATAGAAAAATCCTTTCCTGTGCTGTCGCTCACCTGGCTGTACAGATCGAACATCTTCTCATAGTCCAGCGCATCGGGTGCGTCCACTCCCGCTTCCTCGAGCAGCGGGCGGCTGAGATAGGTCATGTCGTACACAAAATAAAACGGCAGCGAGTACAATCCTCCGCCGTACTCCTTGGCCTTAAAAATATTGGTGTAATAGTCCTCTTTGTGAAAATCGCTGTCCATCTCCATAAAGTCATAGAGGTTGCACAGCAGGCCGCTTTTTGCATAACGACTGACCGACATCTGCGCCAGATCGACGATGTCAGCTGATTGCCCGCTCATCATCTCCACCGAGGTGCGCTGCAGATACTCTTCCCAGCTCTCCCCGACCGAACCGTTCTGCTGCGCAACCGAGACCTCAATCTGCACCCCCGGATGCAGCTGTTCAAACTCCTGCGCCCTCTTTTTGATCTCCTCATCATAATAGGTGCTGACCCGCAGCGTTCCAGAGAGTGCACTGTTTGGTTCTGGCTGTTCCGTTTGCTCCTGTTGTCCGGCGGTTGTCTGTTCTATCAGATTCTGATAAACTTCCTCATCCGATGACTGGCACCCAGTCAAGAGGAAGAAAACGGATAAACAGATACAAAAAATCCGCTTCATTGTTCCCCTCCCATCTGAAACTTTGTCCTTTTTGATGTAAGCGTGTCGCAGAGATTCTATCTATTATCCTAACAGTCATTGTAGGAAATGTCAACAGCAGCAGACAAAGTTCCGAATGACTAAAAAAAGAGGTGAGCGGTCGTGCTCACCTCTTTTTGCTTGCTTTTTATTCTTCCCCCACCGGCAAATACTCCGCCGGGTCGGTATGCTGGCCGTTCACCCGCACCTCAAAGTGCAGGTGCGGGCCGGTGGCAAAGCCGGTTGCGCCGATCTGGCCGATCTGCTCCCCGGCCTTGACCGTGTCGCCCTCCTCGACGTCGATGGCACTCAGGTGGCCGTAGAGGGTCGCGAACCCGTTCTCGTGCTCGATCACCAGATACATGCCGTACCCTCTCCCCGGCGTCCAGTCCTCGGAGACCATCGCGACCGTTCCGTCCGCCGCCGCTACCACCGGCTCGCCGTAGATCTCCTGGCTGTAGTCGCCGATGTCCAAGCCGGTGTGGAAGTCGGTATCGTCATAGCGCGAACCGTAGGGCCAGCTGACCTCGTGGGTGCTCGGGACCGGCCAGACCCATTCTGCGCCCGGCCCCAGGTCGTACTGTACCTGGATCGGTTGATAGCTATTGATGTATGCTTCCAGCTCCTTCCCCTCTGCGGGGACAAGCCGCTCGATATTTCCGCCCGCATTGCGGAAAACGGTCAAGCTGACTCCATCGCTGACGCCATTGTCGCAGAAGGTATAGTGATCCTCATCGTAGAGGATGTGGATGGGCCGGCCCTCGTACATCCAATGCCCGGTGCTGGCCTGATAAGAAACGCCAAAGGAGCGGTAATCATTCAGGCTGTCGTCAGGCAGGGACGGGTCGCCCAGCTCCACGCTGCCGCTCTCTCCGGAAACGCCGGCCGCTGCAAATTCCGCGTCCATCTGCTGTTGCTGCTGGGTGCGGTTGGCAAATTCCTCCTCTGACGACTGCTTTAAGCCGATCAAAGCACCGCCAGTGTCCCGGACAGGTTCCACATCGATCACCCCATCCGCAAAGTAAAAGCCGTTGGTCTCGTCCGCACTGACCGTGTCCTTAAAGTAGCGAACCATCTGCCCGGCGTAGAAAAAGCGGTCCTTCTCCACATCGTAGCTCATGCCGTACGGCTCATAGACCGCGTACTGTTGTGCAACCTCGGCCCGGCGGACAGCCTCATCTTCCTCCTGCCCGTCAAGCGCCTGCTGGGTCTGCGCCCGCTCGGCTGCAAGGATGTCCATCTCCTGCTGCATCGGTTCGCTGAGCTGCAGGTCCGGCTCCTCCTCCGCCCGCACATGCAGGTTAACAAAGGCGGTGCTCCCCACCGCCGCTGCACAGATCAGGGCAAACAGCAGCAGCCCTACGCGTTTTTTGCTCGTGTTCATCATCTCCTGAAACCTCCTCATGATTTGTCCTTTCTCGCTAAAATTGGTGGTGAGCGGAATTGCCCGCCCCCGGCTGAGCTGGATAAAGTATAAAATCAGCGCGCCGTATTCCCGCCGTTCCTCCTTGGTGTCGTGCAGGCGCAGCACGTCGGCGTCGCAAGCCACCTCGATGTCCGCCGAGGCGCGCCTTGCCATCCACCAGACCAGCGGGTTAAACCAGTGCACCGCCTTAGCTACCAACAAAAGAAATTTGAGCCACAGGTCCCTGCGGCGGCGATGAGACAGCTCATGCAGCAGCACATAGCGCAGCTGCTGCTCCTCCAGCTCCACCTCCGGCAGCAGAATACACGGCCTCCACAGGCCCATCAGCATCGGCGTATCAAGCAGGCAGCAGCGCATCAGCCGCACCTGCTCCTGCATCCCCAGCTCCTGCTGGCAGCGAGAGAGCAGCTGCTTTGTCCGCGGCTCCTCCACCGCGGTGCTCCAGCGCAGCAGCTTTTTGCGGGTGGCAAGATAGATTCCTCCCTGCCCAACCAGCACCGCTGCCGCCCCCGCAAGCCAGATTGCCGGCAGCCATTGGACCGGCCTGCGCTGTGCGGACTGCACCGGCAAGCTCTCTGCCTGGGAAAGCTGTTCCGGCTCCGTCCCGGCTGCGCCATTCATCTGCTCCTCCTGCCGGGCAATCAGGCTCTCCCAATCGATGGTGACGACTGCCTGTTTTGTCCTTGGCAGCGAAAAGGGAATCAGCAGACACAGCGCCAGCGCTGTCCAGACAAGGCAGTTGAGCTGCGGCCGGTAACGCCTGTGCAGAAAAGGCTGCAACAGCATCACCGCCAGCAGCACGGCCGAGATGCCCAGCGACCGCTCCAGCACCCATGAAAAGATCTGCTCCACCTCAATCCTCCTCCTTTTCCAGCAGCGACTTGATGTCCTGGATGTCCCGGTCGCTCAGCGAATGGCTTTCAATCAGCGCGGCAAACAGCTTGCTGCCGGAATTCTGGTAGAGCTTGCTGAGAAAGTTGCTGGTCTCCTGGGCGCGGTAGTCCTCCAGCGGCACCAGCGCCGTGTAGTGGTTGAGCCGTCCGATCTTCTCACACCGGACAAAGCCCTTGCCCTCCAGGCGGTTGAGCGAATTCTGCACCAGCTGCAGGCTCTTTTTCTTTTTCAGCCGCTGCATGATGTCGCTGGTGCTGATCTGCCCTCTGGCCTCCCAGATAATCAGCATAATTTCCAGCTCCGAATCGGGCAAACGTTTCCATTCTGGCATCCTGCCTTCCTCCTTTCTGCATGCAATTGGTTGTAAAGCAATCAAATATTTGTTTCACAATCAATTGATTGTTTTAAGGATACACCATTCTCCATGTCTTGTCAATCCTCTTTTTACAAAATGAGCAGTTTTTGTAAAAGCTGTTCATCTTTTCATTCTCTTTTCCGACAAACTGCCGAACCTCTTTTTCGTCCTTTTTCCACTGTTTTTTCAATAACAAGTATAATCCATGTAAAATCTTCGTATAAAAATTGAACACGGCTTCAACTTGTGCTATGATTAAAGCAAAGGAAAAATTATGCCAGAAATGGCTTTACAGAAGGAGTGTCTTTATGTCAGAAGCACTGCAAATACAACAGGAAATCCTCAGCTATCTGGAAGCGCACCGGGACCGCTACCTGGACGCCATCCGCACCCTGGCCCGCATCCCGGCCCCCTCCAACCACGAGGAGCTGCGGGCGCAGTGGTGCAAGCAGCACCTGGAGGAGCTGGGCGCCACCGGCGTCTACATCGACGACGCACTCAACGTCATCTTTCCCTACGGCGTAAAGGAAGGCGCGAACGACCTGTGCGCCATCCTGGGCCACACCGACGTGGTCTTTCCGGACACCGAGCCGCTGCCCTTCCATGAGGAAAACGGCCGCTTCTATGCGCCCGGCATCGGCGACGACACCACCAACGCCGTCGCTGTCATGGAGATGGCGGCCATGGCCATCGACCTCAAACTCAAACCGAAAACCGGCATCCTCTTTGTGCTCAATTCCGGCGAGGAGGGATTGGGCAACCTCAAGGGTGTGCGCCGGCTGATGCAGGACTTTGACGGGCGCATCTCCCGGCTGTACGCCATCGACGGCGGCTTAAAGACGGTGGTCAACGACGCGGTTGGCTCCAAGCGCTGGCGCATCACCGTCACCACCGAGGGCGGCCACTCGTTCGGCTCCTTTGGCAACCGCAACGCCATCCACTACGCCGCCAAGATGATCGACACCTTCTACACCCTCAAGGTTCCGGACATCGGCAAGACCACCTACAATGTCGGCACCATCGAGGGCGGCACCTCGGTCAATACCATCGCCCAGCACTGCGAAATGCTCTATGAATACCGCTCCAACAAGCGGGAGGGGCTGGCCTGCATGGACCGCTTCTTCGATTCGGTCATCCAGATGTTCCGGGGCTACGGCATCGGCGTCGAGACCGAGCTGATCGGCGACCGCCCCTGCAAGGGCGACGCCGACCCGTCCGAGCTGACCCGCATCGTCATGGAGGCCTCCGAGCAGTTTGGCTACCACCGCACCGAGGAGTGCGGCTCCACCGACTGCAACATTCCGCTGTCGATGGGCATCCCGGCGGTGTGCTTTGGCGTCTATGAGGGACACGGCGCCCACACCCGCGAGGAGTGGGTCGACATCGAATCCACCCGCGACGGCATGAAGATCCTCTCCCAGGTTCTGCTGAGCGAAATGCAGCTCAACGATTAAGCCCCACACCATCAACTTTGCAAGGTGAACAATTATGGAACAGACAAATCATACAGACCATCTTCCCAATACCGAAGCGATCGCCGCGCCGCAGCCGGCCCGTCCCGACATCTTTGTCAACCGCGAGCTGAGCTGGCTGGAATTTAACCACCGGGTCCTGAGCGAATCGCTCAACCCCAACATCCCGCTGATGGAGCGCCTGAAGTTTTTGTCCATCTACTTTTCCAACCTGGACGAGTTCTTCATGGTGCGGGTCGGCTCGCTGCACGACCAGAGCATTCTGGAGCCGGATAAGCTAGACGACAAGACCGGCCTGAATGCCGCCGGACAGATCGCGGCCATCCGCAGAAAGGTCGAGGCCATCAACCCCATCGCCGAGCGCGCCTGGTCCTCGCTCAGGCAGCTGCTGAGCACCCAGGACATCGAGGTGCTGGACATCCACCACATGAGCAAGATCGACGAGCAGATCGTGCAGAACTATTTCAACAACGAGATCCGCCCCCTGCTCTCCCCGCAGCTGATCGACCGCCAGCACCCCTTCCCCTTCCTGAAAAACAAGGAGCAATTCATCGTCACCGAATTGACCGACAAGGAAAAGGAGAAGGATAAAGAGAAGGACAAGGGCGGCGAAAAGTCCAAGAGCCAGGACAAGAACAAGGCCGCCGACAAGGAGCGGGAGGAAAATATCCGCATCGGCATCGTCCCCTTCTCCCAGCTGCCCACCTACTACACCTTCAACATCAACCAGCGGCGCAAGATCATCTTCACCGCCGACGTCATCCTGCACTTTGTGCAGAAATTGTACAACAAGCAAAAGGTGCTGGAAAAGCACGTCATGCGCGTCACCCGCAACGCCGACATCACGGTGGACGAGGGACTGTTCGACTTTGACATCGACTTCCGCGGCGTGATGGAGGAGATGCTCAAAAAGCGCCGCCGCCTGGATGTGGTGCGCCTGCAGTTCTCCTCCCGCCCCGGCGACCGGCTGTCCGCCTTTCTGTGCAAAAAGCTCAAGGTCGAGGACGACTGCTTCAGCATCCAGTCCATCCCGCTGGACTTCTCGTTCGGCTTTGCGCTGCCCTCCGCGCTGGACCCGCACAAGGAACAGAAAAACTGGTACTACCGCGAGGCCAAGCCCTTTGTCCCGGTCGACTTTGCCAAAGGGGACGCCGGCGGCGCCATCAATTACCTGAAAAATCACGACATGCTGCTCAGCTTCCCGTTCCAGAGCACCAAGCCCTTTGTCGACCTATTGTATGAGGCGGGCGACGACCCGAGCGTCCTCTCGATCAAGATCTCGCTCTACCGCCTGGCCAACCACAGCAAGATTGCCTCCGCGCTGGCCCACGCCGCCGAAAAGGGCAAGGACGTGCTGTGCGTGCTGGAGCTGCGCGCCCGCTTTGACGAGCAGAGCAACATCGACTACGCCACCATGCTGGAGGAGGCCGGCTGCACCGTCATCTACGGCCTGAGCGACTACAAGATTCACGCCAAGCTCTGCCTGATCACCCGCAAGGAGCACAACCAGATCCACTACATCACCCAGGTGGGCACCGGCAACTACAACGAAAAGACCGCCAAGCAGTACACCGACCTGTGCCTGATGACCGCCCGGCCGGAGATCGGCGAGGACGCCGCCGCTCTGTTCCGGAACATGGCCACTGCCAACATGGAGGGGAATTACAAGCAGCTGCTGGTCTCCCCCTATCAGCTGCGGGACAAGTGCATGGAGCACATCGACCGGGAGATCGCCAAGGGCAGGGACGGCTATATCTTCCTGAAACTCAACTCCATCACCGACCGGAAGCTCATCGACAAGCTGGCCAAGGCCTCCCAGGCGGGGGTGGAGGTGGTGATGAACGTGCGGGGCATCTGCTGCCTGCTGCCGGGCATCCCCGGCCTCACCGACCGCATCACCGTGTTCTCCATCGTGGGCCGGTACCTGGAGCACACCCGCATCTACCGCTTCGGCCGGGGGGAAGACGCCGCCCTGTACATCTCCTCCGCCGACTTTATGACCCGGAACACCGAGCGGCGGGTGGAGGTGGCCTGCCCGGTGCTCTCCCCGGAGGTGCGGAAGAAAATCTTCCACATCATCGACGTGCTCACCTCCGACAACGTGAAGGCCCGCCAGCTGGGCCCCGACGGGGAGTGGCACGCCCGGAAGGTGGGCAGCGCCCCCTGCTGCAGCCAGGAGGTCTTCCAGGAGGAGGCCATCCAGGAGGAGCAGTCCATCCCCGAGCGCCCCGCCAAGCCCAAGAAGGGCAAGGAGTCCCTCTGGAAGCGGCTGTTCGGCCG
>OGRN01001915.1_pt1 | contig 16845 bp, 12 predicted proteins | sample 1553401 | NCBI WGS metagenome assembly OGRN01 (sample SAMEA2580096, study PRJEB22360) | human gut metagenome | biome: human gut; feature: human-associated habitat; material: faeces | place: Denmark | collected 2008/2010 | reverse complement strand
CCGTTGAGGTAGCGCGAGACGGCGGCGCTCGAAACGCCCGCCAGCTCGGCCACATCTTTCATCTTTACCACGAGCACCCCTGTCGTTGAAATCGCTTTCACCATGATACCCAACCCTCGCCCGAAAAATATTCGACTGAAAAGGTCTCAGCGGATCATTTCAACCGCCCAGGTCGAGCAAGCGTCAGCGAGCGGGCAGCTGTCGTGGCGAGGTGCCGCGAAAGAGGAGCGAAGCGTACTATATGTACGCGAGCGACGGTTTGAGCGGCAGATCGCCCGGCAGATGCCCGCGCAGCGTCGACCGGTCCGGCGTTCGTTAGAACGCCGGAACATAGTTAGCCGTGGTACTCGCCGTTGTACTGGATGAGCGTCAGGTCCTCCACGCCATCGAGCGCGCGAATGGCGTCCGCATAGGGCATGTCAACGCCGTCCGAGAACACCTCCACGGCCATCTCGACCTTGTCACCACGCATGGTCTTGGACTTCACCGTAAACTTGGTGCGCCCAAATGCACGCACGATATCGTCGCCGGTGGTCTGACCCGTGTAGTGGATGACCATCATGTACACGCGCGCCTTGTCCTGGTGGCTCGCAAAGCCGGCGATCATGGCCACGATCACCACTGCCGTGAGCCCCACGAGCGCATACATGCCGGCACCCGCCGTAATGCCCGTGGTAATGGCCCAAAACAGGTACAGCAAGTCGAGAGGGTCCTTGACCGCTGTACGATAGCGGACGATGGACAGAGCACCGACCATACCGAGCGAGATGACCACGTTCGTCGAGATCGCGAGCGTGACCATGCAGGTGAGCACACACATGCCCACGAGCGTCACGGCAAAGCTGCGCGAATACACCACGCCGGTAAAAAAGCGCTTGTACACGTAGTAGATCAGGATGCCCATGGCGAGCGCCACGAGCAGCGAAAGGCCAATCTTGGCGGGGTCGACCTGGCCAAACGCCTCCAAGACGGAGTTCTTAAAAAAGTCCCTGGTGCTCATGGTCTAAATATCCCCTCGGTTCTCAAAATCCGATTCCCAGTAATTAAATCCGCGAAGGTAGGCGGTCTTTTCGTAACACAGGCAGTACTTGGAGACCGCCGTAAGCTCGGCCGCTCCCGGCGGCACCATATCGCGCACCAGCTGCGGGCAAAACTCCGTAAACTTGACCTCCATCACCTGCTTGCCGGGCTCCAGGACCGGCAGCGCGGGCAGCGTCGCGTCAAAGATATCGAAGCTTCCCACCGCGGCACGCACGTTCATGTCAAACGTGATGCGCACGGTGCCCTCATCCATCACCCACGGCTCGCGCTCGTAGTCCACGATGGTCCGCGGGCGCATCATATTGCAGATGCACTCGATGTAGAACTCGCGACAGAGCGGATAAGGACTCCTCAGCAAAAAGTCGTAGTCGCCAGCCAGAATCTGCTCAAACTCGCCACGCGTGAGCGGCGCGTCCTCCTTGTAAATCCAGCTGCCGTACTTCTTTTTGCGCTCGAGCTTAATCACCTTGTCGCTGCCGTTATAGATGCGCACGCGATACTTTTTGCGCATGAGAATGCCGGCGTCTTTTTCCTCGTAGGCCGAGTTGCAGTAGTCGTCAAAGTACAGGCTGCGAATGGTGTAACCGCCTGCCCGCGCATGCTTGTCCAGCTTAAAAACCGGCGCCATGCGACAGGCAAGCGCAGCGTGCTCGCCCTCGTTAATGAGATATTTGAGCTCGTGGCGGTAACGCTCCTGCGTGGCACGCACAGGCGGGGCCGCCAAGCGCTCAAGCAGCGCGCTAGCCCTCCTCATACGTGTCCTCCACGACCTTACCGCCGTCTTGCACGTAAAAACACTTCATGCCGTAGTGCTTGCCGTCGTCGGTCACATAGTAGTCAAACGCATCTTGCGTATAGCCGTCGGAGTTGGTGGCACGCACGCGCACAAAATACTGGCCGGTATCGGGCGCATCACAGGTCACCTCGGGAAGCAGCACGTCCTCGGCCTTAAAGACCACGTCGCTTATGGCATAGTCACGCGCAAGCTCCACGGTGTAGCGAATGTCGCGCGCCTCAAAGTCGTAGGACGCATCCCAGTTAATACGCAGCTTACCGTTATCGATCTGCGGCACGCCGATGTAGAACGGCATGGGCTTATTAAAACTCTCGCGAAAGCTCTTGTAGTTCTCCTCGATCTCGGAGGGAATCGCCGCGGCGATCTGCTCGTATTGGTCCTTGGTGACAGGCAGATGGTCGATATCGGGCGAAGCAAAGACCAGCGATTCAGTAACCTCGCGGTAGTGCTTGATCATCTTGCTCAGGCGTGCCTCGGTCATATACGAACGCAGGTCCTTGACGGCGCGGTCGAGCTCGCTGCGGAACGATTTGCTGCGCAGCGCACGATTGAACAGTACGTTGCCCCAGTAGTTGCTTGCGCCGCGCTCCCAGCTCGCGTAGTCCGAAAACCCGGTAAGAGAAAGCTCCAGCTTACGCAGCATGCCGTCGTTATCCCAATCTAAAAAGTACCAGGTATTTGAGTTGAGCGGGCTGTACAGATAGCAGTTACGGTTCTGCGTATCGCAGTTGCCCGTCAGGATCTGAAACGCCAGCCAATAGACCAGATTTTCGGTATCAAAGTAGGTGCCGAGCACGTCGTCGATCTTTTGCGATTCATCGTTGAGCGCATCGAGCATCTCGATGAGCTTGGTGTGGTCCGAATCGCCCTTAATCTCGAGCATGCCCTCAAATTTAGCCTGGTTGTAGTCGGGATCGTCGGCGAGCTTAATGGTATCCTCGTAGCGATGGAAATCGAAGCTGTTCACCTTATACAGGTGTCCGCTCTTATCCAGGCCATGTGCCTTAAGCGCCGTCTTGTTGAGCTGCTCCACCTGCGTAAACAGGCCGTAGTCCTCAAAGGTGTCGTTGGACTTTTCGGTCTGGTCGCACACCCACAGACGCACAAACTGCGTGCGCAGGCCCATCATCTGGGGAATCCCACGGATAAGGTCGTAGGCCATCTTGTTGCGAAAACGCATACCCTCGCCCATGTGCTTGTTGAGCGCAATCGCGCACTGTTGGCGCCAGGTACCCTTGCCCTTTTTGAGCTCCACCTTGTAATTCTTTTGCGAGTTATTGCTCGATGTCTGACCGCGCACCTGCACGGTGGCATTGGGCGCTTCCTCGCCATAGCCAACGTCGCCGGCCACCGGGCCGTCTTCGTCGCCCGGCTGCAGCAGGCCCATAACCTGATAGCGTGTCACGCCCATGTCGGCATAGTCATACACCGAGACGTGTTGATCTCGGCCCAGCTGTGGTCGGTGTTCTCGGAGCTGTTGCCACGTGAGACCGTCAAGTACATGGTCACAATACCCGAGTCATCGTAGACCTCGTAGAGCTCGTCCTTGTCGCGCAGGTGCTTGGCCTCATTCGAGGCCTCAGCCTTTTTAATCTTGTCCTGCTTTTTGACCTTTTTGGTCGAGGAGTCTTCCTGCACCGAGCAGCCCGAAAGCAACAGCGCACCGGCAGCCGCCTCAAACAGGCGACGGCGGGACATCATTCTATCGGTCATCAGAACCTCCCCAATGCTTGCGATACACGTGAACTACAGCGCACTCAAACGCACCATGCGGCACGCCCTTATGTCGGCCTTCCTCATAGCGCTGTTCGGCATGGTCGAGCAAGCGGCCCAGCTGTGTAAAGCGACCCGTTTTGTCGGTCGCCACAATGGGCTGCTGGCTCAGGATACGATACGGCAAGTTGGCGGTATAGGTATCGAGCCGCAGCAGCGCCACGATAAAAAACACCGCCGCACCCAACAAAAAGCCAAAGCCGTAAAACTGCTGCGGCAAAAGCAACGACACGGCAGTCGCCAGCCCGGCCACACCCGCAAACAGCCCCGAGGCCAGCACGGCCCCCTTGTAGTCGGTAAAGTAAAGCAAGATGAGCATCACCGTATTGCCCACGGCATACAGGCCATAGCCCACGCACAGCGTGCGAAAATACCCGTGCATCAGGTTGTTAAAGCCCAACGGTAGGGCCGACAACACCATGGTCTCGAGCGAAATGACCGCCGCGGTCACAAACAGCTGCTTGAGCGCACAAAAGCGCAGTTCGCTGTTAAGCGTGGAGAGCATCTCCTCCTCGGCCACCACAATGTCGCCCACCACGCCGCCGTCATTGAACAGGCTGTAGTAGTCGCGGTAGCGCGGATAGAAGTTGACCTCGACCGAGACCACAAAGTTAACGGTCGTGACCAGGATCGTCAAAAACGCAATGAGCGCCGGCACATCGTAGTAGGGCGCACCATAAAACAAGCCCTTGACCTGCACGCCAATAGGACCGGCCCAAATAATCACCAGGTGCGCAAAGAGTCCCAGATTGGTTAACAGGCCCGTGAGCGCCAGCGGCATAAACTGATCGAGCCACTGCAAAAAGGGCCAGGGGCTGCGGTCGCTCTGAGGAAAATACCGGTACAGCAGTACCACGTCCCAGGCGAGCATGACGCCGTAGCCCAGAGCAATTGACGCCAACAGGCCCTCGACCGGCGGCAGTCCCAGCGCCAGCGCGGCCAGGGCGCACAGGCACGCCACGCCAATGGCAGCCGCAAAGCTGCACAGGATGCCGCGGTAATCCTTGATGGCCGTGAGGTAGCTCATGCCGTTCCAGTTGACGATCATAATGTTGAACAGCCACAGGCACAGCAGCCCCTGCAGCAGCGTGGCGCCCGAGAACAGCAAAAAGACGCCGTAGAGCACCGTGCCCGCAACGAGCATGATGGCGTTGGAGCCCCAAAACGAAGGCAGTATCTCATCCTCGCGCTCGGCAAAAAGCATGTCGGCCAAAAAGCGCGTGACCGGCATGGAGAAAAAGCTTGTAAGCGTAAGCGACGCCAGCAGCGTATAGGTCACCATGCACACCAGCAGATCCTGGTTGGCACGGCCCACACCCCACAGACCGCACAGCACCAAGATACCCACCTGGAGCAGCACGCCCAACAGCATGGGACCCGTGCACACAATGCCGGCGTAGCCGTAAGCGCGCATCGTGGCAAACAGGCCCTTGCGCCTAAACAGGCACTTGAGCTCAAAACCGATTCCGGCCACCGGCTACTCCCCCTCTCTGGGCAGGTCAAACGCTTGCGCCGTCTCGTCGTACAGCGCGCGATAGTTGGCGAGCATCTGCTCGTGCAAGAAGTACGTGGCAACGCGACGCTGGCCGCGCTCCCCCATCTCAATGCGACGAGCGCGGCTTGTGCACATGCGTTCCATGGCATCGGCCAAGCCCTTGCGATACATAGGCGGCGTCACAAAACCTGCCACGCCAAAGTCGTCGCCCGGAGCGCCTTCGAGTAGCTCGCGGCAGCAGCCCACCTCGGTCGTCACGCAGGGACGACGCGCTGCAAGCGACTCCAGCACGCTGAGCGGCTGACCCTCGGAGATGCTCGTTAAAATGGTAAAGTCGAGCTTTTCCATGTACTCGACCACGTTGACGCGACCGGTAAAGATCAGGTCGCGCACGCCCAGGGTATCGACCAACGCGTGGCACTCGGCGCCGTACTCCTCGTCGTCCACGCCGCCCATGATGTGCAGGCGCACCTTGGGCAGGCGCTCGTGCAGCTCAAAGAAGGCATAAATCATGGTCTTGACATCCTTGATGGGCGCCAGGCGCACCACCGCGCCAATGTCCACCCAGCCGTCATCGGTCTTTAAGGGAATATCCTTAAAGCGATCGAACTGGATGCCGTTGGGTATGACCAGGCATTTGTCCGCATCGCAGCCCATATCAATCTGCGTCTTGCGGGCGTTATGGAACAAACTCGTCACGTGGAAGGCGCGGCGGTAGATCTCCTCCGAAAGCAGGTAGAAAAAGCGGATCCAGCGGTCCTTAAACGACGGTACCACCCAATCGGCGCGAATGATCTCTTCCTCGCGCTCGCGGGTATAGATGCCATGCTCGGTCAGCAGCACCGGCGCATGGTGAACGCTTGAGCCCAAGCAGGCGAGCAGGCCACCGTAGCCGGTCGAGATGGCATGGTACACATCGGCCACCGGCACCTCGCTGCCCAGCAGGTAGAGCACCGGCAACAGCATAGAGCGCATGGTGTGGAATGCGTCGGCAAAGGGCGTGTAGGGGTACTCGGCAAGGCACACGTCGCGGAAGATATCCATAAACGTGCGGCTCTGCAAAAACGAGAGCGGATGCACGCGACGGCGCTGAAAGATATCGAACAGCACGTCCCAGTCCGGATTGGAGAGCGACACCAGGCGGCGTAGCGCCTCGTGCTCGCGGTCGTTAAAACTGGCTTCATGTTGCTCGCCCGAAAGCCGCAGGGCATCGTCCAGGAACACCTCGCGCACCTCGACCACGTTGCTGGGCAGCTCGTAGACAAATTTGCCGCGGTCGGCAGCATGCGCGCCAATCACCCACAGCACAAACTCGTGCTCGGGCATGGCCTGGATATAGCCATGCATCCAGGTAGATACGCCGCCGTGCACATAGGGGTAGCAACCCTCGAGTACCAAGCAGATTCTCATCTGTCGCCACCCTCCTTGCGCTCGATCGTCAGGTTCTTATCATTTGCCTTGAGCAGATACAGATTGCCCGTAAGGTGCGTCAGTTCGCCACCCGTCACCGCACCCGGCTCGCCATTATTGGCGCGGAACATGAGCCACGCCTCGTCGTGAAAATTGCCCAGACTGAGCGTCCAGGCATCCGCGCTGGTATCCATGCCCACCGTCACCGACGAAAAGCGCTGGATGGCGCCCGAGCATTCCGAGCCGGTCTGGCGACGCAGGCCGGGCGCAAACTTGGTAAGCCAGTCCAGGTAGTCGGTCAGGCCGCCCTTGTAGACCTCCCAGCCCTCCGTAGCGCCGCGATCGGGGTCCAAAAGGTCGTCCGGGTGCATAAAGTGCGTGCTTACGTAGTGCATGTTGAGCTCGGATACGGCAGCCAGGCGCATATAGGAATCGCCGACCATACCGCCCGAGACAATGCGCGGCTGCTCCACAATGCCATCGCTCGCCACGCCAAACTCCTGCACGTACGGCAGGTCGGTGCCATCCTCAAAATACGTACTGGCGATGGTCTTAATGCGCGGAACGTCGGTGCCGATAAGCTTGCGCGCTCGGGCCGAAAGGATATTCGACGGCGGCACGTAGACCGAGCCGTGCGCGTTGGGCAGCACCTCGTCCTGGAAAGCGATAAGCTCGTTGAGCGATGCGACAAGCGTTTCCTTGTTCTTCCACGTCTTGTAGTCGTACAACGTGCCGTAGTCGGTGTCCCAGAGCGCAAGCGGCTGATGGTTGTAGCCGTGAAAGCCCAGCTCGCCGCCCATCTGAAGCAGCATGCCGCCAAAATAGCGGAACTGCGTGGTATCGGCCTGTCGCGCGGGCTCGGTCTGGTTGACCGCGTCCTCGTAGTTTTCGATCATCACGCCGGTATAGCGAATGCCATATTTTTGCGCGAGCTTTTGCAGATCGGGCCACCAGACCTTGGTGTAAAAATCGGCAATGGAAAGGCCGTAGTCACGCTTGATATAAGTACCATCGCCCGAGGGCACGGGACTAGGAAAGTCGTCCAAAAAGAACACAGCGCTGTTAATGACCGGATAGGCCGTGGCATCGCCCAGGAGGCTGGTCGCCGCGGCGTAAAAGCCGCGCATGACCTTGTCATAGATACCGATATTGCAAACCACGGTGCGCCCGCTACCGCAGTCATTCGACCAAATGAGTGGGGCGCCCGCATCGCCGGTCTTAGCCCACACGTGCGCCGTCTCGCGCAATGAAACCGAGAGCGAAGAATAGAAGGGATCCGAGAACTCGTAGCGCTCTCCCCCGCCCAGCATAAAGTCCTCGCTCGGCACAATGCTTTCGGCTTTTACATAGTCATATCCGGCCGATTCAATGCCAAGCTTGGAGGCAATCACTTGCAGATAGCTCGAGTTATCCGGCGGCATGGCGAGCATAAGCGAACCGCCGGCACTCACCCAACTCATAATGTCGGTCAGATGCTTACCGAGCCCATCGAGCGACGGCATGAGCAAAATCACGCGATCGAAGGAGGTCAGCGAGGGAATGGCATCCGCACCATCCAGGGCAAGGTCCACGTCGCGGTGCGCGATCTTCATTTCGAGCAGGATCTGGTCGAACTGTTCCTTTACGTCCTCGACGCCAGCTTGATCGGAATCGGTAATGACCAGGCACGTGGGCTTTTGGCCAAAGATTGCCGAGGAGGCCGGCACCGCATCGTTGGCGGCAAGCATCCCCAGCTTATGCTGGCCCGCACTGTACTGCACGCCGGCACGCTCCACCAGCAGCACGGCGGCCATGACGATAAAAACAGCCCACACCACGAGGAGTCCCATCCAACGAAAGCGGCCTGCTCGGTCGCGGATATGTTGCACCACGCTCATCTGGCCTCCTCCCCGTCGCGCCAAAACGCCAACTTTTCGCGGTTGTCGGCGCTTAAATACACATGTTGCTTGTCAATCGCATCGATCACACGGTGGACTTCGTCACCGTCGCGGCGCATCACGGCCAGGCGCAGGCAAAGCATCCAAACCTCCTGCTCGTCGGGCACGTCGAGCACCAGCTGGTCGGTCACGGCCTGCGCCTCGTCGATCTGTCCGACATCGGCCAGAGCCGTCGCGTATCGAATGCGCAGCTCAAGGGTATCCTCGCGCTCGCAGCGACGCGCAAGCAGGCGCGCGTACTGTTGGCGCTGAATCTGAGCCACGCGCCCCTCGGCCAAGCCCGAGCCCAAGTATTCACCAAGAAAATCGCAGTATTCGTTGAGGTTTTGCGCGCTCGAGTCCGTCTTAAAGGCACGCTCCAGCTGCTGCAGTTTAAGGTCGGACTCCTTGGAGATCTGCGCCACCGCCGTCGCGGCATAGTGCGCCACCTCAACGTCGTCGTTAAGCTTAGCCGCCTGCAGCTGCGCCAGGTAAGCGTCGGGCTCCTCGGTGAGCATGGAGAGCATTAGGCGGCGCCGGTATGCCGGGTCATTGACGATGAGCGCCTCCTCGAGCGGCACTACGCCCGCATCGTCCTCAGCACTCGGTACCGACATGCTACGATGCAGGTCGTCGTTGAAGCGCAGCGACTCCAGCGCAGACTCTTTCAGCCCCTCGCCAAACATCGCGCTGCAGACCGATAGCAGAACCACCAGCAACGGACCCCACAGCGGCACCAGCACTATCACAGCCAGCATGTGCCCGCGCACCGGCAGCAGGCCCAGCTTCATGAGCGTCCACAGCATCAGGCAAACCAACGCATGAATCAGCAGCAAGACGGCAGCAACGACAAGCGAGATCAAGCGGCACCCCCCTCACCGTCACCGGTGTAAGAGATGTGCTGCAACAACGCCACGATGTCCTCGCCGTCGACGGGTTCCACCGCAATATGCTTTGCGCTCAGGCGCTCGCGGATAATGGGCAGATCGCACGCCTTTGCCTGACGCATAAGCAGGTAGAGTACGTCGCCGTCGACCAAGCCCGCCGCGTCGCTCTCGCGGATTGCCGACCCAATTGCGCCCACCAGCTCGCCGACAGGCTCCATGCCCGGTACCACGCGCAGGAGCAAAAAACTCCCCATCTTGCTATCTGCCAGCGCCTGCTCTGCCGCGAGCTCTTGGCCAAAGGCAGCCTGCTTGAGCACACAAGTGCCGTCAACGCAGCGTTTATCCTGCGCCACCGCCTCATAGTCAAAGGCACGGCCCAGCGCGCTTTCGACCAGGCCGCACAAGATGCGGAACAGGTTTTGATAATAGAGGGTCATTTGGTTTTCGGCCGCGCTACGCACAAAGATCAACACGGCGGGTGCCCCGTCGCGCTCGATCGTGTATCCAAACATGGGAAGCCCCGGCGTCAGCTCGCGGTTCACCCACAGGTTCGAACGACCCCCGTCGCCCAAAAGAGGTGCAAGCTGCTCAAGCGTGAGCGAGCGTGCGGCATCTTCGGCAATCGCGGGACTTGCAGCCACCAGGCGTGCAAATGCCCCGCCCGAAACATGGTAGATCGCCACGGAATCGTTCTCGAGGATCTCGCCCAAAAGCTCGCAGCACTTGCGATAGGTGTCGCGTGGGTTGAGCATGTCGAGCTCCTGCGTCACCGCAAAGATCTTGCCAAAGCTGTCGTGGCGACCCACGATCTGGCTCGATCGCGTCGTGGTAGAGCTGCGTAAGGAACGTATTGCGGTTGCGCACGAGCTCGTTTTGATCGCGCTCCGCCCTAATGGCTTCGCTGTTGCGCAGCTGCACATAGCCGCACACGGCACCCACAACAAAGTACGCAATAAACGGCAGCCAGTTAGACGGCTCATAGAACAGACCCTGGAAGGTATAGCCGTACTGAGTAAAATAGCTGGCTGCCAAACCCACCGACGCCAGCAGCGCCGCAACCAGGCCAAAATCGAGCCCATACAGCGTGCCGATCAGTACCACGTACAGCAGGCGGTAGTCGAGCACGTTAAGCTGAGCAGACTGCGAAAACACCAGCTCCAGGCCCTCAAAGAGCACCCAGGCCAGCGCGGTCTCCAGGCATTTGATGGGCAGTGTCCGCCCGCGCATGCGGTCGATGGCGGCACGCAGCGGATGGCGCTTGCCCGCGAGGGTCTGCTCCCAGCGGGCGTGTATGGTCGAAAGATCGCGCAGCACGTCATAGCGCTGGAACCACCCGTAGCGCGTGCGGACGGTATCGCTCGGAGCAATGGAGACGACGGCGTCCCCGTCGTAGGTAATGTCGAGCCCCGGGAACAAGCCCTTGAGCGCCTCGCCCAGGTCTCCCACGGTGTGGGCAAAGCTATCCGGAACCTCGAGTTCCTCGAATGTGGCATCCCAGCTGTCGAAGATGCGACGCACCAGAACGGCCAGCTCCTCGGCGCAGAGGGCACCGAGCGGTGAGTCCGCCCCAGCCCTCATGACAGCAGAGCCTTGCGAGCACGCCTCGAACAGCGGGGTCAAAATCGGGTCTTCCAGCGTGGGCGAGGCGGTGTACAGATACGGCACGCGCAAGATCTTGGCCTGAATGCCGTCGCGGACCGCATAGTAGCGGCACAGGTCGTTGGCCGCACGGGCAATGATGCCCTTGCCGTTTTGCCCCGCAGCGTCCACCGCACCGTCCGCTCCCATGGGACCAGTCACAAACAGCAGCTGAATCTGGCGACCCATGCAAGCTCGAAAGACGGAGCGCAGCAGCTCGATGTCGCCAACGGCCTCGGTATGCGGCGTGAGATAGGTAGAGAGGTAGACCACACGGTCGAATTCGTAAGCCTGGTCCAGGTGCTGCAGCAGCTCTTTCCAAGACGCATGGAGCGACGACCCGTCGCGGCGCGCCTCGTTGGCCGCCACGACCTGAACATGGTCACCGGGAAACGCCTTGGCACAAAAGTCGTCATCGACATACACGGTATTGCCAACAACCAGCACTTCCACCGTGCGCTCCCCCTCCCCAAATTTAGCTTTTGCCATGGTAAACATGCATATTGTACGCTGTCAATGTAGGCCAAAGGCAACTTTAAAGCTGTTTTAAGAACTTTTTCAGACGGGAAGCGACTCGCGCCTGAGCCAGAGAGCCCTACACGTGCCGCTGCACGGCGGAGAAAGGCGAATCCACTACCCCTCAGGCATAATTCCTGAGCAAAATCAAGCAGAGCACACGGCTTTTTGCGCCACTTTAAGACGTAATCGGGATGTGGCGAGAGGCCAAATTCGGAAGTGCGGGGAAAACCAAAGGAATGCTGACCAGACCCCCGTTTTAGGCTTCCGCGACCTGCGGTTTTGATACAAAAAAACCGCGTTGTGCTCGAAGGTTTTCGATTTTTCCCCGCACTTCTGTAATTACATCTCTGGATCGAGGGCGCAGGCAATGGTGACGACATCCACGATAGCGCCCCCCTATGCCTGATACCAAAATCGTTCCATAGGGACCCGTTTCCCAATGGGATGATTCTTCACAAAGGGCATTAAGGCGCATGAGAACATGGTAGAGGCAAGCAAGCGCGCTTCCACGTTTTCGCCCATGGTGACCACGGTATAATCCAACGAGACAAGCAACGAACGGGAAAGGCAGCGCGGATGAACCTGGGCAGCGAGAGCGAGACCGTCGAGTTCAAGAAGTCCACTGGCGAGCATAAAGAAGCGCTGCAAGCCATCAGCGCCATGCTGAACAAGCACGGCCGCGGCGAGCTCTACTTCGGCGTGAAGGACAACGGCGATGTCATCGGCCAGGATGTCAGCGACGCAACGCTGCGCCAGATGACGTCGTGGGTGTCCGACAAGATCGAGCCCGCGGTGTTCCCGACGGTCGAGTGCCTCGACGCCGATGATGGGCTGCGATACATCAAAATTGCCTTCTCAGGTGCCGACGCCCCCTACTCCGCCGACGGACGCTACTTCACCCGCGTGGGGACTTCGAACAAAGCGCTGTCGGCCTCGGAGCTGAGCGCCATGGTCGTCAAGCGTGAGCGCGCCCGTAGCCCGTGGGACTCGCTGCCGTCCGGCAGGCCCGTCTCCGACGCCGACGAGCAGGCGGTGCGTGACTTCGTCGCGCGCGGCGGCAGGGCCGGACGCGTGGGCGGCGGGTTCGCCGGCGTGGAGGACACCTTGGCAAGGCTCGACCTCGTCGCGCCCGACGGCAGCCTAAGAAACGCCGCGGTGGAGCTGTTCTGCGAGGGATCCGACACCTACCCCAGGATGAAGCTGGGGCTTCTGGGCGGCAACACCAAGGCCAAGATCCTCGACCTGCGCCGCGAGAGCGGCACCATGCTCAAGCTGCTCGACTTCGCCGAGTACTTCGTGACGTCGAACATCAGGCGCGAGTTCGTCATCGGCGAGACGGGCATGTACCGCAAGGAGATCCCCGAGATCCCGGCCGAGGCCATCCGCGAGGCGGTTGCCAACGCGCTGTGCCACCGCGACTACACCACCGGCACCGCCGTCGAGGTCAACGTGTTCATGGACACCGTCCAGATCGTGAGCCCGGGCCTGTTCCCCGAGGGCGACTCGCCGCAAGAGCACCTAGACGGTACCGCGAGCGAGTTCGGCCTCCGAAACCCCGCGATCGCGCGCACCCTGTTCCGCGCCGGCGTCATCGAGCAGTACGGCACGGGCATACCGCGCATCAAGGAGGCCTGCGAGGCAGCCGGCGTGAGGTTCCGCTTCGAGCAGACCGTCAACAGCACCGTCGTCGTCTTCGAGCGTCCTGGGTTGCAGAAAGCGGCCTTCAGGAGAACCGCGGCCGACAACCGACCGCTCCTCAGCGAGCGCGAACGAGCAGCGATGGCAATTGCCGCCGCTCAGGGGAAAATCACGACCTCCGACCTCGCGCGGGAGTCCAATGTCGGTAGGAAAACGGCCTCGAAGACTCTGAAAGACCTTGCCGGTCGAGGCCTGTTGGAATGGGTAGGGAAAAGCCCGAAAGACCCGCACCAGTTCTACAGGATGCCAAGCGAAGTTTGAGGCTGCAGGTCCTAGCCGGGAAACAGGCCCATTGCGTTTGCTGCCCTCCCCCTGCTGGGCACTACTGAGTAATCTACTGGGCACTGCTGAGTAATCTACTGAGTAGTGCCCAAGCGCGAGTTGGCAAGTCCGCCGAAGCCCAGAGAAACGGCTCCGAAGAATATACTGACCGCTACTGACCGCTACTGACCGCTACTGACCGCTACTGACCGCTACTGACCGCTACAGACCGCGGCATTCGGCAGGCCCGCCGAATGCCGCGGTCTCCCGAGACTAGCAGAGCCGCCCTTATTGTTAGCGCTGCCGAAGCAAGCCCTACTTCAGCAGCAACTTGAATTTTCGTGCGATGAGCCTCCCCGGAGCCAAGAGCCTTTTGCCCTAATCACAACACCGCAATTCAAGCACCGCAGAAAACTCCATTAGCGATGAACCAGCCACTTGAAGACGTGATCAAGGTGCGGCAAGGGGTCAAATTCGGAGGTGCGGGGAAAATCGAAGAAATGCTAACCAGGCCCCAGTTTTCGCTTCCGCGAACTGCGGTTTTGGTGCTAAAAATCGCGTTGTGCTCGAAGGTTCTCGATTTTCCCCGCACTTCCGTAATTACATCCTTGGATCGAGAGTACAGGCAACAATGACGTCATCCGCGATAGCACCCAACAGTCACGGACGTACAAAAGGCCGTTGCCGGAAGCCTCCATACAACGACTCTTCTTTGCGCGCGCCACGCTCGCAATGCTCCATTAAATGTAACTAATTGATTTGCTATATACCATTCATAATGGCACATAGCAAATCAATTAGTTACATGTGGAGGCAGAACATGAGGGAGTACGTCGAGAAGCAGCTGCACACTAGAGTCGATTGCGAGCCCAACGACGCCTCGGAAATAACGACGCAAAACTCTTTCCGAAAGTGTAGGTGAGCGAAATGGCGACTCATGCATACGATGACCTTTATTCTTATCTAGCCGCATTCAAGAACAGCTCTCTTGCCGAAATAATTGCGTACCTAGAAGAACTGGGGCAAAGGAGGTTCGACGCCTTTATTAGGGGCCTTGCACCCCTTATCCCAATCGAAAAAATCGAAAATCAATCCCAGTTCAATTTTTCTGTTGACTCCACCCTTGAAGGAGGCAAATTCCCCTGCACTGACTATGCCTGTCGAGAGCAAAACATTTACCATTTGGCAAAGTTCTCAGCATTGTATGCAGATAAAACACTGATTCATTGCCCTATAGAATCGGCATTCGAAATGGGGCACGATGATTATGCCTCAGTCGATGAACTTGCATTCGGGATCTATTTGACCATGCGAGTCGAAGACATAGTCAAAGCTGGAATACTCGGATTTTCGAGCAATTACATTCCTCTTTGCAAAGATTGCCTAGCGCGACAAATCGAAAGAGAATCAAAAGCAAAAGGATTGATATCGAGTTATTGGGATGAACTCGTACGACAATTCTGTTCCTCTACCTCGTGCACTTTAAAACAAGCACCAGATGGGAATCTGTGTGTAGCGATTGAGGGAATGGATGCATATGGGTCCCATGATGAGATGGATGTCGATTTCCTGGTAATCCCGTCTGAATACGAATCGCTCTATGCAAGCCAAGGCGAAACGCGATTGGATAGAGACATGCTGGAGAAAGGCGGCATCTCGACTATCCTACTGCCTTTGTTGGACGATTGCTTTCAAGCCCTCGTCAATCCCTATTTTTCGAATAGCTCGTATTTAACCACTCGTCCAGCTCAGATTGAGTTCCTCGAGTCCGCAACTTCCACCCTTTATCCTCGAAAAGATCAGACCATACCCATTCGCCGGTTATCTTGCCCCCTCCCCATTGCTGAAAATGCAACGTTGCGTAGCATCCTTGATTGCCGCATTAGAAACGAAGAGTCGTTTCTTGTGTTTAGGGATACCTTGTCCAAAGGCCTGAGCGAAAGGCCCATCGACACCTCGACATTAGCTGACCTGAAGAACGACCTAATAGAGCCCGAGCTTCACAAGATATCTTTAGTGATGAAAAACGAGCGATCCCGATTAGTCACCTCCGCAGGCATTGAAGCCGCTATCGGAATTGCGAGCTTTACATTGGGGCAATACGGAATCGCATCACCTTCTGATGCCATGGCCTTCCTCGGGGCTGCCGGCATAGGGGCCGTTGCATCTCAATCCGCAGATTTCTTGCGAGAAGCCAAGGCAAAAGAGAACCCCATGTATTTCCTCTGGAAGCTCAATAGAAACAACCGTCTGTAACCTAAGGGGCAGAACACCGCAGTCGCCGAGCATATCTCGATCATTAAATAAAGGCAGCACTAGAAAGGATGCGAATCGTGAAGAACCGATTCCCTTTCCGAATGCCTAATGCAGTAAAAATCACTGGTAGATCCGAGCAGTTTAACCAAGACGACAAGAGCGCGCTCAGATTGTTGTCTGCAGTAGCTAGCCAAGTATAGATACCATCCTGTTTCCAAATTCGGTCCTACGATAAACCCTTTCTTCTTTCTCAATTTCGTCGGGATCGTCGAAGATGAGCGTCGTATCTACTACGTCCCACTGCTGCCGATGGATATCCTCAATCAGCAATCCCAGCCCGGTTAATCGAAGAAGAACTTCTGCATCTCTGCCTCTGAGCGTCTGAAAAGTTTCCTTTTCTCGAAGCATTTCGTAGTCTCCAGGTAGAAATCTGTCCAAAGTCTCTGCAAACAAACGAAGATCGTCCCAGCTAATTTCTTTATCTAGGTAGGCCTCATAAATCTTTGCTAGTCGCCGCGCTTTGTCCTCCTCAATGTATCTTTCGAGCAGGATAAGCAGGTACTCAATATCGCGCTTCCTATTTGACTCTTCAAAGTATTGCTTGTACTTGTTCCATGAGCCATTTTCAAAAGAGTCGCGGTTGAACTCATCGAGGAAACACGCATACTTCTTCAGCAGATGCGCATTGTGGATATTGTTTCCGATTTTGTAGATGCTCACTAGGCTTGAGATGACGGGGATGTCCTTCAAGAACTCGTTTTGGAGGGTAATGTCGAGAAAGTTGGTGTAGCGCCCGATCCGAAGCGAGTCGGCCCGGCGTCCTGGAACCTGGAACACGGTTGATATCCTATGCCGCCTCGACCCTGTCCGCAAGCTCGAGACCGGACTCGAGCATCTTCCTGGCCTCCGCCTCAAGCCGCGTCCAATCGACGTGACCGTCGATTCCCCGAGTGCGACCGTCATCGTAGAGCTCGTTCATCCTCACCTCCGAGAAGTACCTGGACTCCTGCCATATCTCGTCCTGCTCGCACATGACCGCGCCCGCCAGCCGCACCAGCGACCCCGTGGAGGGGAACACCTGCACGACGCGCGACCTGCGCTTTATCTCCCGGTTGGTCCTCTCCTGCACGTTGTTGGTGCGCAGGCGCTTCCAGT
>OGRN01001909.1_pt1 | contig 16875 bp, 17 predicted proteins | sample 1553401 | NCBI WGS metagenome assembly OGRN01 (sample SAMEA2580096, study PRJEB22360) | human gut metagenome | biome: human gut; feature: human-associated habitat; material: faeces | place: Denmark | collected 2008/2010 | reverse complement strand
TTGTCTTGCCATAATAAAAGGCCCTCCTAATGATATTTATTGTATCATAGAAGAATGATCCTATGTCAAGAAAAAGTACAAATTAAGAATGACTTTTTTCCATCTTGCCAGCATACTTAGCCGGCAAGTTTTTGCTCCAGCTCTAATAGTTTATTCCTGTATTGTTTTTCATACTCATCAGGCGAAAAATATCCACAATGACGATGAATCCTTACTGTATTATAAAATGTCTCTATGTACTCAAAAACAAGGCGGTATGCATGTTTATAATCAAATATTTTAAAGCGGTTCAGCCATTCTCGTTTTAATAGTGAATGAAAGGATTCTATGCATGCATTATCCCATGGGTATGCTTTCTTTGAGTAACTGTTTATCATTCCTTCTGTTACTTTCTGGAATGCCTGGGATACGAATTGTATACCTCTGTCACTATGAAACACAAGCGGCGAGGTGACATTTCGCATCTGCTTCGCTTTGTTTACACATTCTACTACATGGATTGCTTCAAGACTCTGACTGAGTACCCATGCTATGATTTTCCTTGAGTAAAGATCCATTATGCTTGTCAGATACACAAATCCATTGTATGTCCATATATACGTGATATCAGATACCCATACAGCGTCCGGCCTTGAAGGATTAAACTGCTCATCAAGGATATTTTGCAGTTCACTGTTGAAATCAGAATCGATTGTTGTTACTGTATATGGTTTTACCCATTGCGCTTTGATCCCCATTTGGCGCATATAATTACCTACCGTTTTTTCAGCAATAGATTCCCCCTGCCTGTGCAGCATTTCTGTGATCTTGGGTGCACCATAGTTCTGATGCGATCCATCATAGATCTGTTTGATAGCATCCTTGATATGATCACGATGCTTTTCAGAAACCGATGGGACACGTTGCTTCCATGCACGGTATCCAGAGCGTGAAACACCTAATATTTTCAGTACCCCGCTAACAGAAACCCGGTGTTTCTGTGGCAGTTCTGCCACCTCTGTGGTGTATTCTGAAGTGGCAGTATAAATAGCTTCTGTTATTTTCCCAGGATACCGATTGCTTTTTTTAATATTTCAAGGGCATCCTTAGTATCTCGCAGTTCTCTTTTAAGACGGGCAATTTCTTTGGCTTCATCACTGGAATAATTACCTGTTCCGCGTGTGGGGACAGAACCTTCATTTTCTCTGGCTGCCTTCATCCAGTTTTTTAATGCAGACTCGCTGATCCCAAGGTTCTCAGCAGCTTTTTGAACGGTCAGTTCAGGATGATCTTTTCTGTAACGGACAGCATCCTCTTTGAATTGTTTTGAATATTGTGTACCTTTTGCCATAATGTTCTTCCTCCATATATTAATTTTATATCATCTATTGGAAGAAGTCATCTTTACTTTGTACTATTTATATACTACCACCACCGCTGCTCAAGCATTGTAGTAGGAGCGAGAATAATACATTTTACATTGTTCGCCGTTAATTGGTGATACAAAGTATAACCGAGGCAACCAGCTTCATAACCGCATATGAAGTTAGCATCGTCTCCGTAGATGGTTCTAAGAAACTCCAGATAGTTCAGAACTTTTTTGTAATCAGCCTCTGTCCTCTGGTAGTGAGAAGCCTTTTCAGCTTCAATTGTGTAAGCACAAAGCGAAAAACTTTCCTTGTGAACATCCATTCCTACGTAAACTGTGTTATAATTCATTTGATGACCTCCCTTTGTATGCGGTAATTCCTGTTTTTGTTGTTTGACAATTACATTATACAGGTAAATCCACGAAGTTACAAAGTGGAGGTCATTACATATTGTCTAATTTTTTAAACTGGTTGTATATGAATGCTGAATGATGTATAGTATTTGCAGGAGACACCTTCTTTCGTGAATGCTGTAAATGTTGGTTTGGTCACTTTCATTATACAACACAATCGAATTCAAGGTGTCTTTCTTTTATGCAAAATCACGAACTTGCTCATTTATAGCAATATAGTTATTCGACATGTTTTGTACTAGCTCATTCGAAATAACCATACCTTTCAAGTTTCTCTTCATTACACATTGCCAGTTATATACATTCCGTTTGTAATGATACTTAACATATTTTTGTGACTTATGGCCTATTAAAACAGCATTTAGCCTTAGCCCAACAATATCATGTATATACTAGCTTATTTGCTCCAGTTTGTAAACATTATAAAGCAACTTTCTTCACAGAATGTCGAACTTTTTCCTATTTGTTTCTTTTATCATTACCATTATTTTACATAATCTCTATTCGCGCAAAAAAGGATTAGCAACCTTTCGAAAATGACACGTTCCTAATCCCCTTTTATTTTCCTATCCTATTCCATTTCTTTCCTTCTCAAAATATCAAACCTATCCAATTCCACGCCAAGATCAATCCACAATTTCTGCTTCGGATGCGGCGCACTCTCCATCTGGTTCCCTTCATCATCCCAGATCCCCTTCACCGTAACGCAGACATTCTCCCCATCCGGTTTCATCACTTCAATCTCTTCCCCAACCGAAAACTTATTCCTCTGCTCAATCGCATATCTGCTTTTTTCATTCTTCTCCCCAACGATTCCCAGATACGTATATTCCTTCACATACGTATTACTGTCATAAATCTGGCTCTCATGGTCCGGCTTTCCGTAGAAAAATCCTGTGGTAAACTGCCGATACGTACAGTTCGAAATCTGATCCCGGTACCAGTCCATGTTTTCCTCATATTTTTCAGGATTTTCCAGATAATCGTCGATGGCTTTCCGATACGTTCTGGCCACGGTTGCCACATACAGTGCCGTCTTCATTCTTCCCTCAATCTTATAGCTGTCGATTCCCGCGTTCAGCAGATCCGGAATATGTTCAATCATGCAAAGATCCTTGGAGTTAAAGATGTAAGTTCCTCTCTCGTTTTCATATACCGGCAGGTACTCTCCCGGACGGGACTCTTCCACGACCGCATATTTCCACCGGCACGGATGGGTGCAGGCACCCTGGTTGGCATCTCTTCCTGTAAAATAGTTGGACAGCAGGCATCTTCCCGAATACGAGATGCACATCGCTCCGTGAATAAAGGTCTCGATTTCCATCTCATCCGGAATATGCTCCCGGATTTCCCGGATTTCTTCCAGGGACAGCTCTCTTGCCGTCACAACGCGCTTTGCGCCCTGCTCGTACCAGAACTGATACGTTCCGTAGTTCGTATTGTTTGCCTGAGTACTGATATGCCGCTCGATTTCCGGGCAGACCTCCATGGCGATGCGGTACACGCCCGGATCGGAGATAATGAGCGCGTCCGGCCCGATCTCTTTTAATTCTGCAAAGTAAGCGCGCACACCCGCAAGATCCTGGTTATGTGCCAGAATGTTTGCAGTTACATAGACCTTCACGCCATGCGCATGCGCAAATGCGATGCCTTCTTTCATGTCCTCCATCGAAAAGTTTTTTGCTTTCGCCCGAAGTCCGAAGACCTCGCCGCCGATGTATACGGCATCTGCGCCAAAGATAACGGCTACTTTTAATACCTCCAGGCTGCTGGCCGGGACCAGTAATTCCGGTTTTCTCATGTTGTTTCCTTTCTACTCTCTCTATCATCCTGCTTCCGGGTTCCTTTTGCTCCGGTATGCCCTCGGCAGTCTTATTCTGTCTTCTGCTGTTTCATGGTGATCGCGATTCCGTCTCCCAGCGGCACGACGGATGTCAGCAGCTCCGGGTTGTGGGTCAGTTCAAACAGGTATTCCCGCATCCGCTTGTGGATCGTGCGGTTCCGTCGCTCAACGACGAAATGTGACTCGATTACATCGCCGTCCTGCAGTACATTGTCGGTGATCAGCACGCCGTGTTCGTCGAGCAGGCGTAAAACTTCCGGCAGGAAGTGGATGTACTGTCCCTTAGCGGCGTCCATAAAGATAAAATCGTACGGGCCGTCCAGGGTTTTTAAGACTTCTGCAGCGTCTCCCGGGATCAGCGTGATGCGGTCGGCGAAGCCGGATTTTTCGAAGTTCTCCCGTGCGATCGGGATGCGTTTTTCGTAATTTTCTATTGTGGTAATCTCTGCGTCCGGTTCGCCGTACTGTGCCATGAAAACAGCAGAGAATCCTACGGCAGTTCCTACCTCCAGGATTCTCTTTGGCTGTTTCATCTTTAAGAATACTTTTAAAAAGCTCTGCATTTCACGGCGAATGATCGGCACTTTTGTCTGTTTGGCCGTCCGCTCCAGATTTTCCAGAAACGGGGTGTGGCCGGTGTCCAGGGAATTGATGTAGGTTACCATTCGTTCGTCTATTATCATGTAAGATTCCTCTTGTTTTGCAAACGTGCGTTATTCCGCGGACGGCTGTCCTTCGGTGTTGACGCCCGCCAGGATTTCCAGCATTTCATCGACGGTCTGTGCGGTGTTCAGCACGTAGGAACCGTCCTTGATGCCGCCGTAGTAGCCGGACAGGCGGTACTGGACTTCGAAAACCAGAAGGCTTTCGTCGATCAGTCCGTTGTCTTTCAGGAGTTCGCCAAGTTCTTTCGCCTCCATGCCGGAACGCACCTGTACGGTGACTTCCTTTCCTTTTCCTCTGGATGCGACTGGCTCCTCGGCAAACACGTCATGTCCAAACTGATATGAAGTTTTCGCTGCCAGAATGATCACAAGAATCACGCAGACGTAAATGAGCAGGCGCACGGTTCCTTTCGCACCTGTCAGCGCTGCGCGGTATCCGGCATCCCTTTTCTTTTCGGACATGGGCGCTCTCCTTTTGATTTTCGGTTTTAGATTTCCGGTACGCCGATGCGGATTTCTTCTGAAATACGGTCCTGCACCATCTTACAGACCTCAAGCTCCGCCTCAAGATAAGCGTTTGCCTTCTCGCTTTTGCGGAGTGCGTAGGAATCCCGCTCCAGGGAATCTACCGTATCGTAAAGGTCTACGTTTTCGGACTGCTGCAGTCGGTAGTTGCGGATTCGATAGTCGTCGACCCGGCTTTTTAAGTCCGGGTCTTTTTCAAGTTCCTCTTCCATCCACAAGTAATTCTGATATGCCCTGCTCTCCCTCATTTCTTCGATGAGCGCATCCAGGCACTCTGTTACTTTGTCCATGGTATTTATGCCTCCATGATGATCGGAAGGATCATCGGTCTTCTCTTTGTTTTCTTCCATACATAATCGCCGAGGGCATCTTTGATCGTGGATTTGATCTTGCCCCAGTCGGAGATATTTTTGGAAAGGCAGCCATCCAGTGCCTCTTCTACAACTTCTCTTGCCTCGCCCATCAAATCCTCGGATTCGCGTACATAGACGAAACCGCGGGATACGATGTCCGGGCCGGCCAGAAGCTGGTTCGTTCTCTTTTCGAGGGTCAGTACAACGACCATGATTCCGTCCTCGGACAGATGCTGGCGGTCACGCAGGACGATATTTCCTACATCACCAACGCCGAGTCCGTCGACCATGATGGCTCCGGTGTGGACTTTGCCAGTTACTGCTGCGCCGTCCTCATCGAGCTCCATGACATCGCCGGAATACATGAGGAAGATGTTCTCTTTCGGGATGCCGAGGCTCTGTGCTACTTCTGCATGTGCTTTTAAGTGGCGATACTCGCCGTGTACCGGAATGGCGTATTTCGGTTTTACCAGGGAGTAGATCAGCTTGATTTCCTCCTGGCAGGCATGTCCGGATACGTGAACGTCCTGGAATACGACGTTGGCACCCTGTGCAGACAGTTCGTTGATGACGTTCGAAACGGCTTTTTCATTTCCCGGGATCGGGTGGGAACTGAAGATCACGGTGTCGCCCGGCAGGATCGAGATCTTTTTGTGCAGGTGTGCCGCCATACGGGACAATGCTGCCATGGACTCGCCCTGGCTTCCGGTGGTGATCAGGACAAGCTGCTCGCCGGTGTAGTTTTTCATCTGCTCCACATCGATCAGGGTATTTTCCGGGATATTGATGTAGCCCAGCTCCTGCGCGATGGAGATGATGTTGACCATACTGCGGCCTTCGATAACAACTTTACGGCCGTATTTATAAGCAGAGTTGATGATCTGCTGCACACGGTCGACGTTCGATGCGAAGGTTGCGATGATGATTCGGGAATTCTGATGCTCGGCAAACAGGCCGTCGATCGTCTTTCCTACGGTCCGCTCGGACATGGTAAAGCCAGGCCGCTCTGCATTGGTACTGTCGCACATCAGTGCCAGAACGCCTTTCTTTCCGATCTCTGCGAATCTCTGCAGGTCGATGACATCACCAAAGACTGGTGTGTAGTCGACTTTGAAGTCTCCGGTGTGGACGATGATGCCAGCCGGGGAGTAGATTGCCAGTGCTGCTGCATCTGCAATACTGTGGTTTGTTTTGATAAACTCAATGCGGAATGCGCCCAGGTTGATGGACTGTCCGTGTTTGATGATTTTCCGTTTTGTGGTACGGAGCAGGTTGTGCTCCTTTAATTTGTTTTCGATCAGGCCAATCGTCAGTTTGGTGGCGTAGACCGGCACGTTCACTTCTTTTAAGATGTAAGGCAGGGCTCCGATATGGTCCTCGTGGCCGTGGGTGATGACGAAGCCTTTGACTTTGTCGATGTTTTCTTTCAGATATGTTACATCCGGGATGACCAGGTCGATACCGAGCATGTCGTCTTCCGGGAATGCAAGTCCGCAGTCTACGACGATGATACTGTCCTCATACTCGAAAACGGTGATGTTCATACCGATCTGTTCCAGACCGCCAAGCGGTATAATTTTTAATTTACTTCCATTATTCTTTTTCAAATAGCACCTCCGCGCATGTTTTCCAAACGATTCCGTTACCGGTACGGCTTCACGCACGCATCCCCTGAGCGTCACTTCAGGCTGATGGAGCATGTCCCGCACCTGCAGGATTTGCCCTTTAAAGCGCTGTCCCGGTCCCGCTTCGTCTGCGTCCCGGTATGGCTTCAAAACGGCTGGTTCAATAGGTGATGTCTGCCTCGTCATCCAACATGGAAGCAAATACGCCGGAAACGGCATCGAATTCGGTGTCGTCTTCTACCATAACATACTCTGCCTCTGCGTCGGTGTCGGTGGAGATATCCTTCAGAATATAGGCATTTGCCTCGTCGTCCTTTGAATCGGATACCAGAATATAGTTGACTCCGTTGATTCTGGTCTGCTCCTCCACGTAAAATTCTTCTTTGCCGCCATCATCTGTTACAAATGTTATTTTTTCCATACAATATTCCTTTGTTCAGTTTTCCTGTGATTCCTTCTGATGGGAAAGATAGTCCAGATATCCCTGCAGGATAAAAACAGCTGCAATCATATCTACGTACTCCTTGCGGTTTTCCCTGCGGATTCCGGTTTCCATCATGGTGCGGTCTGCTTCGACCGTTGTCAGCCGCTCGTCCCACATAACAACGGGCAGACCTGTCCGTCTCTCCAGCATTTCTTTGAACTCGAGAGATTTTTCGGCCCGCTCTCCGATGTCGTTGTTCATATGTTTCGGGAAGCCGAGTACGATTTTTTCCACGCCGTACTCTTTTGCTATCTCTTCAATCCGGGCCAGCGTCTGACGCAGCTTATTCTCCGATTTTCTGCGGACAATTTCGATTCCCTGCGCAGTAAGACCCAGGGCGTCGCTGACTGCCACCCCTACTGTTTTTGAGCCGTAATCTAATCCCATTATTCTCATAGTAATTACGCTCACTTCCAGGATTCATTTTTGATGTACTCTTTTAACAGTTCCTCTACCAGCTCGTCACGCTCTACTTTCATGATCAGACTTCTGGCTCCCTTAAAGCTTGTGATGTACGTCGGGTCGCCTGACATGATATAGCCTACGATCTGGTTGACTGGATTATACCCTTTTTCTACCATGGCGTTGTAAACGGTTTCGAGTACCTCTTTTACCTGAATCTCCGGCTCTGTTTTTACTTTAAAATATTGTGTGTTACTTAATCCTGACATTCTTTTCACGTCCTCGTATTTATTGATATCATTTATATTCTAATACATGTTATGGGAAATTTCAATCGTGAAATTGCCCAACTATTTGAATGTTACAGTTCACTGCATCTCAGCGAACTGTAACATTCAAAGCCCGCATGGAAAATTTTGCTTTGCGAAGTGGCGGCAGCTATTTCTGATGTTATTTTATCCCTGAAAACGCCGCATTATTCATATGAATTGGAAGTAAAAATCATTTCCAGGATTCTCTGGGCACAGGCGGTCAGGTCTTTTTCCTCGAGATACTGGTCATTTTCGGCACTCAGCGCATCCAGGATTTCGCGGCGGTCGGTGTCGGTTCCCGGCATCACAAGATCGTTTCCGGCAGCGATGCATTTTGCGGCAGAGGAGCCTCCGTCGGCGTTTGTTGTGGTCCAGTCTGTCATGATGATGCCGGCAAAGCCCCATTCCTTTCTTGCAGCGGTTGTACACAGATCGTAGCTGTTGGCGGTGTGGACACCGTTTACCTTGTTGTAGGAGGTCATGATCGCCTTTGGCTGGGATTCTTTGATTGCAATTTCGAAGCCCTTCAGATAGATCTCACGCAGAGCGCGCTCGGAGACGATGCTCGATACGCCGCGGCGGTTTTCTTCCTGATTGTTGCAGGCGTAATGTTTGATGGTCGTTCCGACCCCGTACCGGCTCTGGACGCCTCTTGTGAGGGCTGCCGCCATTTTTCCGCTGACAAGCGGATCCTCAGAATAGTATTCGAAGTTGCGTCCGCAGAGCGGATTGCGGTGGATGTTCATGCCCGGTGCAAGCCAGAGGGTCACGCCGAACTCCTCCAGCTCTGCGCCGATCATGCGGCCTACTTCCTCGAGAAGCTCTGTGTCGAATGTCTGCGCCAGAAGCGTTCCGACCGGGATCGCACTGCAGTACTGATAATAATCTTCTCCGTCGGTGTGGAGGAATTCGGTTCCGAAAATACGGTTCTCGAGACGCTGATACATGTTCATTTTGTAAACACTGCCGTCCGACGGATTTTTCTGATAATGGGAGGTGATGCGGATGCCTGCCGGCCCGTCAGCCAGAATGACATTGGCAACACCGTATTTTTCCAGCAAGGAGGCGGTTGTCTCCCCGGCTGCACCCGGTACGGTAACGGCAGCGGTTCCGATGATTTCTTTGCTTCCGCTGCTGCGGCCGCAGACAAGAGCCGTTTTTTCTTCCGGTGTCAGCTTCTGAGCGAGTTCGGCGGCTTTTTCCATTGCCTTGCGCCGTCTTTCTTCCCATTTCGGCTGTTCTGCTCCACATTTGCAGTTTCCGGCGTCCTCTTTCGCTTCTGTTGTTTCTGCTTCAAATTCACAGCCGTTGGAATCGCATTCCTTTGCTTCTGCTGCATTTGTTTCTCTGAATTTCAGAATTTTATACATTTCTTCGGCACTCTTTCCATCGCGGATCAGACCTTTTTCGTCCAGGAACAGCAGCGGGATTTCTGCTTTCTTTTCTTCCCACATCTGCTCCCGTTCTGCTCTCCAGCGCTCCTCTTTTTCCTCTTCCGGCTGAATTTCCTTTAATGCGTCAAGCAGCGGGCAGATGTTGGTCAGATGCTCGGTTTCCACGGTTTTATCAAGTGTCAGTCTCGCAGCCAGGGTTACATCCCGGCTTGAGGTTCCGACCAGAAAATCATAGTCTCCGGCCTCCATACAGTATACGGCTTTGCCTGTCCGGTAGGATTCCAGCAGGACAGTTGGTACCTTAAGGTGCAGTGTCTCGGATTCTTCCGGCTGCAGCAGTGCTGTTTTTCCAAAAGCGACCAGACGTTTTCTCTCTTTTTTCAGTTTTCCAAACGGGCAGGCAGCGTAAATCTGTACAACTTCTTTTCCGGCACAGGAGCCGGTGTTTGTTACTTTTACGGTTACTGTGATTGTTTTTGACTCTGCATCCGGCTTCCACGCTGCATTTTCTGTTGCTACGTCAAAGGTCGTATAGGACATTCCATATCCGAACGGATAACGCGGTTCCACCTCAAAGCTGTCGAAATAACGATAGCCGACGTAAATGCCCTCATAATATTTTTCTTCGATGATGTTTCCGTTATTATGGCTGAACGTCGCGCTGGACGGATAATCCTCGTAGTGGCAGCCCCAGGTGTCGGTCAGCTTTCCGCTTGGGGTGACGGCACCGGATAAAACATCGGCCAGCGCATTGCCGCCCTCCATGCCTGCCTGAGAGAGCATGACCAGCGCGGCAATGTTGTATTTTTCCAGGAAGGAGACATCCATCACACCGCCGACGTTTAAAATAACAATCGTGTTATCATAGCACTCTGTGATGGCTTTCAGTTCTTCCTCCTCCTGCTCCGACAGGTAATAGTCTCCCGGCTCTGCCTTTCGGTCTGCGCCCTCGCCGGAAATGCGGCTGATTACGTAGATGGCGTCTGCCGCCTCCGTTTTTGTAATGGCGCTGCCCTTTGGCATCTGCATCGGATGGCTGGCATGTGCACGGTAGAGGGAATCGAAATTACCCGGCTCGGAAATTTCATAGATGTAATCTTTCCATTCCTTATAGCTTTGCCCGTACGCGGCATCGTATGCGTCAAGCCATGTATCGGTTGTGACGGTAAAGCCGGCATTTCGCAGGCCTTCGTCGATGCTGACATTGCTTCGGTTATTCACGGAGCCGGAGCCCGTGCCGCCTTTGATGGTGTGGCGGGCGCCGCCCCCGTACAGTGCCACGTTACTTCCTTTTTTCAACGGCAGAACTCCGTTGTTTTCCAGCAGCACGATGCCCTCTGCAGCTGCTTTTCTTGCAATGACGCGGTGCGCACGCTCCCGCTCTGACTCCGCCTGATTTCTTGTTCCGGAAATCCCTCTTGTTCGCAGTTTCATCTCGTAAAAATCCTCCTTTTTCCCCACCGGCAGATCTGTTGTCTGATTTTTTCCACAGAAACAAACATATTTGCCTCATTTATCCTCCATTATAGCTTTGTTTTCCACTTTTTGATAGATTTCTTTTTGATCTTTTCCGGGTAGATTCTGACCAAGGCAGCAATACGGCTCTTCCGGAGTTTTCGATTGAATTTTTTCCGCCATTGCCCTATACTGATAACAGATATGTCAACAATGATTCGGAGGTTATAGTTTTATGCATATGCCAGAAATTCAATCTGTTTTAAACGAGAAGAACATTTCTTTTTCTTATGTCGAAGAGGACAACTGCGGAAGCATCGACTTCGAACACCGCGGTCTCCGCTACCATATCTGGGAATACGCTGACGAGGCGGACCCGGTCGGCGTGGAGACAAATCTGCGGTATGCGGGACGGGATGAAGAGATCGAAGGGGATTATGACCGTTTGCTTGCGGAGCATTTGAAGAAGGAATTTTAATGTTTAGCATCAGAATCAATTCGGAAAGGAAGTGCGTTTTATGCCCCCTGTATTGCAGCCTCAAGTTGAAAAAATGACATTGGAACAGTACGAGCTGCTCCCCGCGGAACAGCGTGTTGAGGTTTTCGATGGCGTTGTATACAATATGGCGAGCCTCTCGCAAACGCATCAGGCGCTGTCCATGCAGCTTTCAACCGCAATCAACACCTATATTCTTCGCAAAAAGGGCTCCTGCCGTGTTTTTACTGCTCCCTTTGATGTAAAACTGTCAGATCAGCCGCTCACCATGGTTCAGCCCGATATCATGATCATCTGCGACAAAGATAAACTGGACCAAAAACGCTGCAACGGTGCACCGGATTTCATCATCGAAATCGTTTCACCAAGTACTTCTTCGGACGATTATATTCGAAAGCTTTATTATTACAAAACGTATGGCGTCCGAGAATACTGGATCGTAGACCCGAAAAGGAAGCTTGTTACCGTGAACTATTTCGAAGGGAATCTGGTCAGTGTACAGTATTCGTTTGATTCTGTGATCAAGGTTAATATTTACGATGATTTATTTATTAACTTTGCGGAGATTGCGGAATTGTCAGGGATTTGATTTTTCAGATCTCCAATGCCGCCAGAAACAGTTCGTAGAAATCGTCCTCGCCTTCCAGTGCCGGGGAGTTTTCTCCTCCGCCGTTGGTGCTGCGCTTGATTTCGGCATAAAATTCTTCCCCTGCCATGGCAAGATCCATTTCGTAGATTGCATAGCCCCGGTCGCGGCAGATGGTACAGAAGGCGCGGATCGGGTTTGGATCGTTCCGGGTCTGCAGATTTGTTTTTTCTGTTAAGCCATCAAAAATCCCGGAGCACCTCCGGCCCCGGGATTTCTTTATTTCTTTATTTCTTTATTTCTTTATGTAGTTCCGCTGTCTTTATGCAACAACAACTTCGTTCGCATCTGCCGCGAGTACAGCCTCTTTCTTCTCGTTTCCGACGAATACTTCTACTTTCAGTTCGGTATGTGCACCTTCTACGGATACTTTCACTGCATCGCCGTCTTTAACTGCTTTCACGGTGAATACGGTGTTTCCGTGGATATCCGAAACCCTGGTCTCGGCTGCGTCTTTTAACTGATATACGCATACGGTTGCGTGGTCAGCGTAGTCATAATCCGGTTTGGTGTCGCAGTTTCCTCTTACTACGATGCTGTTCTCTCTTACATACAGCGGCATGGAGAAGTAGTCGTAGGTTCCCTGATACCATCTGCCGCCCTCTTTTGTCTCGCCGGTCAGAAGCTCGGTCCAGGTGCCTTCCGGCAGGTAGTACTGTGCAACTTTATCCTCGCGGAATACCGGTGCAACCATAAGGGCATCACCCAGCATGTACTGCTGATCCAGATACGGAACGGCCGGATCGTTCATGAACTCGAATACCATCGGGCGCATTACCGGGGTTCCTTCCTCGTGTGCCTCTACAGATTTCTGGAAGATGTACGGCATCAGAGAGCATTTCAGGTTGGTGAAGAATTTTACAACGTCGCATGCTTCGTCATCGAACAGCCACGGCACACGGTAGCTTCCTGATCCGTGCAGACGGCTGTGGGTAGACATAAGTCCAAATGCGCACCATCTCTTGTACAGATCCGGTGTTGCGGTGCTCTCGAAGCCGGAGATATCATGGCTCCAGAAGGAGAATCCGCTCATCGCGAAGGAAAGGCCGCCGCGCAGGGTTTCTGCCATGGACGGATAGTTTGCAGAGCAGTCGCCGCCCCAGTGTACCGGGAATTTCTGGCTTCCTGCTGTTGCACTTCTTGCAAACAGAACTGCCTCGTTCTCGCCTTTTACTTCTTTTAACAGGTTGAATACTGCCTGGTTGTACAGGTATGTATAGTAGTTGTGCATTGCCTGCGGATCGCTTCCGTCGTGGTAAACAACGTCAACCGGGATTCTCTCGCCGAAGTCGGTCTTGAAGCAGTCTACGCCGCAGTCCAGAACGGTTTTCAGTTTATCGGTGTACCATTTTACGGCATCCGGGTTGGTGAAGTCTACCAGACCCATACCAGCCTGCCAGTTATCGGTCTGCCATACGCCCTTGCCGTCTGCTCTCTGAAGGAGATAGCCGTTTGCTGCACCCTCTTTGAAGAACGCGGTTCCCTGTGCGATGTACGGGTTGATCCATGCGCAGATGTGCAGGCCTTTGTCATGATATTTCTTTAAGGTTGCACGGATGTCCGGGAAGCATTTCTTATCCCACTCGAAATCGCACCAGTGGAATTCATGCATCCAGAAGCAGTCGAAATGGAATACGCTCAGCGGAATATTTCTCTTCTCCATTCCCTCGATGAAGGATGTGGTGGTCTCTTCGTCGTAGTTGGTGGTGAAGGATGTGGACAGCCACAGACCAAAGGACCATGCCGGAGGAAGTGCCGGACGTCCGGTCAGTGCGGTGTACTCGTTCATGATCTTCTTCGGTGACGGGCCGTGGAACAGATAATATTTGATTCTCTCGCCCGGTACGGAGAAGCCGACATACTCAACTTTTTCGCTTGCTACTTCGAAGGAAACGTTGTCGGTGCTGTCAACGAGAATACCGTAGCCGTTGTTTGTCATATAGAATGGTACGCATTTGTATCCGATCTCGGATGCAGTACCGCCGTCTTCATTCCAGGTATCGACAACCTGTCCGTTTTTCACGAATGGGGTGAATCTCTCGCCAAGGCCGTATACGCACTCACCTACGCCAAGGGACAGCTCACTTACCATGTATGGCTGATATTTTTCGGTCATGTAGTTCGGTGCCGGCAGCATGGTGCTCTGCTTGCGATCCCATCTGATATAGGAAAGGTTGCGGAATCCGCTTCCGGTCAGGACTTTTCCGTCTGCCTCGAAGGTGTAAGCAAAGATTCCTTTTCTCTGTACGCGTACCAGTACGCTTCCGGTGTCGAGAACTGCCTCATCGTCGTTGATGGTAACGGTTACGTCCTCGTATACGCTCTCTGTTTTATCGAAGGACGGAACTTTGTTGTCGTATGCTTCATAGTGCCATGCTTCCATGGAGATGGTATCCGGTGTGTGTGCCACGAACTCAACGGTGATGGTCGGCAGGTTCAGGGTCATACCTCTGTGCTCGATCGGGCGGGTGGTAGCCAGGATACGCATACCGCCTGGGATCTGCTCTACTTCATAAGCCTGCATTGCATGGGATGCATTTGCTTTTTCACTCGGAAGCCAGTAACCTTCTGTGAATTTCATCTTTTCATTACCTCCTGATTGGATGAGCCTGAAACAGATAGCTGAAAGCACTTTCTTTTCATCAATCTTTACAGAATTATTGTTTCGGGCTGACGTTTTTTGGTAATTTTATACTACCACACTCTTGCTTTCGAAAACAGGGCGGATTCTGTGAAAAAGTACGGCGATATTATCTTTTTCTATCTTTTTGGTGTATTCGGGGGCTGGGATGCAAAACGGGAGTGTGCCCCGCAGACGTCTGCGAAAGACACACTCCCGTTTCTCTTCTGTTTTTTCTTATGCTACAATCAGATACGCAATGACGGCCAGCAGGATCTGCAGGATCACAAAGCGGATCACAACCTGACTGTCGGACCATTTGTATTTCAGGCGGACATGGTCATGCAGCGGTGTTCTTGTATTTTTGAGGATCGCGATTTTCAGGAAACGGAGTAAAAATACTTTGACAAGGCCGATTCCTCCGTCGACGATCATCACGCCTGCCATCAGCAGATATAAGAACGGATGGCGGGACTGCATGGCAAGGATGGCGATGTAGAAGCCAAGTGCTCTCGAACCGGCGTCTCCCATCAGCATGCTGCTCGGAGAGGTATTGAAATACAGGTACGCGAGAAGCGCTGCCACGAACAGGTAATTGGCTACGGTGAAGCTTCCGAGGACATCGTGGAAAATCATACTGAACGCGAAGATAACCACGCAGGAAAGGCTCGCGCAGAGTCCGTCGACACCGTCGGAACAGTTTGTAACGTTGATCGAAATCCAGATCAGGATGATGCCGAGGATTATGTAGACCACTTTCGGAATGGTAAGGGACATGCTTCCGAAGTAGATCGTGGTAGAATTGTAATTCACAAAGGTGATGACGGTCACAATGGAGATGACGAGGTCAATCGCGCCTTTTTTGTAATCGCTCCACGGGGTTTCGGATGCATCATCGAGGTAGCCGCTCAGCATGATGCAGACGAGCAGGATCGCGTAGATCACATACTCGGCGCCAAGAGGCAGGAACAATACGCTTCCGATCAGGAAACAGATGACGATCACAAGGCCGACGCCGCGCAGTTTTCCGCGGGAGAGGCCGCCGTTTACGGCAAATTCTCTGCCGTGATCGCTCGGCAGAAAAGAAAATGGATGCTTTAACGCCAGAAAGGTCAGCAGAAAGGTGACCACGATTCCCAGCATGGCGATCTGGCCGGGATTTAAAAAGTTACTCCATACTTGATACATACGTTTTCTTCCTTCACTTTTCTTTAGATTGAGTTTGCACGAAGCCGTATGTGACGTGGCTTTGTGTTCATTTATTATAACAACTTCATGCAAAAATTGCTATACCCAATTCGGGGGTTTCGTGATAAGATAGTGATACACTAAGTTGAACAAAAAAGGAGTTTTTTATGCCACGCAAAGATCATCTGCCGCGCCAGACACGCCAGGAACACATCACGCTGCAGCCGAACCGCAGCATCGAATTTCGTGTAACCGACGATTTCGGCAGTTTTTCGCCGCCGCACTGGCACGACGCGCTGGAAATTATTTATATTCTGGAGGGTTCCTCCATTGTCACGCTCTCGGACCGCACAAAGACCGTCCTTCCGGGTCAATTTCTGCTGATCAATTCCGGGCGTATCCACACGGCGCGCTGTCCGTCCACGGGAAACCGCTCGATTCTGATGCAGATTCCGGATGCGTTCCTTGCGAACTATCTGCCTGATCCGTCACAGCTCTGGTTCTCGATTGACTACGACAGTACGAATCCGGAAGTGCAGAAAAATATCAGCCAGTTCCGGCGTCTTCTGCTTTCGATGATGCAGCTTCATGAGGAAATGCCCGACGGCTATCTGCTGACGTTCCAGCGGGAGCTTTTTACGTTTCTCGATCTGCCGGCTTCCAAAGCAAAAGCTGTTATCGACGGCGGATATGACGGAAAGACCGTTGTTATGGGTATCCGTCCTGAGAACGTACATGATTCTCAGATGTTCATCGAAACTTCCAAAGACAGCGTAGTTGAGTGCAAGATCAACGTATACGAGCTGTTAGGTGCAGAAGTTTACCTGTACTTCGATTGCGAAGGCTTCCCAATGACAGCCCGCGTAGATCCTCGTACAACTGCAAGAAGCGGTGATACCGTTAAATTTGCTCTGGATATGGAGAAAGTTCATCTGTTCGACAAAGAGACAGAGATCACCATTACCAACTAATCCATATGAACATCAGCGCGTATGCGCAAACATAGAGAAAAGGATCGACATCCGTTCGGATGCCGGTCCTTTTTGCATATGGTTACAGTTCACTGGTTTCCAGCGAACTGTAACATTCGCAGCCCTCATTTAAAG